>Ga0335081_10000847_pt1 | contig 49243 bp, 34 predicted proteins | sample Lox_Sample_35_FD_206713 | JGI IMG/M metagenome (GOLD analysis project Ga0335081, IMG submission 206713) | Soil microbial communities from Loxahatchee National Wildlife Refuge, Florida, United States - Lox_Sample_3.5 | ecosystem: Environmental > Terrestrial > Soil > Wetlands | place: USA... | reverse complement strand
CAATGTTTGCTGATCCTTTTTGGCGATATCGATGTTCAACGGAGGACGACCCATACCCCGAGTATGCGCCAAAACAATTCTGTATAAAAATGGTTTTTAGAATATTTTCAGGCGGTCAGAGACCTAGACTTCGTATCGCAGCAACTCGTAACATCGAATTGAGCGTCCAGGTCGCGACCTTGAAAATCGCTGGCCGATTCACGCGCCATAAAGGATGATTCGGATATCGGTTTACCTTTTATGTTGCTCGTCGCCCTGCCGCTGCCGGTCGGTCCGATGTCCCACACCACTTCGAGATCCTTGTTGCTCGCGCAGTCCATTCCGGCCACGTCCTCGCGCAAAACCCGCTCCCGCATCCCGCCACCGAGGTCGGATGTGACGCTCACCGAGTACCCGTCGATCCCACATGGATGTGACGCCTTCAGTCGGATCGAAATACGGTCGACACCGCCAAACCGCTCGGTCTCGATGCTGACGACACCCTTTGGTCGAACGTTCCGATGTTTCGCACAACACTCTTCCGTTTTTTCTTCTGGCATGGCGCTCCTCGTTCTTGGACGAAGATTGTATCGCGTAGATATGTCACGATCAATTAGCGCACAATACTGGAGGCGGCGACCCGAACGTCTGATCCAGCGATCAGGATGAGGTGCGAAGACCGCCCAACCGCTTGTTTGCCGCGAGAATCCCTTCGGCCAGACCGCACCTTCCAGCCCAGGTCGGCCCAAGATTGCGTTTTGACGAGGTCGTTTCAATCGAGAGTTCGGCTTGGAAGACGGTTTAGCGAAGTTTCGCCCTTCCTACCGGGATCGCGAAAGGGTCTTTCAAGCCGTCCTCCACTGGGAAGAGGAGAATGAAAACCACTCGCGGCGCGGATTTGTGCAGGAGTGGATTCAGGGCTTCGAACTTCCTGACCGACACCTCCGGTCTGTTTCTGCAGAATCAGAACTGGAACAGCAGTTGAAGGCGGCCAGGACGATTCGACAATTCGCAAACGCAGTCGTCCAATACAAAATGAAAAATGGGGTCCCCGAACCCGAGGCGCGGCTGCAAGCGGCGGCCTTCGTCAACCGAATCTTAGAGGACGTCAAGAAAGAGGGCTCTTCCGGATCGAAGTGGAATTCGTAGTTACCGGCGAACGACCAGCCGGCGGGCGGAACTTAAGTGTTATCTCGTGATATCGCTAGGTTCTACCATGCCCGATTGAACCGCCGAGCTTCCTCGGACCGGACTTGGGGATACCCCATAACTCGCAGAAGTTGCCTAAATCGGCTTCGCCTATTTCGGCAGCTCGGCTTGGCCAGTTACGTTGAATTTACCGATCTGAACCAAGATTGGCTCTTGAGGCTGCGCACCACCCAGCGAGACGGTGTATTCACCCGGCACGATCACGCGATTGCCCTTCTCATCAACCTGGCCCAAAGAGCGCGGGTCAATTGTAAGGCTGATGTGAGCGGACTCGCCCGGACCCAAGTGCACGCGCTTGAATCCGGCAAGCACACGCAGAGGAGTCTCAAAGGCTTTCGGCTGCGCAAGGTAGAGTTCCACAACTTCATCTCCGGCCACCGCGCCCGTGTTCTTCACGTCACCTTGTACCGTGACCGATTCGCCAGGCTTGACCTTCGATGACGCAATTTTCAGGTTGCTATACGCAAAGCTCGTGTAGCTGAGTCCGAAGCCGAATCCATAGAGCGGCTTGTCCGCGAAATAACGATAGGTCCGGCCACGCATCGAGTAATCTTCAAACGGTGGGATCTGGCTCAGCGACGAATAAAAAGTCAGCGGAAGCCGCCCGGCGGGATTGTTGTCGCCGGCCAACGTCTCGGCAATTGCCGTTCCGCCCTCCTCTCCGGGATACCAAGCTTCCAGAATCGCATTGGCATTCTTCTGCGCCCAGTTGACGCCCAGCGCGCTGCCGTTCTGCAGCACGACAACCGAGGGTTTCCCTGTGGCGGCGAGCGCTTTCAACAGATCTTCCTGGGCCGCGGGCAAATCGATCGAAGTGCGGTCACCGCCGCTGAACCCCGCCAGCTTCACGGGCATTTCCTCTCCCTCCAAGGAGGGCGAAAGCCCGACGAACGCGATCGTCACCTCCGACTGTTTCGCTGCCTCGACTGCCTCGTTGCGCAGCACAGCCGGCGGAGCCTGCCAGGTAAGGTCAATACCGGCACTGCCCGTTCTGTGCAAGTACTCCAGACGGATCGGGTGTGGTTGCGCATCGCTGAACGTCACAGGCGCTTCGATCACGGCGCCTCGCTCGCCAGTAGTCCCACCGCGACTTTCAACCAGCAGTTTCTCGTCCAGGTAAAGCCGGAAGCCTTCTGCATTCTCGCAGGCATAGCAGTAGTTCACGCGCACACCCAGTTTGTACTTGCCGGGCGCCGGCGGAGTGAAGCTGCCGCTCCAGCGCACCGAGTAATTGTCCCGCTGCAGGCCGTTTACGGGAACAACCTTGTCCCAATTGAAATTGATGTTACGGTCGGTACGCGTGAGAACAGGCGTACCACTCAAGTCAGGCGAGCTGAAGTACTCGCCGGTAAGTCCGTGGCCCGAGCCGCTGGCAGGATGAAGCGCGGCATGCTCGATGGGCATCGCGAAATCCTCAACCAGCGTCGACCCCTGCGCATAAGCCACCTTGGCAGAGGAAAACCGCTTTTCAATTCCATCGAGTGGGTAGACCGGCGAAGGTGGTGGTCCGTTGTAGTTGCCTTGCAGGGACTGTATGAGCTCCGCGGTGGGACCAACCACGGCGATGCGAGTGATCCCGGCTTTTAGAGGAAGCGTGTGATCCTGGTTTTTCAGCAGCACAATCGATTCCCGCGCCGCGCGCAGCGAGAGTTGCCGATGTTCCGGCGAGTTGACCTCACTCCCGGCAATACGCCCATAGGGAAAACTGGACAGCGGATCGAACATGCCGAGCTTGAACCGCGCCCGGAAGAGTCGGCGCAATGCGGTGTCAAGCTCGGATTCCTTGATCAAGCCCTGATGAACTGCGTCAGCGAGTGCCGGGAACGCCTGACCCGTCCCGAAACCGCATTCGAGATCGGTGCCAGCTTTAAGGGCAGCGGCTGCCGCGTGGGCCATGTCTGGAGCGTAGTGGTGTCCTGTGTTTACGTCAGCGACGGCAGCACAGTCGCTTACGACGTAGCCGTCAAACTTCCACGCCTCGCGCAGATGATCGCGTAGAAGCATCGCACTGGCGCAGGCAGGTGCTCTATCAATCGAGTTATAGGCGCACATCACAGACTGGGCGTGCGCCTCCGTCACGGTAGCGCGAAAGGCGGGCAAGTAAGTGTCCTCAAGATCGTGCGGCGAGACATCCACATTGAAGCCGTGCCGCAACGGCTCGGGGCCGCTGTGCACCGCGTAGTGTTTTGGAGTTGAGACCACCCGGAAATATCGCGGATCGTTTCCCTGCATGCCGGTGACGAAGGCCACGCCCATGCGGCTCGCTAAGAACGGGTCTTCACCATAGGTCTCCTGGCCCCGCCCCCAACGGGGGTCGCGAAAGATGTTGATGTTGGGCGCCCAAAACGTCAGCCCAAAGAACATTTCGTGATGGTCGCTGCGCATGGCTTCGTTGTACTTGGCGCGCGCCTCTGTCGAGACCGTCTCGCCCATCAGGTGGACAAGGTCGGTGTCCCAGGTGGCAGCCATCCCAATCACCTGAGGAAAATTGGTCGCGTAGCCGGCAAAGGCGACACCATGCAGGCCCTCGTTCCACCAGTCGTACTTCGGAACGCCAAGCCGCGGGATGGGGGCCGCATGGTCCCGCATCTGCGAGACCTTCTCTTCCAGCGTCATGCGGCCGATGAGGTCGTTAATACGCTGTTCCAGCGGCAACGCCGGATTCATATACCCAGCCTGAGCAGTTACCTCCTGCTGGGCATGCACGGGGAATGCAAGCGCGAGACCGACTAAAAGTCCGAGAAAGCTGCTCGCTGGACGAGCACGGAAATTAGACATGGCCATTGCCAACTCCTATGCATGAAGATTCATACAAAATGTAGCATTATGCGCACACATCTCAGCCACCGACGCACTTCTCCTTCCGGAGAGCGCCGGGATTGCCCAACCCGCGAGAGTTCCGCAAAACCCTTGCGGGAGCACGGATCCTCGTCAGTGGCGAACGTCACCGATCGCTCGAATCCTTGCGGTCCGGTGATAAGCACCCGCACGCCCCCACGAAGTGGATCGGCTGCGATCCAGCCCTCATAAGATTCCGCCAGGTGCTTGTCGCCAGCTTCCACGGCCGCTTCGATCCGCTCACGCCGGGTAGCCGGTATTCCTTTGCAGTCGAAGACGGTCAGGGGCATATGCATATTGTGCCTCGGACCGTTATTGGCGGTTTGGCTTCCGATACTTAACGCTGCCGGAACCGAGCGAGCTTCCTCGAAGGCCGTTATCTGGACGGTAGTCATCGCCCAACAAGTCAGGGAGATTAACTGAGGCGTACCGCGAAGACAACGAACTCTACTACGTGGACAAGATGCTCATGCTGTTTGGCGACGTGAAGCGTTTTGTCTTCTAAATCGTGAAAGAAGGCGCGGCCCTTTTTTGCCAAGGTTTTCGCTCCGGACACAATAAAGCGGGCCCCGGGGCGTTTCTCGGTTGGCCCGCTCTTCTTTTTGCCCAGGCTCGTGTGTTACTTCGGTATGTGTGCCACGTCCTTTTCGTCTTCGAGGCAGATGTGCTCGAACACGTCGGTATCAGGCAGCAGCCTTTCCACGAAATTGACCGTGAAAGATTTGGTGAACGTCTTCGGGTCGGTGATCATCACTGCCACGTCGATGTGGCCGAAGTCGCGGCGCGTGAAGCGCTCCTGGACCCGCAGGTCCTCGCTGTGTCCGTGGCCTCCGGCGTCGAGCCAGCCGAGGTCGTTGAAGCCCAACGTGTCGACCACGAAGGTGTCACCGTCCCAGCTGCCCACCGAGTAGCCGTACCACGTGGGCCGCACATCATCCGGATTCGGCAGCTTGCGGCCGTCAGTGTAAATCTGCCGGAAGATGGTTTCCACCTCATAGAGGAAGAGGGTTTCGACGGGCGTCTGGATGATCTTGAAAGGTTCCGGCAGCAGGATGCCGTGCGGCACGCCGTCCGGCAGACAATATGACTGCGGATTCTTCGTTCCGGTTCCCTGCCGGTTTTTCCTGAATAATTCGGCGCCCGCGGGAGTCAGCGGCTGCTCGTCGGGTTTGAAGCCAGCGAGAATATTTCCGAAAAACGGCGAGTTCGTCGATTCCCCGAGCCCGTAAAGGCCCGGTCCGCGAGCTCCCCCCTCGATCTGCCAGACGCCGGAAAGGTCCGGCTTGCCGCCAACGTGGGGCACAGGTCCGGCCATGTTCACTTTGCCGTCGGCTGTACGTGGCGCCCTGGGGTCCGGGTTATTCAGCCACTGAGCCTGAACGCACAATGAGGCGCCGACCAGGAGAGCCGCGATTCGTACGTAAAGACGCATAGCCATCATCATAAACATAATTGGGCCACGTGATTGAACCCTGGATGGTTGACACGTCATCTGGATACTGAAACGAGCCCAGGGTGGCTTTCGCCCGCGACAGTTGGACGATCCACGGCACGTCTTATCGGCACTAGCGGTCGCCTATGAGACCCTGATATCAAGCAATATCGGTAGCAACTCCGAAAAGGGTGCCCGCCAGCAACTCCGCGGTTAGGGCGTTTTTCGGCCAAGTGCCGCCCAAACCAGTTTCCGGTAACGCCACTTTAACGCCGTCACCAGTCCGTCCGTCGGCCATTTCCCATATGGCACGCGACTCGGGTGCAATCCTGACGGAGCACGTGCACGACCTGGCGACAAACGTTAAAGGGGATCAATTCTGTGTAGACGGCGATCCGGACGGTGCAGCTCCGGAGTTACGTTGTACACCGTGCAGCGCCATTTCAGTGCGGCCGCCCAGAGTGACTAGAACTGACTTCTTCGTTGTTACTCGTTGCGGAGGCGGAAGTGGTCAACCCCACCCGGATCAACTCCACGTCGGCTGGTGTGAAATCGAGCAGGCCTTTTCCCATCGCAATATTATCCTGGCGATCCCAGGCAGCCTTCATCACACCGGTTTCCGCATGCTGATTGGAGCGCTGCAACGTGTGCGTAAGCTCATGAGCCAGGACGTAGCCCAGGTGCACTGTTCCGAGCAGGTGCTGCTAGCAACCCGGCGGATGCGGTCCGGCAGAACTGTTATGGTCTTCCGTCCCTTGAGGAATGGCATAGTGTAAGCCAAGGCTTCGGATGTGCACGTCTCTCGTGGCCGCCGTTCGAACCGGACATGAATCACCATCTCACTGTTTGCTGCATTCGCGATCGTCGGCTTGCCCTCGATCCAGGCTATGCGAACGTCGATCTGCGCGAACAACGTGCCGGCGGTGGCCTCCGCTGTGAGCAGTTCAGCACGGGGAACCAAGATGGCGCCCGTGACATAGACTTTCACATCCACGGGTGGGGCAAGTTCGTGTTCGGCGGTCGCGCCCGGCAACCCCACGCCCAGCGCCACGAGCGCTAGTTCGTAAGCTCTCATTCCCGTTTCCTCCGGCCGTAGCGCGGCAGAAACAGAGAATCGGGGCCAGACACACGAAAAAGAAAGCGCTAGAATTCGTACAGAAGCTTGGAGGCCACCATGGCCAACCTAAGCGGGGAAGTGACCGTCTTGCTGGCTGAACTGCGGGCCGGTCATAAGGATGCCCTCACCAAGCTGATACCGCTGGTGTACGCGGAACTGCGCCGCCTGGCGGGGCACTACATGCGCGGCGAGCGGGTAGGGCACACGCTGCAGCCGACCGCGCTGGTGCACGAAGCATTTTTGCGGCTGGTGGGTCAAGACCGTGCCGAGTGGGTCCACCGAAGCCAATTCGTTGGGGTCGCCGCACAAGTGATGCGCCGCATCCTGGTGGACTATGCGCGGAAACGCGCTGCCGGCAAACGCGCCGGTTGCGCGGTGACGCTGGATGAGGAGCGGCTCGGCCCGGGCGGAGGCGCCGACCGGACGGAAGAGATTCTGGCCGTTAACGAAGCGCTGGAACGGCTCGTCCAACTCGACCCGCAACAGGCGCGGATTGTGGAGCTGCGCTATTTCGGGGGCCTTTCGGTGGAGGAGACGGCGAACAGCCTCGGCGTCTCTCCACGTACCGTGAAGCGCGATTGGGCGGTGGCACGGGCGTGGCTGCGTTCCCAACTGGCTCAGTGGAGCTGTGCATGACTCCGCAGCGCTGGGCGCAAATCAAGGAGATCTGCGGCAATGCCCTGGAGAAGCCAGAACCGGAGCGGGCCGGCTGGCTGGATTCGGCATGCGGCGCCGATACCCTCCTGCGCGCGGAGGTCGAACAACTGCTTGCACAAGATGAGGCGAGCTTGCAAAGCCCTGTGCCGGGCCTTCTGGCGAATACCATTCCTCGAGTAGCAGTTGGCGACATGCTATGCCAGTACCGCCTCGAGGAAAAACTGGGCGAGGGCGGCATGGGGGTCGTCTATCGGGCCTACGACACGCGACTTCGGCGGGCGGTAGCGTTGAAGGTGCTTCCGCCGGAACACCTCGCCGAACCGGAGAGTAAACAGCGGCTACTGCGCGAGGCGCGGGCGGCCTCAGCGCTGAACCACCCGAACATCGTGACCGTGCATGAGATCGGCTCGGAGGAAGGAGTCGACTTCATCGCCATGGAGTTGGTGGAGGGGAAGAGCCTGAAGGAAGTCATACCGGCCCGGGGCTTGCCCCTCGGCAAGGCGCTGGACTACGCCGTGCAAGTCGTTGACGGGCTGGCCATGGCCCACGCGGCGGGGATCATCCACCGCGATCTGAAGCCGGGCAACATCATGGTGACAGGACCAGCATGTGGGCACCCCGGGTTGGTGAAGCTACTGGATTTCGGGCTGGCGCGTCGGCTTCGCCTGGCGGAGTCGGAAACCGCGAGTCTCACTGCGGAGGGCGGCATCGCCGGCACGCCTTTCTACATGTCGCCGGAGCAGGCGCGCGGGCTGAAAGTGGATGCCCGCAGCGACATTTTCAGCCTGGGCGTGGTGCTCTATGAGATGATCGCCGGCCGGCGTCCCTTCGAGGGAGATACGCCCAGCCACGTGATGGTGTGCATTCTGGAGAAGCCGCCGCTTCCGCTGTCCCGCTACGTTCCCGGGATCCCTGAGGAATTGCAGCGCATCGTCAGCAAGACGCTGGAAAAAGACCCGGAAGAGCGCTACCAGGTAGTCAACGACCTGGAACTGGACCTCAAGCGGTTGAAGCAGAAGCTGGATCTCGATGTGGAGAAGGAAAGCGCGTCTCCGCCGGTCGGCGAACCGGCGCGCGGTGTTTCTCGCGCCGCGCGCATAGCCGGCGGAGTCCTTCGGCGCCGCAAGGCGGCCGGGATATCGCTGCTGGTGCTCACGCTGGTGGTAGCGGGGCTCTTTTTTCACTCGAGGCAGGTTGCGCCGTTGACCGACAAAGACACCATCCTGCTGGCGGATTTCGTCAACACCACCGGCGATGCGGTTTTTGACGACGCGCTCAAACAGGGGCTGTCGGCGCAGCTCGAACAATCGCCGTTACTGAGCCTGCTGGACGACCAACGCATTCGCGAAGCGCTGGGATATATGAAGCGGCCGCCGGGCGAGCGAATCACCAACGAGATTGGCCGCGAGATCTGCCAGCGGGAGGGGGTCAAGGCGCTGATCGAGGGGTCGATTGCGACCCTCGGCAGCCATTTCGTGGTGACCTTGCAGGCGGTGAACGCGGCAACGAGCGCGTCGATCGCCCGCGTGCAAGTGGAGGCCGAAAGCAAGGAGCGGGTGCTGCACGCGCTGAGCGGCGCTGCCACTCAACTGCGGCGCAAGCTGGGGGAATCGCTGGCCTCGATCGCTAAATATGAAACGCCGCTGGAGGCCACCACTTCGTCGCTGGAAGCGCTCAAGGCCTTTTCCCTCGCCCAAAACAAGATCTCGGCAGGAGACAATCGGGAAGGCATCCGATACAGCCAACGCGCCGTTGAGCTGGACCCGAACTTCGCGATGGCGTACCGCGCTCTCTCTGCTGCCCACGGGAATCTCGGAGACTTCCAGGCGTTCGAGGAGTACGCGCGCAGAGCATTCGAGCTTCGCGGCCGAACCAGCGAACTGGAGAGGCTGATCATCGAGGAAAACTATTACCGTTGCACCGGACAAACCGATCGGACGATCGAGACTCTGGAAACCACGACCCAGATGTATCCCCGGTCCCGCATAGCGTGGACTCACCTTGGCGTTGCGTACGGTATGACGGGGCAATACGAGAAAGCCGTCGCCGCAACTCGCGAGAGCCTTCGGGTAGGCGAGAGCGGCAATGGCTACGCAAATCTGGCGTTTGATCTCATGGTACTCAACCGGTTCGCGGAGGCGAAGGAGGTCTGCTTTCAGGCAGCCGCACGGAGAATGGATCTCCTATGTCACTTACAGATTTACGAGATTGCGTTTATGAACGGAGACACTGTCGAAATGAAGCGTCAGCTGGAATGGGCGAGCGCCCAGCCGGATCCCTCAGTTGCTTTGGAGTATCAGTTCTGGGTGGCCTCGTTCCAAGGCCAGTTGCATCAGGAGAAAGAGCTCGTCCGGCGCTTCACGATTGCTGTCGGCAATGCCAAGGAGAGGGCCGCGGGTGCGGTCGTCGGAGGGATCGCGGGGGACGAAGCCCTCGTGGGCCAATGCCGGCAGGCTGAAGATGACGCCCGCAGAGGGCTGGGACTGTCGGCCAACCTGGTGACGCTCATGGGCGCCGCCTTCGTTTCGGCCCATTGCGGCGACGCCAGTTGGACGCTGGCGCTCACCGATCGGTTGGCAAAGCTTCGCCCCAATGATACCAGGATGAACCAGTCCTACCTTCCTTCTCTACGCGCCCTACTGGACATTCGCCGCCATGCGCCTCCCGCCATCCAAGAACTACCTGCTGGCGTTCCCTACGGCGTTTACCCTGGCCTTTTGCTGCGGTATTGTCGCGGGGAAGTGTACCTGGGGCGACGCATGGGCGCCGAAGCAGAAGCGGAGTTTCAGCTTATTGTGGACCATCGGGGTTGGGACCCACTGAACATCGCTTATCCGCTGGCCCATCTCGGCTTGGCCCGCGCCGCGGCGGTCACCGGTGATCTCGGGAAGAGCCGCAAGTATTACCAGGAATTCCTTGCGTTGCGGAAGGATGCCGATCCGGACCTGCCCATCCTGCTCGCAGCCAGGCGCGAGTACACGAAACTGCGCGCGCAAAACTGACAGCCCAGTATTGGTGGACGGCAAGCGCGTGCCGTGAGAGTGGGATTCTGGCGCATGGTCAGCCACTTGGAGATTTTGCTGTTTCCGATAACGTCGTAAAAACGCGCTTACGGGAAACTGTCATCCAGGGCCAGTTGACGCATAGTCGTCAAACCGGAAAGTGAGAATCTCAGGCAGGACCGAATCCTCAATGTTAGTCGGAGCAGGGCCGGAAGACCGAATCTCAGGCCGAGTGGACCGTTAAGGGCTAATATCGGAAGCCTGCCGCGCCGATGCGACGCAGAGTCGTATCCGAGTAGCTGACAAGCTTCAGTCCATCGCGTACGCGGCCAGACCGCGCTTGCTTCTCAGATGGCACCAGTTCTCAAACCAGTTGCGAAGTAATCGAGTTTACTCGCCTCGCTGAAGCTCCTTTGGTTTGGCTGCTAGACATCGTATCCGTAAAGGGAGCAGCATGGTATTGAGAGGCGTAGATCCTAATTCGCGGTTGGGAAACCTGACGTCGGGCACCGGTATTGAAGTCATGCAGAACGTGGAAATCGCTTGTCGCCTGGAGGAGGTTGCCGACCTTCTCGAAGCGCAACGGGCAAACCCATTCCGGGTTCAGGCTTATCGTCGCGCTGCGACAGCCGTTCGGCGTTTACCTAGGGCCTTGGCGGAAATCTGGCGCGAGCAGGGTGATGAAGGGTTGCGCGGAGTGGCCGGCGTCGGCGAACGCCTGGCAATCGCGCTGCGGACCATGATAACGACCGGCCGCCTGCCAATGCTAGACCGGTTGCGCGGCGATACGGATCCCGTGGCTTTGCTCGAATCGGTTCCGGGGATTGGGCGCGTGCTGGCAGAGCGACTCCACTGCGATTTTGGAATCGACTCTCTGGAAGATCTGGAGACAGCCGCACACGATGGACGGCTTAGCGATCTCGCCGGAATCGGCAGGAAAAAACTTGCTGGTATCACGGATACACTAGCCACGCGGTTGGGGCACGTGCGCCGGTCAGAGTTGACCCATAAGACAACAGATGAGCCATCAGTAAAAGAACTGCTCGATGTCGACCGGGAATATCGAGACAAGGCGGCTGCTGGCGAGCTACCTACAATCGCGCCTCGGCGTTTCAACCCGGGAGGGGAAGCATGGCTTCCGATCCTGCACACTCATCGTGACGAGCGGAACTACACCGTGCTTTACTCAAACACCGCGCGGGCGCACGAGCTCGGTCGGACTCATGATTGGGTCATCCTATACTACGAGAGCGGGTCCGACGAGCGTCAGGCCACAGTCATCACGGCGCAGCGGGACACCTTGAGCGGAAAGCGAATCGTCCGTGGGAGGGAGAAGGAATGTGGGGAATTTTATGCTCTAAGGAACTCGCCAAGCCTGCCGACTGTAAACCGGAATTCGAAACACGAAACTCCATGCGAGGAGCCCTGGTGAAGGGTACTGAAAAGCAGCAAATCAGCAAGCGAGTCATTTTCGAGCGTTTGTGAACCCACTGTCTGTTACTCCTCCCACCGGATCCAGGGCAGTTCATACGGTAAGAGAGCGTCTTTGTGGAACGGCACCACGCGGACCGCAAAGCCGCAGCTTCCGCTCTGCCCGCACTCCACCTCTCCCTCGTAGAGGTGATCAGCTCCCTTGGATTGGCGCAGCGCCAGTTCCGCGTGCGAGCCCTTGCCCATCTTGCCATCGGCGGTCAGGACGCCGTAGTAGGCCTGCACGCGCACGTCGCCGGGAGCGAGGCTGCCCAACGAGACCCGCGCGGTGATCTTCACCTTCGATCCCACCAGGAACTCGCGGCTGCCGCCGTCCATGTCCACTTGGGTGACGTTCACCTCGGATCCATGAACGTGCAGCCGTTTCCGCCAGTCCATCAGCGACCGCACTCTGCCCTTGTCGCCAGCCAACCGAATAAGCCGGCTGGCAGCCGGAAGATAGAAGCGCTCGGCGTATTCGGCGACCATTCGGTTGGTGCTGAAGATCGGCGAAAGCCTCTTCATCGACGCCTTCATTTTGGCCAGCCAGCCACGCGGGATCCCTGAGGCGTCGCGATCGTAGTAGAGCGGCACGACATCGTTTTCCAGGATGTGGTAAAGCGCCTCCGACTCCACCTGGTCCTGATACTCCGGATTGTCATACTCCTCGCCGTTGCCGATGGCCCAGCCTACTTCCCGGTCGTAGGCCTCGTCCCACCATCCGTCGAGAATCGACAAGTTCAGCCCGCCGTTGGCCAGCAGTTTCATGCCGCTGGTGCCGCTGGCTTCGTTGGGCCGTCGCGGCGTATTCAACCACACGTCCGCGCCCTGCACCAGGTACCGCGCCACCGAAATGTCGTAGTCCTCCAGAAACACGACACTGCGCCGGACCTGCGGGTCCCGTGCGAATCGGATGATTTGCCGGATCAGTTCCTTGCCTTCTGTATCGTGAGGGTGCGCCTTGCCGGCGAGCAGGATCTGCACGGGCCGTTTCGCGTCGGTGAGAATGCGTTTCAGCCGGTCCACATCCCGGAGCAGCAGAGTGGCTCGCTTGTAAGTGGCGAAGCGGCGCGCGAACCCGATGGTCAGGGCGTCGGGGGAGAGGACGCCGCCGGCCACAGTGATCTCCGCGTCGGTGCCGCCTCTCTGCCTGACCTGGGAGGCCAGCCGTGTGCGCGCGTAGTGGACCAGGCGCTCGCGGCGGATCTCATGTACCCGCCACAATTCCTGATCCGGAATGCGGTCTATGCGCTGCCAGAGAACCGTGTCGGCGGGTTTCTCCCCCCATTGCGGTCCCAGGTAGCGGTTGAGCAGAGCGCTCATCTCCATCGAGATCCAGGAACGCGTGTGGATCCCGTTGGTCACCGAGCCGATCGGCACCTCGTCCAGAGGATAGCCGGCCCACACGGATTGCGCCATTCCGCGCGTCACGACCCCATGCAGTTTGGCGACTCCATTGGCGTATGAGCTGTGACGCGCGGCCAGGTATGCCATATTGAACGGCTCGCCCGGATCCGAAGGGGTCTGTCTGCCAAAAGCCAAAAATTGCTCGATAGTGAGACCGAGGCTGCGTGAGTATTCGCGGAAGTATTTGTCCACTAGCGCTGGATCGAAGCGGTCGAAGCCTGCCGCAACCGGCGTGTGGGTCGTGAAAATGCTACCCGCCGCAGCCACCTGGCGCGCCTCATGGTAGGAGAAGCCCAGCTCCTCCATGATCATCCTGGTTCGTTCCGGCCCTAGATAGGCCGAATGTCCTTCGTTCATGTGGCACACGGTTGGCCGTATACCTAGTGTGTGAAGCGCCCGCATGCCACCGATCCCCAGCACGATCTCCTGCTGGATCCGCAGCTCGCGATCGCCGCCGTACAGCGCTCCGGTAACCTGCCGGTCGGCGGCGGTGTTCTCCGCAACGTTGGTATCGAGCAGATACAGCGGCACTCTCCCCACCTGGGCTTTCCAGATTTGCGCCGCCAGGCGCCGTCCGGGCAAGTCGATGTGCACCGCGAGCGGCTTCCCCGCTCCATCTTCCACCGGTTGGATGGGCAGGTTGTGAAAGTCGTTAATCGGATAGGTTTCCTGCTGCCACCCATCGGCATTGAGGTACTGATGGAAGTAACCACCCTGATAGAGCAGGCCGATGCCGACCAAGGGCAAGCCGAGGTCGCTGGCCGACTTGAGGTGATCCCCGGCAAGGATGCCCAAGCCGCCGGCGTAGTTCGGAATGCACTCCGTCAATCCGAACTCGGCCGAAAAATAGGCGATTCGGATGTCCATCGCTTCCGGGTGCGCTGCGGCGAACCAGCCGGTGCCGGCAAGGTACTCGTCCAGATCGGCGGATGCCCGGTCCATCTGCGCGAGGAAAGCCTCATCGCCGCAGAGTTCGGCCAGACGCCGCTGGTCCATGCGACCGAGAATCAGGCGGGGATTGTGTCCGGTCTCTTCCCACAGGTCGGGATCCAGCGTGCGGAAGAGTTCGATGGTCGGGTGGTGCCAGGACCATCGCAGGTTCAGGGACAGCTTGTGCAGGCACTGCAGCCGAGCCGGCAAGCAAGCGGTGACATGATAGGCGTGAACTCGGGGCATCGTCTGGACCTCTCCGTTCTGTTCCAGCTTAACCGCTCTTGGCATCAATTCGGTTACACCAGTCCGATTTTAGCGAGTCTGATGCTGGGATTCACGTAGAAACGGTGAGTGTGGCGCCTCAAGTGCCGGCTGCGTGAGCCTGGAGTTACCGCTCAGAGTTGCGCGAGCGACCTCTTGTTCGAACCTGGGACGATTCTCAACGCCGGCGGAAGCCTTCCGGGTGTTCAGCGCTTTCGGGCGGGCCTGTTTGACTAGGCCGCATCCGGCGCAGCCTACGCGCGCCCCGAAATGACTCCCGTCCCTTGCCGTGATCGCTCTCCAAACTCGGCTATGCCGAGAAGCGAGCGGGCCGCCTCCAGCCGTGTGGCGTCACCGAGAAGCCAGAAACGCGAGCCCAACGAACCCGAGCCAAAACGCCGCTAAGAGCAGGAGAGGGGCACAATCCCACAAGAAGCTAAGTGGGTCATGGCTCCGCTTTGCCAGTGATGTCATAACACCCACCCGATTTGATTCTAGCTCCACAATGAAATCCCGGCAAAATGCAGGCTCGCCGCCCGGCAGGCTACGGCGATCAGGTAAGCGTTAACCGTCAATATCGAGAATTATACCTTGGTGTCTCTCACGTTGCCTCAAGACGTCCGCAATTGTTGGCCGGAGTGAGGCTCCCAGGGCATCACGCACACAACCCTTCTCTCCCGCATTTTGCGCACCTCGGAGTTGATACCATATACGGCATTCCGTTCACTCTGTGTGGAGGTGAAGCCGGCCTATGGGAAAGAAACTCCCCGTCGCGACCGTTGCGTTGTGCCTGCTGGGGCTCTCGGCGTTTGGACAATGGGTCAAGATGCCGCCACTAAAGGCGCCCCGGACAACCACCGGCGAGATTGATCTCAAAGCGCCCGCGCCGCGCCTGCCCGATGGCAAGCCGGATCTTTCTGGCTCGTGGTCGCCGGACGACAATCGCTATATTCGCGATTTCGCCCTCGACATGAAACCCGAGGATGTGCCCTACCAAACCTGGTCCAAGAAGCTCTTCGAGGAACGGAAGGACGGCTCGCATTCGCGCGAGGATCCGGACGCCCACTGCCTGCCGCAAGGCGTGCCCAAGATTGACTCGGTGCAGTATCCGTGGAAAGTGGTGTACTCCCCCAACTCGATCGTGATCATCTACGAAGCCTTCAATTACTGGCGCCAGATTTTCACCGACGGTCGCGAAATGAGCCCGGACGCCAACCCCACGTGGTTTGGCTACTCTACCGGCAAGTGGGACGGCGACACTTTTGTGGTAGACACGCGCGGATTCAACGGGAAGATGTGGCTCGACCAACTGGGCCGGCCCACGAGCGACAAGCTGCACGTCACCGAACGCTACCGGCGCTCGAACTATGGAACCATGGTGATCGAGATGACCATCGACGATCCCGGCGCATACACTAAGCCGTTCGGTAACCGCCAGGAGATGCACTTGCGACCGGGCTGGGAGCCGATGGAGTTCATCTGCGGCGAGAACAATACGGATCTGCCCCACCTGCCGGGACGATAGCAGCCATATCAAGAACACCAGGCATGAGATCGCGTCATTCCTTTGATGGCTCGATCCGCCATTAGCGGTCCAGTAAGCACCGGGAACTGCGCGTTAAGACGTGATATCGCTATTCCGGGGACCCAGCGTCAACTGCCCCGGGGCTTTCCAACTTCCGGGTTGACGACTACACAGGATTTGAGGGAAAAGACATTACGGGATTACGGCGTGCAGGTGTCGTGCGCTTTACACGGGAACGTAGTCGGAAGGTGCGGGTGGGAGGTTTGCGAAGCATCCGACCTTTCCCGCCGCTGGGGCCAGCTCGGGCCGCGGCCGGGCATAGGAACGGTTAATGATTGCCTTGAAAAAACCCCTAAAATACGGGACGCGGACAGCGACACACCTCAACACCATGGTCATCAACCCCAGAGTTGCCTGGACGCGAGCTCGGCTCCTTTGACGATGTTCTTGTACTTCTCCCACGCGGCCGTCGCGTGCCCACGCATCCCGCAGTCTGTTCCCGCTTGCACGTTTTCCTTGCCGACGACTTTGGCGAATTGCATGAGTTGGTCGGCAATGACTTCTGGCGGTTCGACGACGCTCGTCGTGTGATCGACGACCCCCGGAATCAGGATCTTGTCGTCGGGCAGCTTGACGACATCGCGCCATACCTTCCATTCGTGCCGGTGCGTCGCCTTGGCCGACTCGATGGAGTACGCCTGCGCCTTGACCTTCAGCATCGGCTTGACCAATGCCTTGAGAGGCAGGTTGTCCGTGTGCATGCCCGGCCAGCTGCCCCAACAGACGTGGAAACGGATCATCTCTTCGGGGATGCCTCCGAGCGCCGCGTTCAGCGCCTCGACGCGAAGCATGATGAACTTCTCGTAGTCCTTCAAAGTCATCGGCGTTCGCTTGATCTCTTCCCAGTCGTGGCTGATGGCGGGATCGTCGATCTGCAGGATCAAGCCGTTGTCGGTCACCGTCTTGAAAATCGGAGCCATGACGGCTGACAACGCCACGACGAACTCGTCGTCAGTGGCGTAGTAGTCGTTCCACACGAACTCTTCGAGCCACGCCGGCGCCACGACGCAATAGAACGCCTCCTTGTCAGGCGCATACTCTATTAGAACCTCCTTGAACATGCGGATGTCGCGCTCGAACGGCTCCAGCGTCCTCAGCTTGAGAGGACCTGTGACGACAGTCTGCGTCGCGGAGCGGGCACGGGGATTTCCCAGGTTCGTCTGTTCGAACATGTTGGCGTAGAAATCAGGGAACTGCTCCATCTCGCGCGAGATCCACCTGATCTGCTTGGGGCTTGGGACCCGTTCGCCCTCAGGCAGGCTGACCTGGCGGTTCTCAAAGCCTTCGATCAGGCCGAACAACGAAAACGGTCCGATACCAGCCGGCTCACCGTTCGAGATCACGTCCATGCCGATGTCGACTTGGGCTTTCACGAGCTCCTTCATATCCTGCTTGAGTTCCTCGGGCGTCGGGGGGGCGCTCACAATCCCCATGCCCTGCCAACCCGAACCCGGCTTGAGCAACCGCCCGGTGTGCGTTGCAAGGATTCTATGGGTACTTCTGTTCATTCGTCCTCCTCATCTCTTGGGTCCGGGCGGCGTCCTGAGCGATCAGTGCGTCGAGTCGCTCGGTGATCTGATGTCATCCCATCTGCCTCATTGGGCACAAGGACCTTCCGCTCATAAGGACCAAGTTCGAGCTGGCGGCCAACGACATGATAATCAAACAAGTCTATCGCGGCGGTTCAGAAGATGGGGCTAGGTCCCGTCTAACGCGCAAACCGTCCATTTGGACCGTGGTCTGGTCGATCTTGTGGTTGGCGGCAGGGAGGCCGCTGCCCAGTGAAGAGACGCCAAAGTACAAATGCCAAGAAAAAGGCCACGCCCCGGACGAAGCTTCGACTCCCTGATCTCGACCACTCCAAGGCTGCTGTCCTGAACAGCCTACGTTCACCCGAGTCACAACGGGGTTACCGCCACTCCATTGACGAATTCATCGGCTGGTATTGCTCCGAACCACGATTGTCTTTCAACAAGACGGTCGTGACGCGATACCGAATTCATCTTGAATCTCGTCTGCTTGCCGCTGGAACGATCAACGGCCGCCTCGCCGCCGTGCGTAGATTAGCTTATGAGGCTGCCGATGCCGGCTTGTTGAGCCCAGAGCTTGCGGCGGGGATTCGCCGGGTTAAGGGAGCCAAAAAGCTGGGCATTCGTCTGGGCAACTGGCCGACGGCAACCGAGGCTCGGACTCTCTGGCAGTTCCCGGATTCTCACACCTTAAAAGGGAAGCGGGACCGCGCATTGTTGGCAATTCTGCTGGGCTGCGGTCTGCGTCGTCGGGAACTCACCGATCTAGACTTCGGTCATCTCCAGCGCCGCGATGAACACTGGGCCATCGTGGATCTGGTCGGCAAGGGAGGGCACATCCGAACTGTTCCCGTTCCGGATTGGGTCAAGAGGGTTATCGATGAATGGTCCCTTGCAGCGGGGATCGCTTGCGGAAAGGTGTTGCGGTGCGTTTGTAAGACGGGCACGGCTTGGGGCGATGGCATCAGCGAAAAAGTTGTCTGGCAGGTTGTCAAGCAATACGCTGCGAAACTGGGACTCGCCAAGATCGCTCCCCACGATTTACGACGCTCATGTGCCCGGTTATGCCGTCTTGCCGGAGGAGAGCTGGAACAGATCCAATTCCTGCTCGGTCACGTTTCGGTTCATTGGAGAGTGCCACCCAGAAGTCCGGACATTGGAAGCTAGCCGGGCCAGGTTTGGCGCCTGTCGTGCGCACGCCTGTGGGCCGCTTCAGTCACTTCACCACGTGGATCCGGTCTTTCTCGTTTTCGGCATAGTCCATGTCCATGTGTCCGAAGTCGCGGCGGTGTAGCGCTCGATCATGCGCGCCGATTCGCTGCGTGGGCGCCCAGAGGCGTGCTGCGTTTAGGCCAATCCACGTTTTAATTCACGTATTGACGTCAGTGTGATTCGGTGGTCGTGGCGAACGGCCGCCAAAGAGTTATCTTTGGTTTCCAGTACTCCCAATTCCGGCCCTGGTTCGTGGGCGCTACGTAAAATGATGGCAGGAGGACCGGCGGCTATCCCTTTTTTCGTTGGTAGGCTTATAGGGGCGGGGATCATGGCGGGGCTCTACGGTTATCTGGCCCTGCCGCTTATCATCGCGCTCCTGATCGCCTCCAACCGGCTGCGCTACCGCGGTTGGCTGGCCGGGCTGGCATTCGTGATCAGCCTGGTCTCCTTGGAACTGAGCGGGGACTATGCATACAACCTGATGCATTGGACGAAGAGCCGCCCGTCTGCCGTCGAGAGCACCCTCACTCTAGCGCTTCTTGGCGCCAGTCCACTTTTTCTGATGGCTGTGATTCTCAAGCGTTCCCTCCGAAAGGGCATTTGGATCTCGGCGATGCTGCCGCTACTGGGTCTGACGGCGTTGGGGATCCAACAGAATTATGAAGGCAGGATGCAGAGCGATCTTGCGGAGTATCAGAAGGGGGTGGCGCTTCTTCTCCCGCAAACCGGAACACTTTTCACACGCTGCGAAGTCAAGCACCGCGTGAGTGGCGGCGTTGCATTCGATGAAGTCTATGCCCAAGGGCACGTGCCAAAAGGCGTCCGCGTGACGCTCCTGGCCGACCCTTTTTCCAGCAATTTCCGGCCACGCTACTGCATGGGGATCGCTGGAACTTACCGTCCCGCAGTCAGCGATCCAGCAGTTATGGGCAATGTGACCGAGATCGGGAGCCTACAGGGCTGTGACCAGACAGCCATCTACAATGTGGCCGTCATCGAGCGCACCATCACGCGATACAAGGCGTTTCCTGTTCAACCCTTTCCCATCCATCCTGAACTTTCCCATCCGGTGGTTCGAACGAGCTTCCAAAAATTCCGTTACAATGCGGCCGACTTCGACGTTGCCCACGCGCAGGGCAGCCGCGCCGTCGGCCCGCGTGGTGAGAATCTCTTCATCTCCGCTCTCAGACCGCTCCGCATACCGCCCAATGCATTCCCTTGTGCCGATCGCGCTCTCGTGCTTAGCGTTCAATCGGTGGAACGCGTGCAGGCGGTTCTTCCCTATTGCGTGGTGAGTTGGAACCTGTTCGAACTCAACGAGGAGATCTACTTTGCCGCTACCACGCAAGAGCCGACTCCGCCAGGCGGAGACGTAATGGGTCCTGACTGGACCCGGTGGCTTTTCCGTGTCGAACCGTCGGCCCTCCGCCAGCTTTGGCCAATACAGTAGGGCGAGAGTCGCGGGGTCCGAGCAGTGCAGCGATATGTCCAGATATCGGTAGCGAATTCTATGAAGGCTTGCGCCTTGAACTGTCTGCCCGCGCGAGCCATGCATGAACCATGAAGGTCCATACCAAGTTCCTACGGCTGCGACTGCATCGACGGCTGGCGCGAAGCCTGGACCGGCTGTTGTTTGTCGTAATGGTCGGCTCAGAGGAGAACGCCGTCGCCGAAAATCAAGAGTCCTTAAATATCCACGTCCCGGTTTACCCAGAACCTGACACTCATCGTTGCGCGATCATACGGAATGGGGGCGAGCCCAGTGGGTGAGGCGAAGGCGCAGTACTCGGCGATCGTACTGGGTGCGACGGGGAACGTGGGCGGACGCATCGTGCAGCTTCTGATCAAGAACCCGCTGTGCAAGAAGGTGGTGGTGGTGACGCGCCGCAAGACGGGCGCCTTCGCCGACCCCAAGGTCTCCGAGGTGGTTGTCAACATGGACCGACTCGAGGAGGAGGCTGCGCCGCTCGCCCAGGGAGTTGACGTCGCGCTCGCCGCGTTCGGCATCGGCAAAGGCAGCGCGAAGATGCCCGAGGAGGAGGTGCGCAAGATCGAAATCGCCTATCCGCAGGCCTTTTGCCGCGCCGCCAAGGCTGGAGGCGCTCGTGTGTGCGGGGTCATGACAGCGGCGGGCGCGGACCCCGAGGCCCGGATGAAGTACGCGAAGATCATCGGCGAGAAGGAGAAGGCTGTCGAGTCCGTCAGGTTCGACTTCTTTGGTGTGTACCGTCCCGCCGTCATTCTCGGCAACTCCAACACGCCGGGCGTCCTTGGCTACGTCATGCCACTGCTGCACTGGGCCATGCCGTCCAAGTACCACTCGATCCACAAGAACGACCTCGCGCGGGCGATGGTGGCGCATTTGGAGCAGGCGTTCCTCGCGATCGCGCAGGGCAATGCTCCCAAGGAGGCGACCGTGAAGATCCTGGAGTACAAGCAGATGGAGCCCTTCTTCGTCAAGGGCGAGAGTGACGAGCCTTGAGCAGCAGCAAGCTGCTTGTGTTTGTTCTACAGTGGTGCTTGGTTAATGCGACCTCTTCGGTATTCCATCAACGTCACATAGCGCGCCGTCTTCGATAAAGATGATATGAACGACGAGCTGCCGTGTCTCGACCTGCTCGGAGCGACGCCGGCGATATTGCGCGGGCTGATGTCGGAGATTTCGGATGAGGATGCGCGGTGGAAGCCGGCGCCGGACCGCTTCTCGATCGCCGAGGTGCTGGCGCATCTGTCGCATTCCGAGGGTCATTGCTATCGCGCGCGGGTGGATCGATTTTTGGCAGAGGAGATGCCGGAGCTCGAACTGGACGATGCGCAGATGCACCTGGAGCTGTACAAGAACGGCGATCCGGCGGAAGACTTCGGGCACTTCGAGGACCAGCGGCAAACGAACATCGAACTGCTGCGCGGCCTGCCGGCGGATGCGGGCTCGCGCAAGGCGAAGCATCGCGCCGCGGGCGAGATCACGCTCTCGCAGATGCTGCACGAGTGGGCGCTGCACGACTTAGGGCACGTGCGGCAGATCGCGGAGCTGGTGCGGGCGCGGAAGTACCTGGCGGGCGCGGGTCCGCTGGGGGAGGACTATCAGCTGAAGCCATGATGATACGGCGATTGTTCGTGGGGCTCGCGTGTTATTGATGAGGGCTGATCTGCGGCGCAGGAGGGCCTGGTCGAATAACGAGCGTCCTGACGACTTCCTTTTCCGGACCGATGAATTCGATCACGAATTCCTCTGGATCGTCCGTCGGCTTACTGGATCTGGCTATTGTACTGATGGCTTATTCTATTTTCCAGGGGCGCCTCGAAAAAATGTCCGTTAGGGTTCATCTGCTAGAAAAAGCGGCCATTGAAGAATGTCAGATTCGCTTTCTAAGGGCGGCGGCCGACCATCCGAAGATCCGCCTTGAAGCTTCTCTACGTGAGGTCCTGCCGAGATGGCATCAGCTGTGGCCGAAGCAGCTCAGCCCTGGGGAATCGGCGGACCTGCCGGTGGAATTTTATCGCCTGATTCGAGAGTGGGCACAGTCGCACAACCTCGACTATGAGTGGGTCGTCGGCCATGCCAGGCGCACACTGATTCTTTGGGTGCTCGGCGGTCCCGCACTCCGGGCTTTCGATAGTGGGCCCGATGTCTCTCCGCCAAACTTTCAGTCTGGGCTGAGGTTACCAGGCGAAGGGGACAGCGACTATCGGCGTCGACAGATTCGTCAATTCACAGACCATTTCGACAGATACCTGCGGACCGTGCAGGAATCGCGGAAGCGAGTCCTCCGGAATCATGGTGCGCTTGACGCTCATTACCGGTGGGCTGTTGAACGCACCTGTTTAGGCTGGCCATATGAGAAGAGCGCGAAGGCAAACAGTGTAGCGGTCTCACCCCAAGCCGTCAGGCAAGCCGTATTGCCGATTTTGGAGAAGGTCGGCATTCCAAAAACTAAACCAAAACGGCGGGAAAAATGATGCCTCCTGCGTTGTGGTAAATGGAAGTGAAGACCGTCTACAACTGTTGTAGGGATGAAGCTGCGAGCCCAGCGAAGCGCACTCGGACTTTCGCAAAGCAAGCTGGCGCGACTATCACGAGTCAGCCGTTTCAAGATCTGTACACACGAACTCGGTGACGGAACGCTCAGCCCCGATGAACGGCGTCGAATCTGCGAGGCGCTCCAGGCCGAAGCCGAGCGTCTTCGCAACATCACTGTCCAAATCGAATTCGGTTCCATCTCCTCCGTCGCCGGCGTAGGGGGTAAGCCGTGATTGAATCAAGTGACAACGCTCTTTCAGTCTCGGCTCTCCGCGCCTGCGAGGAACGACATTATCCATCCACACATTGGGCGCGGCTCTGGGGATTCAGCGCAAAAACTGTGCGGGAGTGGTTCCGAGACGAATTGGTCCTGGTATTCTCCGACAGCCAAACATCGGCCGTCGGTCCAAGCGCGACTACACTACGATCAGGATTTCAGCGAGCGCCGCAGCGCGAGTCTACGCCAGGCGAACCGCCAAGGAGATAATCCACTGATTGGTCGGGCCTTGAGGTAATGTGAACACGGTGAAAACAGACCGCGAACTCTACGCATTCCGGCGACACCTCAGAGCCTGCGAGTTCTTTGGACCGGGCGGACGAGAAGTGCGTGCTGACAAATGCAATTGCCCTTTCCACGTGGATGGTCTCCACAATGGGCAGCGGGTCCGGGAATCACTGAAAACGCGGAACCGCAAACTTGCCGATCGACGGCTTGCGGAGCTGAAACGAAAGCTCGACCAGCAATTCGCCAACGAGGCTGCAATGGAGCACGCGAGTGACTCGGGCCAGGCGCCGGGGCGGCAGCCGGAACTCGCGCTTTCGGACGCAGTGGTGCGCTTCTTAAAGACTCACGGTGAGATCGGCCCGGATGGAACGTACCGGGGGGATTCAGAGCGCGACACCTGGAGGAAGTACCGCTGCGCCCTTGGCTTTCTCGTCTCATTCTGCGAAAAGGCGGGCATCAAAGCGGTTGCTGATGTCACCACTGATTGCTTGGAGGATCTTCGCGGTACCCGCACTATAAGCAAAGTCACCTGGAAGGTCGAGCGGCAAATGCTGATCACATTCTTCCGCTTCTGCGTGAGCCGAAAGTGGATCACCACAAATCCCGCCAGGGATCTCAAGGCACTACACAACCTCAAGCCAAACGAAGTCGTGCCCTATACGATTCGGGAAGAGAGCCAAATCCTCGCAGCCTGCGATCAAATCGGGGGTGGCAAATACAATCGGAGCGGGGCGCGTTACGAGCAACTCCGTGCGCGTGCGATGATCATGCTCCTCCGCCACACCGCGCTTCGTGTGTCGGATGTCTGCACGCTGCGCAAGGATGCTGTGTCCCGGGACGCGGTGAGGAATACCTGGCGAGTTTTCCTGTATACGCAAAAGACGGGTGATCCAGTGTTGCTCCCTATTCCAGAGAGTTTGAAGCTAATTCTTGACGCACTGCCGCTGCCGCGGAACGCTAGCCCGGACTGCCCCTATCACTTCTGGAACGGCAAGAGCTCGCGCAGGGCCGCAGTCGGGATCGCCGAGCGAACGCTTTCAGCCGTGTTCAAGAAATCGGGAGTAAAGGACGCCCACGCTCATCGGTATCGGCATACCCTGGCCACCCGCCTGCTGGAGCAGGGAGCCACGTTTGAGGAGGTTGCGGACATCCTCGGGAACAGCCCGGAAGTCGTACGCAAGCACTACGGAAAGTGGTCCAAGGGTCGTCAGGCGAACATCGACCGGCTCATGATGGGCCACTTTCAGACCGCTGGCGTTACAAACCCAGTCACACGCCAGTCACACGAAAAAACGGGGGCCGTAAACTAATGACCCCCAAAGAGATATTCTGGTGCGGAGAGGGGGACTTGAACCCCCACGAGATTGCTCCCGCTAGCACCTCAAGCCGTTAGACACTGTTTTGCACAGTATCGTTGCGGCCTAAGTCTTTGATTTTTCAGGAGGAGCTGTATCGCCGGATTTCGCCGAATCGCTGCTGATGGTTACATTATTGGTTACGGTAGCGGAGCTCCTCATCCGTTTTTCTAGGAGCTCTTTGGCGATGCTCAAATCTTCAGTGTCGACAATATTATAGCGCCGCTCCATGCTGTCGGTCTTGTGTCCCGAAATCTTCATCCGAACGACTTGCGGAATCCCAGCCCGGCGCATTTTCGGACAGCGGTACGGCGCAGATCGTGAAAATTCAGGTCAGCACGCCGGCTCTGGCGCACGCCTCATCCCGCACCCAGCCTAAGTCCTTCATCGCCTCACCCTGTCGGCTGAACACCCAGGGCGACCGAGACCATTTCTCGTCGCGTATTTTTTTCCGATGCGACCCAGCACGTTCCGCGTGTAAACAAGCCGGATAAGGACGCCTGAAAGTATTATCGAAATCGGGCGACATCGAACGCGAACAAATCGACCAGAATGCCGGAAAGCGATTTCCAGGTGAACGCCGTCCTGGCAGCCGGGTCGTCGACTGGACGAGTCCAGGTCTTCGATCGCGTCGTTCCGGGCTCGGTCTCGTACTGGAGCGGAAGGTGACAAGTGAGGTGCAACACGCCGCTTTTCGCGGTGCTGCCGCGGGTCGGGGCGAAACGCATACCCACGGCCCGAGTTCTCAGACGCACGCCCGGCCAAGTCCAGGAGGACTCTTCTGGAGGCGAGAGGCTCACCTCAAACTCGGCACCCGCCAAGAATGGCGACGCCCAGGGCGTGGAGGGCGTCTGGACGGGGTGAGAGTCGTCCTGCTGCAAGAGGCAGAACGGTCGGGAATAGTCGGTATACTCGGGGTCCCATCGTATGTTCGGGATACCGCGCGACTGGATGAGATGGCTCATGGACGTCTGCTTGCCGGGCTCCGACTCCATCGGGTCTGGGTGGAAGTTGAAAAGGCCGCCCGGCCCTACTCGCGCAAACAGCCCGACGAAGTCCCGGCCCGGATTCGAAACGTCAAACTCGTCCGTGATTGGCCCGCGCAGGGGGGCCATCCGCATTCCAGGAGGCGGGAAGACCTGGACGCCGTAATCGGCTCCCTCGATGCCGGCAAACTGGCACGTTTCTCCCTGCTGTGTCTGGCAGATGCCCCAGAAATAGATGGGGACGAAAGAAAAGAAATACTCCGGATGGCGCCGGTCAATGATCTTTACGGTGTGTAAACCGGGGCCATTGGCGGGCTCCGGCGAGTAGCGTAGGCGGTAGCGCTTCACGACCAGTGTCTGGAGCCTTTTCATAATCTCGCTTACGCTGCCGGTCTGCTCCGTGGTCAGCGCTTTCCCGCCAGCGGCCTCCGCCCACTTTGCGATCCGCTGGAATCCTACGTCAGAGACGTGAGTCAAGCCGCGGTCGCCGAAGTGGATACCATGAATGATCACGCCGGAGCGCTGGATCAGAGCAGAGAATTCGCCGAGGTCTGGCTCCACGATGCTACTCAAGCCGTCCGAGAAGACAAAGATCACTTGATCGGGGAGTTGGCCGATCGACCGTGCGTGGCTGATCGCGCATTTGATCCCCGCCTCGACGGACGTCAGCGAGTGGCGGGGGCCCCTATACAGCGTCAGTAGTCGGTCGAACTCTTCCTGGAGCTTCATCCGGTCGGAGGTGTTGGCGATCCGTAGGCTGCACGTTTCATCGAAGGAGATCAACGAGAAGGTGTCGCGTGCTGTAAGCTGCCTGGCGAGTGCCAGCGCGGCGTCCCGAACCGCGCGGATTTCCTCCTCTAGGCTTTCGCTCATATCGATCAGAAAGGTGTAATGAGCGGGCATTGACAGGGGCGCCACTTCGAGAGCCGGATAGAAGCGGCGGGCGTCCTCGATTTGCAGGTCCTCCGTTCGCAAGTCGTCTGCCGGACCGCCCGAACCGGAAGCGGCACCAAAGTGTAGTTCGTAGGTGTCCGATCGGAGAGTGATCGCCGGCTCGGACTGCGGAGAAGCGGTCGTCACTATCAAAATCAAACCCAACAGCAGGGTGGCGGGAAGAGTTTTCATCTGCCGGCGCCTCCGTGGGCTACCGACACCGATGGGATTTGGGCAAGGGCCACTTTCAACCGACCCTGGGCGGCCGGATCGGCCAGCTTCGAAAGGCCCGTGCCCAGGATGGTCTTCTTCAGGCTCACTGTATCGGTCAGGCTGGAGAGCGCCAGATATTGATCGGGCGTAGCCGCCAGCTTCCCGAACTGCGACAATTCGGCAGCGATCATGCGGTCTCGAACGCCACCGGCGGCTGCGAACTTTGGATCGAACGGGCCACCGAGCGCAATGATGAGTTCGTCGGCAGAGCGAGCCTTGGAGATGGCCGCCGAGTAAACCCTGATCAGACCACCTTCGTCTTCGGCACCGCCCTTCAAATCATTGATCTGTGCTAGCGAGCCGTTGAGATATCGGAGCACAGAGAGTTTGTCCGAGGTGGTCCGCATCCGCTTCAATGCCTCCGGAATCATGGTCTCGCGAGAGGGAAACGAACCCAGGACCTTGAGGCAGCGAAGCACCGCCTGGCCAGCCACAAACCCGGCGTCCGGTCGAGTTGTTTCGAAGATTCGCACGATGCTCCAGAATTGCTCGGAATCTGTGGCCGACAGCAGGAGGTTCTCCAGAAGCACGAGACTCTCGCCCTGGCCTTTGGTGTGGTCGAAAGTGGACCGGACTTCGGCGGCGAGTCGATCAAATGATAGCGATCCAAGCGTAAGCAGCGCGGGAGTCCGCCGCGATTGGTCGAGCAACCCCACGAAAGCGTCTATCTGTGGCGGGCTCGGTCTCGCGTCCCGGAAATGGCGAAGGTGCCCGTACGCCATGTCGGCTACGAGGGCGCGATTCGCGGCCTCCGTGAAGCCGGGCGTCTCGGGAATGGATTGGACGTCCAACGCTAGGAGGATTTCCCGCGCGCTCTGCAGCTTCGGGATGAAATATTGGGTGATCCGCTTCCAATCTTCCGCGTGACCGACGCGCGCTCGCAGTTTTAGCCAGTCGTCCGCGGACGGATTCTTGTTCGCAAAGGTGTCCAAATTGGCGGCAATGAGATGCCCTATGGTCTTCTGGCGCTTCGGGGTCGCAACGTGGTCCGCATGATTGAGAAACATAAAAAACTCATCCACGGATTTGGACATACCGATCGCCCGGGCTGTGAAACCCACGAAGTCCGAATCCGACGTTATCTGGTGGATCAGCCGGCCGAGATCTTCGACGCTCCTGGCCTCGCTGAACGACTTGGAGATCTCGCTCGGATCGCTCGACGCCTCGGGATTGTACATGCTCGCTACGACCTGGGGGCCGCGAAAGCCTTTCGACACTGTCAACGTGACGTCGCCAGCGTCGACAACGCGGATTTCCCGCCGCGTCGGCAGCTCACCGTCACTATGAACTGCGGACTGATATGAGAGAAAGTAAACTTCTTTCCAGATCCCGACGAACTCCTCGATCCGCTTCATGAGGTCGTCGTAACTGTTCACACGAAAATAGACTCCTCCGGACATCTCCGCCAGAGGCTTGAGCTCCATCTGGTTATTACCGGTAAGATCCATGACCCAGATCGACGCGCTGTGCTCGGCGGCCAATTTGGCGATCGCGTAGGGGTTGAAGCAATCATGCCCCTCTGTGATCAGCAAGATCACGTTACGCTCATTCGGCTGCCGGGAAGCGACTTCGTTGAGCGCCAGCGAAACCGCTTCATAGGTGTTAATGAAGGTCACCGGACCAGAGCCCACATCAGCTTGAAACAAGTCGTTCGCCCGCCGCTTATAAAGCTCCGTGTTCCCGGTCAGTGACTGCCAAATCACAGCGCGCTGGTGATAGGGCACGATCGCCGCGCGATCCCTCGGGCCGGTAAAGTCCACAAGTCGGCCCACTGCCGCTTTGATCGTTGCCCGATGGGAGAGAAGGCCTCCGATCTCCGGGATGACGATGAAATTGACCGTGCCCTGCCGTTGCTTCTTGCTCAGCATACGTAGGGATTCGACCGGTTTGCAGGAAGGCCCATCTGCGGGAGTGCACGCTTCGTAAACCCGGAACTGACTGATGTCCATGTTGGTGATCGGTTTCTTCGTCTCCCGATTCTGGACGAGGACTTCGAAGTTGACCACAGAAACTTCTGCCGTAAAGTCAGGCTTCGTCGGACCATCGTCGGCGACGGCGATCTGGCCAGTGCCGTACTCCAGGCTCGGGCCGAGAATCTCGCGGAGTTCCCCAACCAGCGCTCCGCGCCGCAAGGGCGCGGGAGAGCCGGCCTCGCGCGGCCACATGAAGCCCAGCACGACGGCACCGCGGGAGCGTTGCACGCGGATTCTGATGAGGTCGGTTGTGAGATGAAACGGGCCAATGTCGAGGGAGTTTGGCTGCATGGCGATCACGCTGGCACGCAGTTGTTGTCCGGGCGCAATTTCGGAATCCGCATCGTCCGGCCGAGGCTCGGAAGGAGCCTGCACCACGACGCAGAACGGATGAGTTGGATCGAAATTGCTCCTGTCCAGAGTCACTAGTTGTTTGCCTCTTTGATATACGGTGTAGCCCAACGGGTTCACCGGAAGCGGGGCGACCGTGCGGACCCAGATATTATCCGGCGGCGTGCCCAGGTCTGGGTCGCCGATCCGGGCGGAGTCGGCGAGCGGTTGTCCCAGCCCCCCGGTCCGAATAATCTGCGGCTGCGAAAAAGCGTGGGCTCCGGCCATGGCAATCGCTATAGAGACCCAAATAAGATAAGTCTTCTTCATGGCTGTTTCCCCTTCTGGCGGGTCGCCGGAATTGCACCCTTCCCTCCGCCGGCATATGCACGAATCTCGGAGGGGCTGCATGGCCCCACGTACGCTCGATGCGTGACCTGGAGCTCGGGGATGTCCTTGTCGCGGTAATGTGAATAGTAATACTGCTCCCATGGCACGAGGGACGCGTTCCGGTCGCGAACACATGCTCGTTTCTCCTGATCGCCGCCAGTGACCCGCAAACCGACATCTTCGGATTTGGGCTCGGGCTTGGAAGTACGGCCGGAAGCCTCGAGTTGGCACGTCTGCCGCTTATAGATGGTCTCCATCCCGTGCCATGCTTCGGCGAGCTGCGACGTGTCATAGGCGCGCATCTCTAGCATGGAACAGGAGTCGAGGGACTCCTTGAATGTGAACTCGTACTCAGTCTCGAGAGAGTGGAGGACAGTAGAAGTGAATTGGTTTACCTCCTCTTCTATCGACTTCGCCGAGAGCGACAGATTGATCAGCAAGGCTTGGCCGCCGGTCGCCCAAGCCAGATCCGGCAAAACGCTCGCGGCTGCTTCTTCGGAGTCCTTGACGAAGTTGATCCCATATACGACGATGCCCGACTTCGTGAGATACTCGATGACCTGGTCGAGTTTGAGCCTGCTGCGATTGTCGTTGCCGTCGGACTCGACAAACAGCACTCTGCGGCGCTTGACCGCAGAAACCTCCGCGAGAAGGCGTTTCAGTGCGTAATTCTCCGCGTACGTGTAATAGTCCCGACCTTCCGCAATTCGCCGCTCCTCCATTTCTTTCCGCATTTCGACCACGCGGGAATCGGGATGGCAGTTTTCCCGTGACGCGACGCGGTCCATCTCGTAAGCGGCCCGGTAAACGGCATCGAGGAGCCTGGTTCCATATCGAAGCACTATCCCGCTTCCGGCTGTGCCTGTGATCCAGGAAGCCAACCGCGTGGGATCTTGTACGAAGTGGTTCGCATCAGCGCCAAGGTCCGCTCCCCCGTCAATTTGAAACTCTTCGTTGAAGTTCATAACGAAAGCGTTGCTCAGGGGCTGGAACGTCCAGTCGCCCCCGGGATCCTTCGGCGGAATGCGTCTCATTCCCACCTTGAGCGCCTCGGAAACAACGTGCTTCCCAGCGGCCTCCGCCAGGCTTCGTTTGGTCCAATCCTCGGAGGCAGCCTGCTCCCGATTGGAGAGCGCACCTCGCATGCTGCCGCTTTCATCAATCAGCAATCCGAGCGACAGCGGCGCCTTCTCGCGCGAGAAGTCGTCTACGTCGACCGTGAGTTTCCTCCGCTCGCCACCAGACGAGATCGCGAAGATATCGAAATCAGAAGCGTACAGTCCTTCTTTGGGATACCAACTCGTCTCTAGCCCGTTGCCGTGGTATTGACGGACGGGAGAATTGACGTTCGCGTAAATGACGTCGCCCACCACTACCAGCACCGCCGGATCGACCGGAAGACCGTCCTGTCCGATCCGGTCATCCTTATCCAGGCAAACGTTCTGGCCGTTGGAGAGCATCTCCGCCGCGATTGCGTCTTGGATACCCGGTAGCTTATCGGGGGTCACGCGCGTTCGGAAGGGCGCGCTCGTCCGCTGTGACGCTGGCTTTGATGACGGCTCCTCGTCGCGAAGCGTGAAGACACAGTCCACCCCGTCGGGGCCAGTCAGAAATGGATCTAGCACGATCTTTACTGCGTCGGCCATGCCAGCACCTCTAGGGGCAACGTCATCGTCCGTCTCCCTCGCCCTACGGATGATCTGGACCTGCCGAGGGTCGAACGTCCTGCCCTTGAAGAATGGTTCGCAACTCGCAACGACCGTTTTGGCGCCCGCATGAAAGGTGCCCTTCAGCGTAACCTCGATCTCACGGTTGCGGATCGCGAATTCCGCCATGTGAATCACTGGCGCAGAGTAGGGCGGGGGGGCGGCGAGAGCTGGAATCGCGATTGAAACGACCGCGGCGAACGTTAGACGGTTTGCGCTCATTTCTACGCTCCTTTCAACGATAGATCGACCCGTCGAACCGGGCGGGTAGGATTAGCGCCAGGTTCCGGAGATTCAAGTCCAGGGTCTGTTCGATCTGGTTTACTATGGCTTCTAGCTGGGGTCCGGCACTGCCGTGCGACTGACCAAGATCGAGTAACAGGAGTTGAAACTCCGGTTCAGTCCAAAGTTTCCCCAGTTCCAGCAGGCCCGGCTTGGCCTTCTCGCCGCCGCCGGCCCGATGCAAAGCCGGTAGCACCTGGTCCCGGAGCAGCAATTGGATCCGGTGAGCGGCCTCGCAGCGCGGATCGCTCCATTTCAGCGCCATTTGACGCTCGGCTTCGCCGATCGCGAAATGCAGGATCTCGACGAGTGGAGCGAGTCTTGCGCTGGAGTCTTCCGCGGCTGGACGGTCCCGTCGCATGCCGACATCGAAGGTATTCGCCATCCAGGTCTGGGTCTCTTCGAACTTCGCGATCAGTTGGCCGTAGCGACGTGGATACCCCCGGAACTGGTCGAGCAACTCGCCGACCGACTCGACTGCCGCCCCAGCGGTTCGCCTCGTCTCCGTATCAACCAGGTAGGGGAACGAGTCGTGTCCGCCCCTGATCCGGGGAGTCGCCTGGACGGCGCGCAGCACCGCGCGTACGTCAAGGGCAAACCGTTTGATCGCAGGCTGATAGCGATCATCCAGGACGGGTTGGTACTCGGCGATCGTCGCGAGGAGGATCTTCAGTGCCTTAACCAGATCCTCCGGCTTCGGCTTGGGTGGCCCCTTCTCAACCGGCAGAATCTCGGCCGGACTAAGGATTTCACGATTCAGCCCAAAGCCTAGAGCGAGCTGCGCAATCACCTCCTCCAGGCTCCTGATAAAGCCCTGCGCCTCGCGTTCGTGGTCCTTGGTCGCTGACAGGAGGAGATTGGCGCGAACATAGACGTCCGCTGCGCCGCCCCGCACCTCGGGGAGAGTCACAGGAACGTTCACGAAACGAAGGAGACTTCGGTCGATGTCACTGATCAGTCGTTCGAGCGCCTGACGATAGGCGCGAATCATCAGCGCCTGAGGCGCAAGAAACGGCTCGTAATCCCGCGCGACCCTCGACGCCTCTTGCGCATCCTGTTTGAGCCGCGTCGAAGCGTTGATCATCACTGTGTTCATCAGGGGCGCGCGGTCGGCTCCGAGGTCGGCCTTCACGCGGATCGATTTGATGATATAAGCGCCCTCATCCGAGGGCGCGTCCAGCCGCACGCAGTGGCTGCTGAGGGTTTCGCCCCTCGGTGGGTACACCGTGTCCCGTTGCGGCTGATGCGGAGTCCGGCCGCCTAGCACGCCGCCGGACTCCGTGGTCCACCTGTCGTCTGGGCGGATCGGCTTGTACAGCACCGCGGTGATGAGATCCCGGGTAGAGCAGATCTCAAGATTTACAGGGATCAGGTCGCCTGTATTGACTACCGGCACTTCCTCACCCCGGACCCAGCCGCCGAGACTCTCGTCGACCTTGCCCGTCCCGGTTTTAGTGGTTGCGACGATCCAGCTGCCGTTGAAGTTCAACTGGGTCGAGCACGTCGTGCGGCCCAGGCACTGTTTGAGCAGGTCAACGTCGCAATATTCGCCATCGATATCGCGCGAGCAGCGCGCCTCATGTCCTGAGCCATAGTCCGAAATGTCCCCAATGAGTACCCTGTCGAACTCCATTCCGCGCGCAGATGGGATCCGCCTTAGAGTGTCGAGGAAGGCCAGAAAGAGGAGCATGTCAGCCTTCGCCCTGGAGGCCACGAGTCCGGCGAGGACTCGCTGAGATGCGTCGTCATTCCAGCGGGTGGCCAGCTCGGGAATCAGGCGCGCCGTGATCGAAGGAGCGTCGTCGCCGCCGTTGAACGCGGCGAGACGAAGATCCACCAAGGTTTCCTGAACGGAGGCCAGCCAATCGAAGACGCTCAGCGACGGCGTGCCCTCAAACGGAAAGCTGTTCGAGGTTACTCCACGAAGCCGGTCGAGTTGCGCCAGGAGAAGATCCGACAAGGGCACAATGAGATCCGACTGGCCATAATCGCGGCTCGCTGGCTCGCCATAAACGCGTCGGATAGCTTCCAAGTCGGTAATCAACCATCTAAGAAGGCTGTTGAATTCACGCGGCGCGTAAGCGACCTCGCGTCCGGGGGCGTCGAGTTTTCGGCTGATTGGCCCCTCTTTTGCCCAAGCACTCTCCACATCACGATTGACATAGCTCCATGCGCGGAGCGCGACGTGAACGGCCCGGCGAATCCCGTCATCAGCCGACGATGGGTAGTCGCCCGATGCCGTCGGATTCAGGGCGGTTCGCAGGCCGACGAGGGCCGAGTCGAGAAGTCGCAATTCACGGAACAGTTCTGGCTTTTTGAGGTGCTCTTCGTCTTCCATGATCAGACGCAGGATATTGATGTCGTCCTCTACGCGATCCGCGAACGGCTGTGAGGCGCGTTTCATAGAGTCAGAAAACGCGATCTGGTCTACGACCTTGCCGAGAGTGGCTTCGAGGCGCAGGGAAAGGACGGCGAACGCCGGAGGCTTGCCATCCTTGCCCGAGCGCCCATGCGGCTGGATGCACACGCGAGTAGGAGCACCCGGAACATCCAGAAAACTGAAGCCGCTCTTGGTCATTCCCGTGAATTGAGATTTTTCCGCGTTCCAGCCGTCGGGACTCTTGTCACGGTTCTCAAACGCGGGCTTCGCATAAATCCAGGCGATTGGGAACGGGGATTCGATACACGGGTTCGCCGGGAGATGGGCGTTTTCGAGATACTCCGAGACGACGCCAGACGCCGAATAGTCGTTCCTTTGCTCGAACGCAACCGTGCTGTCGCTTGTCGAGACGATCTTGACCTTCGCGCCCGGGAACACTTCGATCGCGCACTCCGTTTTTCCGTCACACTTGTCGATGAGGTCGATCATCGCTGAGACCTTATTCAGATTCTGGTGGTAGGTGAAGCGTCGGCCATCTGTGGCGGCGGCGCAGAGCGGTAACAAGCCAGCAGTCAGTACCAGAACATATCTATTCGTCATATACGCCCTCGGATTTTCGGCAGCGCATCGGCGCAGCCGAGCTAGACGAAGCATGATGCTAAGCACGAAAGCGAGCCCAGAGCTGCGTTCGTGCCCGTCGGGCAGGAAGAAATCGCGCATAGATACTCACCGTGGGGGTGGGTCAACCCGCCCGTACTTGCGGTTTAGGGCTCTACCTTCTTTACGACCACCTGAGCCGGCGTGCATCCCTCAACGCTACGAGGGAGTCCGATCCACGGCCGGTAACCTTTCGCCGGCGCTTCCTCGAGCCATCTTTCGAGCTTGTGATGCTGGTCAGCATCGACTACGATGGCGATGACGCGGAAATTTTTGTTCGTGTCCGGCGGTTCACCGTAGTGTACAGATAGCTCAAATTTGGGAGGTCCGCCGGATTGTTGCACGAGGTCGGCAGCAGCGATGCCCTGTTGGGGCCAAATAAAATTTCGGGGCTGGTCATCGCGGCGAGCCAGAAGCCAGACATATGCGTTCGGTGGGATCTGGGCGGTGCCGGTGACGTCTCCCTGAGCACCGACGGGTTCTTCTCCCGTGGGCGCCTTGATCGTCACCTGGCAAGCGGATGTCTGAGCGGACGCCGGTCTGGGCCATCCGGTGAGGAGTACCACTGCGAGAACGGTGATGACTGGTCGCATTGCGTTATCCCTTCCTTTGTTTATTGGTCTCGAGTTTTGGTTCGCGCCTCGAACTGCCGCGCGATTTCCTTAAGAACGATGACGTGCTCCTCTGACCGGCCTTGTGAGCACGCCGATTCATGGGTGCGGAGAACATCCCGCTCATCGGGCGTAAGCGAGGAATACACCATGTGAAGCGCCCGCGAGTAACATTCGCACGCCTGAGCCGGATTGCCCGGGATGTTGAATTTTCCGGCGAGTACCTCGGCGCGCGCGATCTCGGATTGATAGCTGGGTGGAACCGGTGGTCGCGTGACGGGCGATTCCAGGGCGGTCGCGGGCTGCTGGACTGTTGGCTTGCCGTGGCGTTTTGGCGTGGGTGTTTTCTCTTTCTGCTCATTGGCCGGCGTAGGCTCCCTCTGCGCGTTCACGAGCGGCAGAGCCCGCACGACGGCCCATCCGAAGGCACACGCTCCCGAGAACATCAGCAGGAACGCACACAGTCGGATGACGAGGAGGAGGCGTGCGTTCCTTGGCGTCAGCTTCTCGCCGAAGAAGGAGTAGGCCAGCATCCCGATCAAAACGATAAGGAGCGCGAGGATACCGAGAGGGTTCTTCGCAGCCTCGCTGATGATGCCGGCGATCGCCTCGGCGGACTTGTTATACGTTTGCATCGTGTCCTCCGGCGTCAGCACGGTCGTGATGCCAGTTCGCCCTACGCCCTGTAAGAAGGGTTCCGTGGATGAAGGATCTGTCGCAACCAGAGCGAGAAGACTCCGTTGTTGGATTCGGCAGACTCGGCCTGCAACTCGGCATTTAAGATCACCAAGAAGCTTTAAATATGACGGGCCTGATCTATCCTTACAAGACCTTCTTTGGGCTGGGTTTCGGAAACCTACGGCTGAATCCGGGGGGTTAATGCTTACGTTCGTTCATGGGTGTACCAGGAGGGCGACCGACGACTTTCTTGAACTTGATTCCCGCGAAGTCCATCCACTCTCTTAATTGCCTCATGTTGAAGCCTAAGTTGGCCGCGGCTTTTTCCGGATACCAACTTTCGCGGTGGGTTGGGTTGCGGAGATTGCTGAATCGCTCGCGCTGGCTTTCGAACTCGGCCTGTAACACATTTCTAATAATGGATCTCACTTTCTCGACTGGCTTCGTGATGTCCTGAGTAATCTTGGTGAGTTTCTCCAACTCGCGCTGATGCGTCTTAACGAACTGCTCGGCTAGTTGCAATTCATTGGCAACCCATGCGAACTCACTTAACATGGGCTGCGAAAGCGCCTTAGCTCTCGCAAGGTAATCGTGCGCCCTATCGAACTGTCCTCTCATCGCTTCCACGGCAGCGTATCGCACGTGGGCCAGTACGGCGAGCCATGGGGGGCCAGACTCCCAGTCTGATCGTCCACGGTTGAGTAGGGATTCAGCTTCTGCGATATTACCAAGTTCTATCTCCACCAAGGCGGATATGATCCATCTTTGGCCACTCCAGTGTTGGAGAGGCGAAATGCTCGTTGGCGAAATCTTCTCGATATCCTTCAACGTTCTACGTGCGATTTCAAATCTCTCCTTTGCCGTATCAGAGTCTCGTACGTTTTGGTATCTCCCCTCCGCTTCGTTAAACAGTGCTCTTAGCCAGAGGACCTGAAAATTCCACTCATTCTGAAGCTCTTTCACGTCACGATCATCTTCTTTAGTGAGCGCATCGATCACCTTCTTTGATTCGTTAACATATGTGACGCGCCGTTCGAGGCAAGCTGGGTCCGAGCTCCGTAGCAGCGCGACAAGCGTGAGGCCGCGCTCGAACATCGCACGTCTCCATTGAGGGCGGTGTCGAGCCAGCTGTCGGCACAGCGAGCCAAGTTCGGACAGCAGCTCTGTTAATTTAGTTTGATACCCACTCTCATGTCTGCGAACATGACACCGAAGGGTCGCTATAGAGAGCTGCAGTAATCGGTTTGGCCCTCGGTCCGCGACTAAGGCCGCACTTCGTAACATTGCACTGGCATCGTTCAAGCGAGTTTGCAGCATGAATGTGAACGCATAGCCGAAGGCGAGCACGCGGGCTGTAGAATCAAGCGCATATTGGTATTCGACGCTTAAGCGATCCGGTTTGCCAGAATGCTTCCGCTTCTGGCTTTCCCAACGCTCCCAGACAAGATCCATCGCGATGCGAAAGTGCTGAAGGGCTTCGAGAGGTTGACGACTGATATCGAGCGAGCGCTTTTTGAGTGAGATGATCACGATGCCGTAGTAATAGTGAAGGCGCGCTCGCGTCCCGCGAAACATCAGATCTCCGGGCCAACCGTCAGCTTCAACTGCCTCCTGAATTTTCTCGCTAAGAAGGAGAAGTGTTTGCAATGCTTCGTCGGAACGTCCGAGATCATTGCATATGCGCACATACGCGAGAAGGCACCACAGTTCCTGGCGAATTAACTGGTATTCGGTCTCTGTTCGCCTATTATTTAGGGGAACGCGTTCGCGAATGCTTTCAAGGTGCAGCCGATCCCGCAGCCGGAGCGCCGGTTGACGAATTAGGCTCTCGGCCTCCTTCAAATGTCCGAGCTCTCGCGCGCACTCGACCGTGAGGCTGAGGGCTTGAAGGTGTGATTTGGAGTCTGGCTGCGCGGCAGTTGCTGCGACCAGGCTGGTTCCTAGGAGCAATGTCTTTTCGTCAAACTGCCCCTTACGTATAGTCTCTCTGATCTGCTGTAGATCAATCTGTGGTGCATGCATGGTGAATCGAAGCCTATTCTACACACAACGTTCATCAGTTCACAGACCGCCGAGGCACGCGTCGTGGGGATAACTGGGCTGTTACGCATTTCCTCGTCACCTCAAGGTTTGCCAATTGTCGGCGGCGGCGCCAAACCGCTCAATGGAAACGGGCCAGTGTTTTGGTTCAGCGTGAAGCTGTGGGGGGATCTAGTTCGTTTGGATTGTGGTGCGGAAGGGGAGACTTGAACTCCCATGCCCTTGCGGGCGCAGCCACCTCAAGGCTGTGCGTCTGCCAATTTCGCCACTTCCGCTCGTCGAATATGACGCATTAGCTCTTTGTTACCTCAAGCTAGTGCGTCTGCCAATTCCGCCACCTCCGCAATGTTTGGGGCGTCTACTTCTTTGCCGGGGCCGACTGCGCCGGCGCGGGCGGCAAATTCAAAGGAATCGTCTGCGAATTCGGTGGCGCGGTCGCCGGCTGGCCCGAAACGGGTTGACCCGCCGGTTGGCCCGGGATCGGAATCGTCGTCTTGGTATTCGCCGGGGCGCTCTTGGTTGGCGCCGGCTTCGTTCCGCTATCGAGTACCGTCGAGCCGAGTCCTGCGTTCCGTGTCGCCATGATCGATAACGTCATTGACGTGATCATGAACACCACCGCCGAGATGGTCGTGGCCTTCGAGAGCAGCGTGGCCGATCCGCGCGGGCCAAAAGCTGTCTGTGAGCCCATGCCGCCGAAGGCGCCGGCCAAATCCGCGGCCTTCCCGCTCTGCAGCAGCACCACAATAATCAAGAAGACGCAGACAATGATGTGAACCGCCAACAACAAGTAATACATCGCTTTGTTTCCTCAGTATAACCCACGGTCACAGGGACCGCGCCGTATGCCCCACGGGTCTCGCATAGGTCAAAAATTGGTCCATGCCGGCATACTCTCGCGGACCCAGCTCGTGCACGATGTGATGCGTGAGATATCGCCGCACCAGGTCGGGCGCGAACTCGCGGCGCGGCGCTTCGGACGCGACGATATCCTCGATATGGGATCGCCCGAACCGGCACGATTCCTGAAATATCTCGACTACCTCGGGAGTGACCACTTCCTTCCGGCCAGCCCACACCGCGAAGACGAAAGGCAGCCCGGTCATCTCGACCCATTCCGCGCCAAGGTCGTATACGTGATAGGGGAGCAGTGAGGGCTCGATGCGCAATGCCGAATCGCCGATAATCAGGGCAGCATCCGCAATCCGGAGCATGGCCTCCAGATTCGGGGCGTGCGACACGAACTCCGGTTCCACGTGATGCCGGCGTGCCAGGAACACACGAGCTAATTCTACGGAAGTCCGGGAACTCGAATCCACGGCCAGCTTGCCTATTTCATTGGCAGGCCGCGCGGAAATCAATAGAATGCTGCGCACCGGGCCGTGGCACGCGATTCCGGCGCCGGGAACGATCGCAAGATCCTGCCGCGTCAGCTCGAACGACGGGAGAATCCCGATGTCGGCCTCGCCGGAGGCCACCTTGTCGGCGCACGCGGCGGGAATCTGAAAATCCAGATCGAAGTAATCCTGCTGAGGTCCGCGGAGCATCCCCCAAACCAGCGGGGTGGTATTCAGATAACTTACGGCGCAGACCTTAATTCTGGTCGGAGTTTTGGGGCGCAACCTACAGTGTATCAGAGGGTTGCCGGAGTCGTTCCAGTACTTGGCAAGCACTGATTCCATTACTTTTGGCAGGGTTGCCAGCGAACAGTCGTTTGCTATTCTTCAGGTGGGCAATCGACCGCGTCTCGCCCCGCAGCAACCTCCATGAGCCATAAGCACTTTTCTCTATTCCCGTTGGTCCTTTTCGGAGCCACGATCAGCTTCGCGCAAGTGACCTTGAACACGATACCGTCGCGTGTCGTGGGGCACCCAACCGCGGAAGGTTTCAATGTCACGAACTTCAATCCGAACCTGGTGGAAGGACGCGAGCTGTATGCACCGGCAGGGCTGGCCATCGACACCAGCCTGACGCCGCCCGTCATCTATGTCAGCGATTCGGGGAACAACCGCGTGCTGGCGTGGAAGAATCCCGCGAGTTTTGTGAACGCAGCTCCAGCCGACCTGGTGATCGGGCAACCGGATATGTTCACCACGATTCCCAGCGGCCCGGGCAGCACTTTTACCGCCGGCCTGACTGCGCCCACCGGCATCGCGGTGCTGAATGGCGATCTGTATGTGGTCGATAGCGGCAACAACCGCGTGCTGCGCTTTCCGAAGCCTTTCTCGAACATCGGACAGCAAGTTCCCAACCTGATCATCGGGCAGCCATCGCTGAACTCGCGCACCGGCAACTATCCGAGCGGGCAGCCGACGGCGAATGGCATTTCGCTGGTTGCCTCCAGTACGCAGGTGTATTCCGCCAACATCGCATTCGATAGCTCCGGCAACCTGTGGCTCACCGATCCCGGCAATCGGCGCGTTCTGGAGTTCAAGAACACCGACATAGCGGCGAACCCGGCCACCTTCCCGGCGGCGATTGCCGTCATTGGCCAGCCGAACCTCACCACCCTGCTTCCGAACCTGACTTCCGACTCGAAAGGCGCTTACAACACCATACAGTTGTACGTGCCGGAAGGGATCGCTTTTGACTCGTCCGGCTTGCTCTATGTCTCCGATGCCGACCCGAGCAGCGGATCTCCGGGCCAGCGTGTTCTCGTCTTCAACCTGACGACGTCGAGCGTAAAGATCATCGGGCTGCCACCCCAGAGCGGTCCGGCTCCAACCCAGGCCACCCTCAGCAAAATGCTGCTCAACGATGCCTCGAGCATCTTCTTCCTTCCGAACAATCAAGGCGTCGGCGTGGTCGACAAGGGGCACAGCCGCATCTTGATTTTTCCGCCGTACAGTCAGTGGACCGATCCGCTGGTAGCGCCACCCGCCAATTTCGTGGTGGGACAGAACGGCGATTTCACCAATGGAAATCCCAACAACGCCCCGAGCGGCTCCACGTACGTGCCGCCCGCCACTGCCAGCACCATGGCTCTGCCGGCGGCTTCGCTGTTTTGGAACAACGAGCTCTATCTGGCCGACACGAGCAACAACCGTGTGATCGTGCTGCCGCTTCAAGGTTCCACCCTTGGCGCTGGAACGCGCGTCTTGGGTCAAGACCGGCTCAACACGAATTCCATCAACTTGATCGAAGGCAGGGAATTTGAGTTTACGCCCGATACCGGCCTGGCCGTCGATTCCACCGGTTCCACGCCGCATTTGTATGTCGCCGATACGGGCAATCATCGGGTGCTGGGATTCAAGGACCTGCGCAGCGTGAATGCCGGCAGCAAGGCCGATATTGTGATCGGCCAGCCGGATTTCGAAACGGCCATCTGCAACTATTCCACGGTGACTGCCACCGGCGGCAATCCCAATACACCCAACCAGTCCAGCCTGTGCGGGCCAATAGGCTTGGCCGTCGATGCCAACGGCAACCTATATGTCGCGGACTCTTTGAATGGCCGCGTGCTCCGCTTTCCAGCGCCGTTCTCGTATCAGGGAACGATGGAGCCGGCCGACCTGGTCCTAGGCCAGAAGGATTTCACCTCCCATTTTACGGACCCGTCGCAGTTCAGCATGAAGAACCCGTACGGGCTGGCGTTCGCGCCCACGGGTCTGTTAGTCTCCGATATCACCGATAACCGCGTCCTGTACTTCAGCACCACAACTGCACCGCTTTCTAACGGCGAAGGCGCCACCAAGGTATATGGCCAGTCGCAATTCAATACCATCGCTTCCGGCAGCGATGGCGACAGCCTGAACCAGCCGCGGCACATCTCGGCCGATACCGACGGGATGGTTTATGTGGTGGACAGCGCCAACAACCGCCTGCAGATCTTTACCGATCCGAATAGCTCCTTGACTCCGGCAACCGGCGCGCAAGCCACCCTGAGCATCACCGATAATCTGAATTCGCCGCGCGGCGTGTACGTAAGCCCGCTCACGGGACAGATTTGGGTCACCGATACCAACAACAATCGCGTGAAGCAATACCCGCGCTTCGATCAGTTGCAGTTGAACCCCGCCGCGGCGACCACGATTCCGGCGGCCGCTCCCACTCTGGCGGTGACGCAAGATCAATACGGCGATCTCTTCGTATCGGATTTCTCGCACCGTGTCGCCATCTATTTCCCGGCTTTGCAAGCAATGAACGGCGCGAATTTCCTGCCGGATAAACCGCTCGCGCCGGGTGTCGTGGCTTCCATCTGCGGGCCTGCGAGCAATTGCACTACGGGCGCGGCCATCTTCAACACACCGACGCTGCACGCGTCGAGTAATCAGCCTCCGTTCCCGCTGCCGACGCAACTGGGCGACATCCAGGTGCTCTTCAACGGAACGGCTACGCCCATTTATGACGTATCGCCGGCGCAGATCAACTTCGTCGTGCCGATGGGCAAGCAAGCAGGAGACATCCCCACCAGCGGTACCGCCACCATCCAGGTAGTCAGCGTATCTACAGGCCAAATCTTTGCCGCCGGAACAGTGCCCATGGGTGTGGCGTCTCCGGGCATTATCGAACTGCAATACACGGGCACCTTGCGCCAGGCGGCCGTGCTCAATCAGGACAACAGTATCAATGGGCCCAACAATCCCGCGGCGCGGGGTTCGGTGATTCAGATCTATGCAACCGGCCAAGGCTTCACGCCGGGCGCACCGACCGATGGCGCCTCACCGCAAAGCGCCGTTTCCACGCCTGCGCAGCCGACCGTAGCCATTGGAGCTTGCCGCGTGGACGATCCGGCGCCACCCTGCAACGGCGACCCCAGCAACGTCGTCTACTCCGGCCTGAATTCGTATCCGGGCGGCTGGCAGATCAACGTGAAGATTCCGCAAAGCACCGCGCCAGGTTCGCAGGTGCCGCTTGCCATCTCGATTAATGGGGTCACCAACACCGATCTCAGCTTCCGGATGGTGATCGCCGTCAACTAGAAAGCAGCCGCTTCTTTCCGTTGCGGCTCGATAACCGCCAGCCGGCGTTTCCCGCGACCGGTCGCCGATCTATTGCTGCAAACTAGCCCGCTGCCCCGAAGCGCGCGATCGCTTCAGCGTGTACATCGCGCGATCGGCTTCGTCGAGCGCCTCGCGCAGTGAGCGATCGTGCGCATCGGCGGTGCCCCAGCTAAAGGAGATGGGCAGCACGCCTAAGCCGCGGATGCGGAATTCGCGCAGCCGGGCTTCGATTTCTCCCATGCGCTTGGACGCAATGCGGGTTTGTTGATTGCGGAACAGGATCACGAACTCATCGCCACCCCAGCGGAACGCCTCGTCTTCGTGACGGATGGACGCCTGCAACAAGTGGCCAATGTTGCGCAGAATTTCGTCGCCCACCAGGTGGCCGTAGTGGTCGTTGATCTCCTTGAAATTGTCCATGTCGCACACCGCCACCGCGCCCTCGAAGGGCAGGTGCGATTCCACCCGCGAGTTCAGCGCGGATTGATTGAACAAACCGGTGAGCCGGTCGAGATCGAGGCTGTGTTTCACTTCCTTCCGCAGGTGATCAAGTTCGCTGGTCAAATCGCGCATGCGGTCGAGCTGGCTCTCACTCCACATAGCCATGGCGGCGAAGGCCAGCACGCAGTGGAGAGCGAAATCGTAATACGTCTCGTGATGGAGATATTGAGCCCAGGCTGGTGCGCCACCAATGTTGTAAAGGTAGATCAAAAGAATGGCATGTTCCAGAAAGGCCGCCGACAGCACGAACAACGAGAAGCGGAAGACCCTCGCGCCTACGCCCGGGTTTCCGCGCAGCATGCGGAAGTTATAGAAGTAGACGAAGCAGAGCACCAGCGCATGCGAAGCGTGGTATGCCTCCAGGCGCGAATACCATCCGAAGGCATAGACCAGGGCCACGAAAATCGGCAGGATGGCGATGAGCCGCAGCACCGAGCGCCAATCGCGCACGCCTGAAGAAAAGCTCGCTCGCGCCGCCGCCACCAGCACGATGGCAAATCCAAATTCGAACACCGCATACGGCGCCAGCCATCCCCAGTGGCCAGTGCTGAGGAGGCCGTAGCCAAAGATGGCCGCCAGAAACCGCATGACCCAGGCGATTCCCCACAAACCGAAGTAAACGACGCGCGACTGCCGGTATAGAAAGAGGAACACCATGCCGAACAGCAGCGCGCCGATTTCCTGGATCAGAAATGCCGTCAGGTCCGCAACCGGGCTGGAGGGATCCATCCTTGTTCAGTCTCCGTTTATTGCGTGACGGCGTATGGAGCGCGCCCGGCCCGTGGCTTCATCCACGTCAATAATCACGGCGTGCAGCTCCGGCGCCTGGCGCGCGGCTTCCATGCGAACCGGAAGCGCAGTGAGAAAGCGTTGGACGATGGTTTCCGTTTCGACGCCGATTACCGAATGATATGGGCCGGTCATGCCGCAATCGGTCTGATAGGCGGTGCCGCCCGGCAGAATGCGCGTGTCGGCCGTGGGTACATGTGTGTGTGTGCCAATTACTGCAGAGACGCGGCCATCCAGATACCATCCCATCGCGATCTTTTCGCTGGTCACCTCGGCATGGAAATCCACGAACTTCACTTTGACCGCCGGATCGAGTTCCCTCAGAATCTGGTCCGCTTTGCGAAATGGGCAATCGGTGACGGGCATATAGGTGCGGCCTTGCAGGTTCAGCACGGCACAGTCGACGCCGTTGCGCGCGTGGAGAACGATCACGCCGCTGCCAGGCGCATCAGGATAGTTCGCTGGCCGGAGGAGCCGCGGCTGCCGTTCGAAGTAATCATACACCTCCCGCTTGTCCCAGATGTGGTTACCCGAAGTTAATACATCCAACCCCAACCCAAACAATTCTTCGGCGATGGACGGAGTGATGCCGAAGCCGCCGGCAGCATTTTCAGCGTTGGCAATCGCCAGGTCGATGCGGTTGGTGGCGGCGATATCGGCGACGTGATCGGCCACCATCCGCCGTCCCGCCGCTGCGAAAATATCGCCGATGAAGAGGAGATTCATTCCAGGTTTCAACGTAACACGCCCTGCGCAACCGAACGGGAAGTGTTAGCATTCTTAAATCGAGTCACGGTCATGATCACGGAATCGAAAACAAGACACGTCGAACCCGACATTACGGTCGTGGAGATCTCGGGGCGCTTGAGTTTGGGCAATTCGCTGCTGGCCATCGAAAGCTCCATTAACCGCCTCATCGAACAGGGAGCACGCAAGGTGGCCGTGGATGTCAGCGGCCTGAATGCGATCGACAGTTCCGGTGTCGGTTTGCTCGTGAGTTGCGCGGGCCAAATGGAACGGAGCGGCGGACAGCTCCGCATCGGGGGCGCGCAAGGAGCCGTAGCGAAGACGTTCGAGATGGTTCACTTAAGCCGCATCACGCCGCTCGACACGGACGTGGAAGCATGCTGCCGCCATTTAGGAGCTAGCAGCGCGACCGCGTAAAGCCTGCAGCTATGCTTTTCCGCGCCGCTATTTTACGGCGTAAGCTCCTGTAGGACAGACCGTCGTTTTTTGCGGTCTGTCGCCGGCAGACGACACAAACCGATCGTCTGCCCTACTGACGGGGTACACTGAACTCCGTGGGACGCCTTTACACGCGCCGCGAATTAGTCACCGCCCGCGCCCGCTGGAAACAGGAAGCGAAGACCATCGTCTTCACCAACGGCTGCTATGACCTTCTCCACCCCGGCCACATCCGCCTGCTCGAGCAAGCCCGCTCCCTCGGAGATCTCCTCATCGTTGGGCTCAACACCGACGCCAGCGTCCAGCGCTCCAAAGGACCCAACCGGCCCTTGACTCCCGAAAACGAGCGCGCCGAACTGCTCCTGGCGCTCGATGCCGTCGATGGCGTCGTTCTCTTTGACGAAGAAACGCCGCGCGAATTGATCGCCGAGCTACTGCCGGATGTCCTCGTGAAGGGCGCCGATTGGTCGCACTTCATCGCCGGCCGGGAAGAGGTCGAGGCGGCCGGCGGCACTGTCACCACCTTGCCGCTCGAGAGCGGCTACTCCACGACTGGGATAATAGAAAAGATACTCACTCTGCGACCTTGATTCACCCAGCCGTTCGAGACCTCTTTCTGGAGTTGGGAAAGCACCCCGGCTTTCAGGACGCCTTGCGCCGCTTGGCCGGCGGCGGCGCCGCGTCACTGGCGGGCCTCACCACCACTGCCAAAGCGCTTTACTCGGTGCTGCTCTCGCAGCACTCCGGCAAGCCGCTGATGATCGTCGTAGATGGCAATAAGCAGGCCGAGACGCTCTCGGAAACCGTCGAGACCTTCTATTCCCTGCTCATTGCCGACGACCGCAACGGGCCGCAGCTCCTTCCGGCGCTCGACGTACTGCCGATGCAGAATCTCTCGCCGCACGCCGAGATCCTCGAACAGCGGGCCATCGGTCTATGGCGGCTGGCCACTCAGCGCGTTCCCATCACCATCTTGCCGGTGGCGTCAGCGCTCTTGCGCATCGCGCCTGCCGAGTACTACCGGCAACTGGCGCTCAAGCTGCGCATCGGCGACGAACTGCCGCTCGATGACGTGGTAGCCCACCTCGAAAGCATCGGCTACGAGCGGCGCGAGCCGGTGGAGATGGTGGGCGAGTACTCCGTGCGGGGCGGCATTCTGGATGTGTTCTCGCCGGAGGCGGCCAAGCCCGTGCGCATTGATCTGTTCGGCGACACGGTGGAATCGATCCGCCGCTTCGAGGTCGAATCGCAGCGCTCGGTGCTGAAGATCGAAGAGTGCACGCTGCTGCCGCTCACGGAATATCAAAAATCGCGCGGGCTGCTGGTGGAATTGGGCGAGCTGGCGGGTGCGAGCGGCCCGCCCGGCGAAACATTTCCCGGCTGGGAACTGCTTACCGGCATGGTGCGGCCGCGCGAGGTTTCCGTCTTTTCGCTGCTCGACAATCCCATCATTCTCTGGGACGAGCCGGAGCAAACGCACAGCGCCGCCGAGCGATTCTGGAAACGCCTGGAGCAGATCGAACGCTCGGAGGCGTTCGAGCCGGAAAAGATCTTCTTCACTTGGGACGATCTCAAGGGCCAGTCGGCGCACGCACCGCAGCTCGAAATCAAAGAACTGGAGATCGGCTGGAACGGCGATGCCTCGTTCCATATCTCCACGCGGCCGTCGCTGGCTTTCCACGGCAACATGCAGGTGGCGATTGCGGAGGCGCGCAACCTGGTGGAAGCCGGCAACCGCGTGGCCTTCTTCGCTTCGTCCACGGGTGAAGTCGAGCGCGTCGCCGACATCCTCAACGAGTACGGCCTGCCGTATCAGCTCGGGCTCGAGCAGAGTGAATCGACGCCGGCGTACCTGGCGGAACGCGCGTATATGGCCGGCGCAGTCGCCAGCATCTACCTGATCAAAGGTTTGATCCGGCACGGCACGGCGTTTCACGAGTCAGGTTTGGTGGTTTTCGGCTCCGAGGACCTGTTTGAAACACCCGAGCTCGTGGCGCGCGCGCCGGCCTCGAAATCGGCGCTGGCGGCCTTCTCTGCCGACTTGATTGATCTCAAGCCCGGCGACTACGTAGTGCACGCGGAACACGGCGTGGCGCAATATCTCGGGCTGCGGGAAATTGCGCAAGGCGAGGCCAAGGGCGACTACATGCTCCTCGAATATGCCGCCGGCGCCAAGCTGTACGTGCCTCTCACGCGCATGGACCTGGTGCAGCGATTCCGCGGCGCGGGCGAATCTACTCCGGTACTCGATCGCATGGGCGGCGCTACCTGGACGCGCACCAAAACCAAAATCAAAGCCAAAATGCGCGACATGGCGGACGAGCTCCTCAAGCTCTACGCTCAGCGCAAAATGGCCGAAGGCTTCCGCTACTCCGCCGATAGCAACTGGCAGCGCGAATTTGAAGATGCGTTCGAATTCACCGAGACGCGCGATCAGATCAGCGCCATCAAGGATATCAAGCGCGATATGGAGGGCGGCCAGCCCATGGACCGGCTGCTGTGCGGCGACGTCGGCTACGGCAAAACCGAAGTGGTGATGCGCGCGGCGTTCAAGGCATTGGGCGATGGCAAACAGGTGGCGGTGCTGGCGCCCACCACGGTCCTCGCGTTCCAGCATTTCGAGACGTTCAAACGGCGTTTCCAACCCTTTCCGGTGCGGGTCGAAATGTTCAGCCGGTTCCGCTCGCCCAAAGAGCTGAAAGCGGCGCTGGCCGAGCTCGCGGAAGGCAAGGTCGATCTGGCCATCGGCACGCACCGGCTGCTCTCGCAAGACGTCGAGTTCCGCGATCTGGGCTTGGTGATCGTCGACGAAGAGCAGCGCTTTGGAGTGAAGCACAAGGAACGGCTCAAACAAATGAAGAAAGTGGTGGACGTCATCACCATGAGCGCCACGCCGATTCCGCGCACGCTGCACATGTCGCTGCTCGGCATGCGCGATATGTCGGTGATCGAGACGCCGCCTAAAGATCGCCTCGCCATTCACACCGTGGTGGCGCCATTTCACGCCGAGCTCATCCGGTCGGCCCTTGAATTGGAGCTGGGCCGCGGCGGACAGGTCTACTTCCTGCACAACCGCATCGATTCCATCTGGCAGCGGGCCGCGATGATCCAGGAGCTAGCGCCGCAAGCGCGCATCGGCGTGGGTCACGGCCAAATGGGCGAAGCGGAGCTCGAAAAGACCATGCTGAAGTTCATGCGGCACGAGTTCGACATTTTGGTCTGCACCACCATCATTGAAAACGGGCTCGACATCCCGTTGGCCAACACCATGGTGATCGAAAACGCGGAGCGCTATGGACTCTCGGAGCTCTATCAACTGCGCGGCCGAGTGGGCCGCTCGAACCGCCGCGCGTACGCCTATCTTCTGGTCCCGCCCGATACCGAACTTACGGAAGTGGCGCGCAAACGCCTGGCCGCGCTGAAGGAGTTCAGCGACCTGGGAGCCGGCTTCAAGATCGCCGCGCTCGATTTGGAATTGCGCGGCGCCGGCAACCTGCTCGGCGGCGAGCAGCACGGCCATATCAACACCGTGGGTTTCGATACCTATGTGCGGCTGCTCGACGAGACTGTCCGCGAACTGAAGGGGGAAGAGATCGTTCCCGAGGTCCACTCGGCGCTCAATCTCGGCCTGGATATCCGCATCCCGACCGATTACATTTCCGACGAGGGCCAGCGCCTGCGTGCCTACCGCCAGATCGCCAATGCGAACGACGCCGCCGCACGCGAACGAGTGGAAAAAGAACTGGAAGATCGCTACGGCCGCCTTCCCGAAGCCCTGCGCAACCTGCTCCAATATTCCGCGTTGAAGACCGTGGCGGAGCAGATCGGTATCGAAGCCGTGGACCGCCGCCTCAACGTGCTGAATATCAAGTTCCACGAAAAGACACGGGTCGATCCGGCGCGTTTGATGAACATCGTGAGCCAGACCAAAGGCGCGCAATTCTCTCCGGCCGGCGTGTTGATGCTCCCCTTTGACGGACAGGCAACCGCGGGAGACATCTTACGTTTCTTAGCAGACAAATTGGAGGAGCTGAAGCCGGCCGAAGTGCAGCCCGTGAAGTAGAATAATGC
>Ga0335081_10000846_pt1 | contig 49264 bp, 45 predicted proteins | sample Lox_Sample_35_FD_206713 | JGI IMG/M metagenome (GOLD analysis project Ga0335081, IMG submission 206713) | Soil microbial communities from Loxahatchee National Wildlife Refuge, Florida, United States - Lox_Sample_3.5 | ecosystem: Environmental > Terrestrial > Soil > Wetlands | place: USA... | reverse complement strand
AGGCAATCACTTCGAGCGCATACAACATGCCCAACACCGAGCAGGGGTGGACCCTCTCGGCGCTGAAATAGTTGAACGCGATCATGGCTTGGGCAGGGGCGCTCGGCGGATTGGCTACTGTTCCGGCGACATCGCCTCCCACCGCCTCGATGTCCTCTAGCACCCACGTTTCATGGTTTTTTTCCTCCTCGATACGCTCGTAGAGTTCGTAGCGCACGCCTCGGAAACTATCGTCGCAACGCGATGCGGCCGTCGCCATGATTGGGCAGAAATTCCACACGATGTAATAAAGGTCGTGCAAGAACGCTCGGTATTCGGCGAGTGTCAGGCCGTGATGAATCATGGTGTGCATCTTGGGGATGGTTTCTAGATCGCGCCGGCTGGAGTCCGTCAGCTCAATCAGCGTGATAAAAAAGGACATGCGGATAATTCTCCTGCGACGAAATGAAAATGATACGGCGTGGTATGGCGAGCTGATCTTAGCCCGCCGGGCAGGTCCGAATTGTAACTGCTCTCAACCCGCGGATCTTTGCCGGCTGCGCAGATAGAGTTCGAGTTCCGCCCGCGCTGCCGAAAACTCCGTCGCGAGCGAGTTGATCAGTCCGCTCGAACGCAACCTCATTTCCGCATCGGAGAGCTTCCCGAGATCGGTGCACAGTTGCGTTAGGCGATCGGTTCCCATGCTCGCCGAAGATCCCTTCACGGCGTGCAACGCCGCACGGAAGTCACTCAAATTCCGTGCCTTAAGCGCGACTTCCACCTTGGCTAGCAAAGCCGTGTTATCCGCGAGGTAGACTCCGATCAGCTTTTCGAGAAAGGCTGGCGAGGAGCCGAGTGCCTCTAGATGGGAAAGCGTATCGGCATTGACGATATTCGCAAAGGCTGGCGTGGGGGCGCCACGCGACGGCGGTTCTGCACGTGCTGGTCCGGCAGGCTCGCCCGCCCAACTCTGGATTTCCTCGAGTAGGCGCGCCGCCTCGATCGGCTTCGCGAGGAACGCGTTCGCACCGGCGTCGAGGCATTCCTGGCGCGCTTCGGGTGTGGCATCAGCGGAAAGGATCGCGATTGGCGGCTGCTCGCCCCCCTGGAACATCACTCGCATCGCCTGCAGCGCCTCCATTCCGCCCATGCGGGGCATGTTGCGGTCTAGCAGCACGACGTCAAAGCGGCTGTGCTCGACTGCGTCCAGCGCCTGCTCGCCGTCGATTACCAGAGTCACGTCATGCCCGCCACGCTCGAGAATCTTGCCAAGCACCTCGCGGTTCGTCGGATTGTCGTCTGCCACAAGTACGCGCAGCTTTCTCGCTCCCACGATTCGGCGCGCATAGTCCTGCAGCCGCACCACACCAGTACCGACCTCGTCGCCCGCGCTAACTGAATGAAGCACGTTGAAAAGCTGGCGCTTGTCAAATGGAAGCTCGAGAACGGCTGCAAAGCCAGCAGAGAGGGCGTCGAATCGCGGCGCACCCGCCTCGCGCGAGACCGCCAGAATGGTCGCTGGCGCCGGATCCGGTGCGGCGCGCCGAAAGCGCTGAGCCAGCCGCAGGTACTCTCCATGCGCGTAAATGATGGCGCTATGGTAGGGTCTTTCCACGCTAATCTCGCCTACCAGGCGCGCTACGCCTTGTTCGACTCCCGCAACTGCAACCGGAATCGCACCCCATCCGGCTAGTGCCGCCTCGAGCGCCTCGCGTTCCTCGGCCGGAAGGCCGACCAACATTACCCGCGCCCCCGCAAGTTCGCCTGCGACAACACCCGCCCGCTCGGGCTGCTTCTCCAGGTCAATCTCGAACCAGAATGTGCTGCCAAGCCCAACGGCGCTCTCGAGACCGATACGCCCGCCCATAAGCTCGACCAGCTGCTTCGCAATCGTGGTGCCCAGCCCCGTGCCGCCGAAACGGCGCGTCGTTGATTGCTCACCCTGGGCGAAACTCTCGAATATCCTGGCCTGCGCCTCTGGCGGAATGCCTATGCCAGTGTCGCGAACTGAAAATTTGAGACGCACTTTCGTGTCGGTTTCCTCTTGCGCCGAAACGTGCAACGTAACGGTTCCCTGCTCGGTGAACTTCACCGCATTGCCGGCGAGATTTATCAGGATCTGCCGCAGGTAGTGCGGGTCGCCGCGTACTGCGGGCGGCACCTCAGGCATGATCGAAACAACGAATTCGACGTTCTTCGCCACCGCCTGCGCGGCAATTATGCGACACGTGCTGTTGACCAGCGCATGCAAGTCAAAGTCAGAGTTATCGAGCGCGAGTTTGCCGGCCTCGATCTTCGAAAAATCGAGCACATCCTCTACCAGACCGAGCATTACCCGTGCCGAGCCCCGCAGCGTCTGCAGCATGTCCGCCTGCTCCCGATTCAGCGAAGTGTCCCGCAGCAGATCAGACATGCCGATGATTGCGTTCAAGGGCGTACGCATCTCGTGACTGACCACCGAGATGAACCGGCGCTTCGCCTGGTTCGCAGCTTCGGCACGCGCCAGCGCATCGAACAGCTTGGTCACCAGCGAACGAACGTAGAGACACAGTGTTATGAAGCCGAATAGCAGCCAACATCCGAACGCGAGGTGCGCACGCCAGAATTCGCTAAGCCATAGGACCGTCGAGAATCCGGCGACGCTCAAACCCAGCGAGATAACCAGATACTGCTGGCCAAATCGAAATCCGTTGGCAAGTGTCACCCATACGTAGACCAAAAACAGCGGTGCAGCGCGCTCACCCAGAAAAGCCATGTACCAAGTCAATGTCGAAAGGTCGGTAAGAAGCGCGAGCACACGCCTTGCCGGGGACGCGGCCGAAGAGTAAAGAATGAGAAGGAAGATGAGCGCGCCGATGGCGACGTAGGCGCTCTCGACGTAGAGCACCTGGGTGCCGCCGGGCTTAGCTATGTCGGGGAGAAAATAAAGGACGATCAGCACGCCAATGATGAGGCGCACGATCGCCTGCTCATGCTCGGTGTCGGGCCGATTAGCCAGTCGGGCGCGCAGACGTCCGAACAGATCAGTCAAGGTCCGCATCACGTGCCGCCCGACCCCATTGCGGGCGCGTCGCTCCACTCCCGTTGCACGCGCAGCACCTCGTCGCGCATGCCGAGGAAGGCATCTGCCAGGCGCGGGTCGAAATGCGCCCCGCGCTGGGAGCGCAGGTGCGCGAACGCGTCCTCGCTCGACCAAGCCTTCTTGTACGGCCGGATCGAGGTCAGCGCGTCATAGACGTCGGCCACGGCCACGATCCGCGCGCAAAGTACGATGTGGTCGCCGACCAGCCCGTTGGGGTAGCCCGAGCCGTCGTACTTCTCGTGATGACCGAGCGCGATCAGCGCTCCCATGCGCACGTACTTCGACGCGCTGCCCTTGAGGATCTCGTGCCCGATCACTGGATGGCGGCGCATCACCGCCCACTCGGCCTCGTCCAGCTTGCCCGCCTTGAGCAGGATCTGGTCGGGTATGCCGATCTTGCCGATGTCGTGCAGCGGGGCCGCGAGCTCGATGGTCTCGGCTTCATTGCGATCGAGCCCGATTGCGTCCGCGATAAGGCGCGAGTAGCGCGCCATGCGAATCAGGTGATAGCCGGTCTCGGCGTCGCGAAACTCGCCTGCGCGTGCCAGACGCAGCAAAGTTTCCTTCTCGCGCTCCCGTACCTCGCGCGTCGCCTCCTCGACCATGCCCTCGAGCAGGCGCTTGCGGTCCTCGAGCGCGAGCTGCTGGCGGCGCAGGGTGAGCAGATTGCGGCAGCGCGCGAGGCATTCGCGCGCGTCGATCGGCTTGGCCAGGAAGTCTGTTATTCCCGCGTCCAGCGCGGAATAGCGCACTTTGCGGTCGTCGTGCACCGTTACCATCACGATCGGCACGTGCTCGTAGCCGGGCAGGGCGCGCAGGCGCCTGACGAACTCGATGCCGTCCATATCCGGCATCATGTAGTCGACCAGCACCAGGTCCGCGATGTGCCGGGTCGCCCATACCACCGCATCGACCGGGCGCGCGAAGCCTTCCACCCCGACTCGCTCATCGAGGCTGCGCACTACCTGCTCCAGTATGGCCCGCCCGGTCGACTGGTCGTCGACCACCATGACGGTGTTTCGGGCCAACGGCAGAGCCCTGATCTGAGCCTGGGCCAAGCGGATTCCCCTCGGTATCGCGCCCAAGCCTACGCCCGGGCCCAGGGGAAGTCTAGCAAGAGGAAAACACCGTAAGGCGCGACTTTTTCAACCATTTTTGCATTCCTTCACGACCCCGATCGCACCCGAGAGCGCGCCGCGCGTGGCACAAAGCTGGTGCCGGAAGAGAGACTCGAACTCTCATGGTGTCGCCACCGGCGGATTTTGAGTCCGCTGCGTCTGCCTGTTCCGCCATTCCGGCGCGGTGGGACCGGATTATCCCGGAGATCGTCGGGGCCGCAAAGCGCCGGCCCTATAATGCGGCGCCATGCGCGTCGCCGAGTTCGACTATGCGCTGCCCGAAGAGCTCATCGCGCAGCATCCCGCGGCCGAGCGCACCCGAAGCCGCCTCCTTCACCTCGTCGGGAGCACGGGGGCGCTCGAGGACCTGCATTTCACCGACCTGCCCCGCCTGTTGCGCCCGAGCGACGTGCTGGTGCTGAACGATACCCGTGTGATCAAGGCGCGCCTCGCCGCGCGCAAGAAAACCGGCGGGCGCCTCGAGCTGTTCGTCGAGCGCGTGCTCGGCGAACGGGAGGTCCTGGCACTGATCCGCGCCAGCCACCCGCCGCGCCAGGGCAGCGAGCTCCTGATCGGCGACGGCGTGCGCGCCGAGGTGCTCGGGCGCGAGGACGACCTGTACCGCCTGCGCTTCGCCGATGCCGGCGCGGCGGACCTGCTCGAGCGTTGCGGACAGGTGCCGCTGCCGCCTTATATCGCCCACGCGCCAGACGCGGACGACGCAGAGCGGTACCAGACGGTGTACGCGGAACGCCCCGGGGCGGTCGCCGCGCCTACCGCCGGGCTGCACTTCGACCGCGCGATGCTCGAGCGCCTCGCCGCGCAGGGCGTGCGCATCGCCAGGGTCACGCTGCACGTGGGTGCAGGCACCTTCCAGCCGGTGCGTGCCGAAACGGTTGAGGCGCACCGCATGCACCGCGAGCGCTTCGAGGTGCCGCAGGCCGCGGTAGACGTGATCGAGGGCGCGCGCCGCGCGGGTGGCCGGGTGCTTGCGGCGGGCACGACCGCGCTGCGCGCGCTGGAGAGCGCCGCGCGCAGCGGTAGGCTCGAAGCCACAGCGGGGGAAACGGACTTGTTCGTATATCCGGGCTACGCGTTCCGCGTCGTCGACCGCCTGCTGACCAATTTTCATTTGCCCAAGTCCAGCCTGCTGATGCTGGTTGCCGCGTTCGCCGGCTACGCGAACATCCGCCGTGCCTATGCGCATGCGATCGAGCGTCGCTACCGCTTCTTCAGTTACGGCGACGCGATGCTGATCGAGCGGGCAGCATGAAGTTCGAGCTTGCGCATCGCGACGGTGCGGCGCGCCGCGGCCGGCTCGAGCTCGCGCACGGCCTGGTCGATACGCCCGCCTTCATGCCGGTCGGCACCTACGGCGCGGTAAAGGCCATGGCGCCGGCCGAGCTGGCCGAGATCGGCGTCCAAATCGTGCTCGGCAATACCTTCCACCTCTGGCTGCGTCCCGGGCTCGAGGTGATTGAGCGGCACGGCGGCCTGCACCGCTTCATGGGCTGGAGCGGGCCGATCCTCACCGACTCGGGCGGATTCCAGGTGTTCAGCCTCGGCGCCCTGCGCAAGATCAGCGAAGAGGGCGTGCGCTTCGCCTCGCCGATCAACGGCGACCGGCTGATGCTGACGCCCGAGGAGTCGATGCGCATCCAGCGCGTGCTCGGCTCCGACATCGCGATGATCTTCGACGACTGCACGCCCCACCCCGCGACCGAGGACGAGGCCGCGCGCTCGATGCGGCTGTCGCTGCGCTGGGCCGCGCGCTCGCGGCGCGCCTTCGAGTCCTCGCCCAACGCGCTGTTCGGCATCGTGCAGGGGGGCATGTTCGAGCCGCTGCGCGACGAATCGCTCGCCGGCCTGATCGAGATTGGCTTCGACGGCTACGCGGTCGGTGGCCTCTCGGTCGGCGAGCCCAAGGAGGAGCGCAGCCGGATCCTCGCGCACGTCGCATCGCGCCTGCCCTCAGAGCGCCCCCGCTACCTGATGGGCATGGGCACGCCCGAGGACATCGTCGAGGCCGTATCCTGCGGAATCGACATGTTCGACTGCGTGCTGCCCACGCGCAACGCGCGCAACGGCTGGCTCTTCACCCGCCACGGCGACGTCAAGATCCGCAATGCCCGCTATCGCGACGACACGCGGCCGCTGGACGAATCCTGCGGCTGCCACGCCTGCAGACGTTTCAGCCGCGCCTACCTGCATCATCTGCAACGTACCAACGAGATACTCGGCGCACGCCTCAACACGCTGCACAATCTCTACTACTACCAGACACTGATGGGCGAGCTGCGCGAGGCGATCGAAGCCGGGACGCTGACGCAGGTCGCGGCGCGCATCCTCGCGGCGCGCCGCGAGCCGATGCTATAATTCGCGGCTTTCCCCGCCAACCCAAGGAGTTAGCTGTGTCGATCTCCTCCGCCTTTGCGCAGTCTTCGGGAGGGGCCTCGGGCCAATCCGGATTGCTCGGCCTGCTGCCGATCGTCCTGATGTTCGGGCTGCTGTACTTCCTCATGATCCGCCCGCAGATGAAGCGCGCGAAGGATCAGCGCCAGATGATCGAAGGCCTGCAAAAGGGCGACGAAGTCGTCACCTCGGGCGGGGTGGTCGGAAAGATCACCAAGCTGGGGGAAGCCTACCTCACGGTCGAAATCGCCCCCAACACCGAAATCAGCGTGCAAAAGGCGGCGGTGCAGACCCTGCTGCCCAAGGGCACAATCAAGTCGCTGCAGTGACCGGCCGGCAGGAACGCGACCGGGCCTAAGTCGATGAACCGCTTCCCGCCATGGAAGTACGCGTTGATCGGCTTGACGATCGTCGTCGCGTTTCTCTACACGCTGCCGAATTTCTACGGCGAGTCGCCGGCGGTCCAGATTCTCAGTGCGAAGGCGACGGTCAAGGTCGACGACGCCCTCGTGTCGCGCATCGAGTCGGCGCTCGACTCCGCTGGCATACCGTACACGGGCACGCTGCTCGACCCGAGCAGCCTGCGGGTGCGCTTCGCCGACACCGACACGCAGCTCAAGGCGAAGGACCTTATCAGCAAGACCGTCAACCCCGATCCCTCGAACGCGTCCTACGTGGTCGCGCTCAACCTCCTCACGTCGTCGCCCTCGTGGCTGACGGCGATTCACGCGCTGCCGATGTACCTCGGCCTCGACCTGCGCGGAGGCGTGCACTTCCTGCTCCAAGTCGACATGCAGGCCGCGCTCACCAAGCGCCTGGAAGGAATCGCGGGCGAGATGCGCCGCGACCTGCGCGACAAGGATATTCGCTATCACGGCATAGCGCGCGAGGGGGACACGATACAGATCCGCTTCAGCGATCCGTCGATGCGCGCCCGTGCCGAGGAGCGCATCGCGACCACGGAACCCGACCTCTCGGTCGCCGAGCGCGACGAGGGCACCGACCTGCTGCTGGTCGCGACATTCAAGCCGAGCGCGGCAAAGGCGACCGAGGAACGCGCGATCAAGCAGAACATCACCACGCTGCACAACAGGGTCAACGAGCTCGGCGTGGCCGAGCCGATCATCCAGCAGCAGGGCGCCGATCGCGTGGTCGTGGAGCTGCCCGGCGTGCAGGACACCGCCAAAGCCAAGGAGATTCTCGGGCGCACCGCGACGCTCGAAGTGCGCCTGGTGGACGAAGACGCGATGCGCGGCGGCAGCAAGCTGGGCGACGACATCTTTCCGGAGCGCCACCGCGACGGCACCATCGAGATGGTTCCGGTGAAGAAGCAGGTCATCATCACCGGCGATCAGTTCACGGACGCACAGGCAACCTTCGACCAGGATCACCGGCCGGCGGTCTCGGTTCAGCTGAACGACGCCGGCGGCGCGATCATGCGCCAGGTCACGCGCGAGAACCTGCACCACCTGATGGCGATCGTCCTGTTCGAGAAGGGCAAGGGCGAGGCGATTTCGGTCGCCAGGATCCAGGGCGAATTCGGCAGCCGGTTCCAGATCACGGGCAACTTCAGCCCGACCGAGACCGCCGACCTGTCGCTGCTCATCCGTGCCGGCTCGCTCGCCGCGCCGATGGATATCGTGGAAGAACGCACCGTCGGCCCCAGCCTGGGCAAGGAGAACATTCAGAAGGGATTCGATTCGACCAAATGGGGCTTCAGCGCCATCGTGGTCTTCATGTCGATCTACTACTCTCTGTTCGGCATCGTCGCCGCGGTCTCGCTGGCCTGCAACCTGCTCTTCCTGGTGGCGCTGCTGTCGATGCTGCAGGCGACGCTCACCTTGCCCGGCATCGCCGCGATCGCACTCGCGCTCGGCATGGCGATCGACGCCAACGTGCTGATCAACGAGCGCATCCGCGAGGAAATCCGCGGCGGCGCCACGCCGCAGGCCGCGATTCACGCCGGCTACGAGCGTGCCTGGGGCACCATCCTGGACTCCAACATCACCACCCTGATCGCCGGCCTCGCGCTGCTGATCTTCGGCCAGGGACCGGTGCGCGGCTTCGCGGTGGTGCACTGCCTGGGAATAATGACCTCGATGTTCTCGGCCGTGACGGTGTCGCGGGGAATGGTCAATCTGATCTACGGCCATCGCCGCCGCGTCGCCAGGCTGGCGATCGGCAACACGGCCTGGAAGTAACCGGCGCGGGATAGAGCCACAGCATGGAATTCTTCAAGATCCGCCGCGTAATCCCCTTCATGCGGTATGCGTTGATCTTCAACGTCATATCGCTGCTCACCTTCCTCGCCGCGGTATTCTTCCTCGCCACCAAGGGCCTCAACTACTCGATCGAGTTCACCGGCGGCACGCTGATCGAGGTGCACTACAAGGAAAGCGTCGATACCGATGGCATCCGGCAGACGCTGGAGAAGGCGGGCTACAAGGTCGAGGTGCAGAACTTCGGCTCCTCGCGCGACGTGCTGCTGCGCATGCCGATCAAGAAGGGCCAGTCGAGCTCGGACCTGTCGCAGAAGATCGGCGCGCTGCTGCAGGCTGAGGACAAGTCTGCCGAAGTGCGCAGGGTCGAATTCGTCGGCCCTCAGGTCGGGGCGGAGCTCGCGCAGTACGGCGCCCTCGCGCTGATGGTGACCGCGATCGGCATCGTGCTCTATCTCGCGCTGCGCTTCGAGTGGAAGTTCGGGCTCTCGGCCATCATCGCCAACCTGCACGACGTGGTGATCATCCTCGGCTTCTTCTCGCTGTTCCAGTGGGAGTTTTCGCTGCCGGTGCTGGCCGCAGTGCTGGCAGTGCTCGGCTACTCGGTCAACGAGTCGGTCGTGGTGTTCGACCGGGTGCGGGAGAACTTCCGCAAAATGCGCAAGGCGCCGACGCCGGACGTGATCGACGCCGCGATCACGGGAACCATCTCGCGCACCATCATCACGCACGGCAGCACGCAGGCGATGGTCACCACCATGCTCCTGTTCGGCGGCCCGGCGCTGCATTACTTCGCCCTCGCCCTGACGATCGGGATCCTGTTCGGGATCTATTCCTCGGTGCTGGTCGCGAGCCCGCTGCTGATGTGGCTCAAGGTCACCCGGGCGCAGTTCATCAAGCCGGCCAAGAAGGACCGCCGCGACGAGCACGAAGGCGCGGTGGTCTGACCGCGCCGGTCAGATCCGCCTGGCGAGAGAGGCGGCGAGTCCGATGTAGCGCGCCGGCGTGAGCGCGAGCAGCCGCTTCTTCGCCGCCTCGGGAATCGGTAACCGACGAATGAAGGCCGCAAGCCGGCGCCGGTCAAGGCGCTTGCCGCGCGACAGCGCCTTGAGCTTCTCGTAGGCCTCCGGCACGCCGTAGCGGCGCATCACCTGCTGCACCGGCTCGGCCAGCACCTCCCAGTTGGCCTCGAGGTCCTGCGCCAGCCGCGCGGGGTCCGCCTCGAGCTTGCCCAGCCCGCGCAGGCAGGCGAGGTAGGCGAGCAGGCTGTAGCCCAGCGCGCTGCCGGTGTTCCTGAGCGCGGTCGAGTCCGACAGGTCGCGCTGCCAGCGCGATACCGGCAGCTTGTCCGAGAGGTGCCGCAGCAGCGCGTTCGCCACGCCGACGTTGCCCTCGGAATTCTCGAAGTCGATCGGATTGATCTTGTGCGGCATGGTGGACGAGCCTACCTCGCCCGCTTTCGGCCGCTGGCGGAAGTAGCCGAGCGAGATATAGCCCCACAAATCACGGTCGAGATCGAGCAGCACCGTGTTGGCGGCGGCAAAGGCGTCGAACAGCTCGGCGAACGAGTCGTGCGGCTCGATCTGGATCGTGTACGGGTTGAACTCAAGTCCGAGCCGCTCGACGAAGCGGCGGCAAAACCGCTCCCAATTGACGCCCGGGTAGGCGATCACGTGCGCGTTGTAGTTGCCCACCGCGCCGTTGATCTTGCCGAGGATGCGCACGCCCGCAATGCGCTCGCGCGCCCGGCGCAGCCGGTGCACGAAATTCGCCATCTCCTTGCCGAGCGTGGTCGGCGAGGCGGGCTGGCCGTGCGTGCGCGACAGCATCGGCAGCGAGGCGTGCCGGTGCGCGAGCGTGCGCAGCGCCGCGATCAGCTGTTCCAGCCGCGGCAGCATCACGCCGTCACGCGCCCGCGACAGCATGAGCGCATAGGCCAGGTTGTTGACGTCCTCCGAGGTGCATGCGAAATGAACGAACTCGAGCGCGCGCCGCACCTCGGGGTCGTCGCCCAGCCGGCCCCTGAGCCAGTACTCGATCGCCTTTACGTCGTGGTTGGTCTGCGCCTCGATATTCTTGATGTGCTCGGCGTCGCGCTCGGAAAAACCGGCCAGCAGGCGCTGCATCGCGCTTGCCGCATGGCGCGAGAACGGCTTCAGCTCCCGGACACCGCGTTCCGCCGCGAGCGAGCGCAGCCACGCGATCTCGACCTCCAGCCGGGCGCGTATTAGGGCCTGCTCGCTGAAATGCGCCCGCAGGGGATCCATCGTCCTGGCATACCGGCCGTCAAGCGGCGACAGCGCGGTGAGGGGAGAGGGCATTTTTTCTCGGTCGCGGGCCTTTGACGCCGTATTATAAGGCTCATGTCCAGCCGGCCTTCCCTTGCCCGCGTCGTGCGCGAGGCGCGCGCCTGCAGGCTGTGCGCCAAAGCGTTGCCGCTCGAACCGCGCCCGGTGTTCCATGTCGGCCGCAGCGCGCGCATGCTGATCGTCGGCCAGGCGCCCGGGCGCCGGGTGCACGAGACGGGCATTTCGTGGAACGATCCCTCGGGCGAAACCCTGCGCGCCTGGCTCGGCATCGAGCGCGAGGCGTTCTACGACACCGCGCGCATCGCGATCGTCGCCGCCGGACTGTGCTACCCGGGAACCGGACCCGGCGGCGATCTGCCACCGCGGCCGCAGTGCGCGCCGACCTGGCAGCCGCGCTTTCGCGCCGCGCTCCCGGCGCTGCGCCTGACGCTGCTGGTCGGCGCCCACGCCCAGGCCTACTATCTCGGCCAGCGGCGCAAGCCGACGCTCGCCGCCACGGTGCACGCTTGGCGCGAGTATCTGCCCGGGTATTTCCCGTTGCCGCACCCGAGCCCGCGCAACAGGCTGTGGCTCAGGAACAATCCCTGGTTCGAGCGCGATGTCATCCCGGCGCTGCGCCGGTGCGTTGACGGCGCATTGCGCTGAAGCGCGGCGCCGGACGGTATAATCCGCGCCCTTACCCCGCGAAGCGTCGGCATGAAACTGCTCGTCTCACTGCTCAGCCCCTACGGGCGCAAAGTACGCATCGTTATGGCCGAAAAGCGCGTCGAGTGCGAGCTCGAGCTGGTCGACGTCACCCCGGCCGAGAGCCCGCTCAACGCCTACAACCCGCTCGGCAAGATCCCGACCCTGCTGCTGGACGACGGCAGCGCGCTGTACGACTCGCGGGTAATCGTCGAGTTCCTCGACGCCGTCTCGCCGATCGGCCGCCTGATCCCGAAGGGCAACCGCGAGCGCGTCGCCGTGCTGCGCTGGGAGGCGTTGGCCGACGGCGTGCTGGACGCGGGGGTGCTGCTGCGCCAGGAGACGCTGCGGCCGAAGAAGGAGCAGAGCGCGGCCTGGATCGAGCGCCAGCGCGGCAAGGTCGAGCGCGGCGTGGCGGAAATGGCGCGCGACCTCGGCGAGCGCGAATGGTGCCACAACGAGCGCTTCACGCTGGCCGACATCGCGCTCGGGTGCTGCCTGGGCTGGCTCACGTTCCGCCATCCCGACCTCGACTGGCGCCCCAAGTACGCCAACCTCGCGCGCCACTACGACAAGCTGAGCCATCGCCCGGCGTTCGCCGAGACCGCGCCCGGTTAAGGCGCCGCGCGCGCTAAGCGATGATCGCGCCGCCCAGGCAGACCTCGCCGTCGTAGAGCACGACCGACTGGCCCGGGGTGAGTGCCCATTGCGGCGCGTCGAACTCCACCGAAATCTCGCTCCCCGCGACGCGCTTCAGCGTGCAGTCCGCGTCGGCCTGGCGGTAGCGGGTCTTGGCCCCGTGGCGCGAGCCCTCGGCCGGCGGCGCACCCGCGACCCAGCTCGCCTCGAGCGCCTCGAGCAAGGCGCGCAGCAACAGCGGGTGGTCGTGGCCCTGCACCACCGTCAGCGTGTTGGACGCCACGTCCTTGGCCGCGACGTACCACGCCTCGCCCGAGCCGCCCCTGGCGCCGCCCAGGCCGATGCCCTTGCGCTGGCCGATGGTGTAGAACGCCAGCCCGATGTGCTCGCCGATGCGCCGGCCTTCCGGCGTCACGATCGGCCCCGGCTTTTTCGGCAGGTAGCGGTTGAGGAACTCCCGGAACGGGCGCTCGCCGATGAAGCAGATTCCGGTCGAGTCCTTCTTGGCGTGGTTCGGCAGTCCCGCCTCGAGCGCCAGGCGCCGCACCTCGGGCTTTTTAAGCTCGCCGACCGGGAACAGCACGCGCGCGAGCTGCGCCTGGTTCAGGCGGTGCAGGAAGTAGCTCTGGTCCTTGTTCCGGTCCGCGCCGCGCAGCAGCTCGACCGCGCCGTTCGCGCCCCGCGTCCGGGCGTAGTGTCCGGTGGCGATGCGCGCCGCGCCGAGCCGCAGCGCGTGCTCGAGGAAGGCCCTGAACTTGATCTCGGCGTTGCACAGCACGTCCGGATTGGGGGTGCGGCCGGCGGAATACTCGCGCAGGAACTCGGCGAACACCCGGTCCTTGTACTCGGCGGCGAAATTCACCGCTTCGAGCTCGATCCCGATCGCGTCGGCGGCCGCGGCGGCGTCGATCAGGTCCTGGCGCGTCGAGCAGTACTCGTCATCGTCGTCGTCCTCCCAGTTCTTCATGAACAGGCCGACGACCCGGTAGCCCTCGCGCTTGAGCAGCAGTGCGGCGACCGAGGAATCGACGCCCCCCGACATGCCTACCACCACGCGCTCGGCCATGCCGGCGCCTCAGGCGAATTCGCGCGACAGCACGTCGAGCGGGAAGCGGGCCCCGGCCAGGTAGTCCGCGACGCAGCGCGCCACCAGCGGCGAGCGGTGCATGGCGCGCCGCGCCGCCAGCTCTGAGGGCGTGAGCCAGTGCGTGGCGACGATCTCCTTGTCCAGCCTGCGCGCGGGATCGGGCCCGCTCGCACTGCCGGCGAAGGCGAAGCGCAGAAAGGTCGTGTCCGAAGGCGCGTGGCGCCAGCGGTAGATCCCCACCAGCGCGCTCGGCTCGAGCGCGTGCGCGGTCTCCTCCAGCGTCTCGCGCACGCAGGCGTCGAGCAGCGACTCGCCCGGATCGAGGTGCCCCGCCGGCTGGTTGAGCACGCGCCGGCCGTCGGCGATCTCCTCCACCAGGAGGAACCTGCCGTCGCGCTCGATGACTGCGGCGACCGTGACGCTCGGACGCCAGACCTCGCTCATGCAGCCTTCTGCGTGTTCTTGCGGATGAACGCCGCCATGCGCGCCACCCCCTTCTCGATCGCTTCCTTGGAGGCGGCGTAGGAAAAGCGCACGTGCTGGCCCTCGCCGGGCACGCGCGAGCCGAAATGGATGTCGGCCAGCAGCGCGACGCCCGCCTCGCTCAGCAGCCGCTTCCTGAATGCTTCCGAATCCGCGGCGCCGATCATGCGACAGGCCTCGGTCACGTTCGGCCAGACGTAGAACGCCCCGCCCGGCACCAGGCAGCTGACGCCCGGGACCTCGTTCAGCAGGCGCACGATCAGGTCGCGCCGCGCGAGGAAGCTCGCCTTCATCTTTTCGGCCGCATCCTGCGGTCCGTTGATCGCCTCGACCGCCGCCCACTGCGAGATCTGCGAGGCGCAGGACTCGGTGTTGGTGATCCAGCGCGTGAACAGCGGCGCGAGCAACGGATTCGAGGCGAAGCCGATGCGCCAGCCGGTCATGGCCCAGGTCTTGGAGGCGCCGTCGGAGATGATGGTGCGCTCGAGCATGCCTGGCACCTGCGCGATCGAGAAGAACGCCTCCCCGTACACCAGCCGCGAGTAGATCTCGTCGGCGTAGACCCAGACCTGCGGGTGGCGCTTGAGGATCGCGGCGATCTGCTCCAGCTCCCCGCGCGAGAGCAGCCCGCCGGTCGGATTGTGCGGGGTGTTCAGGATCAGCAGCCTGGTCCTGGGGTTGATCAGCCGCTCCAGGTCGTCCGGGTCGAACGCGAAGCCGCGCGCCTCGTGCAGGTGGATCGGCACCGGCCGCGCCCCGCTGGCGAGAATCTGCGACTCGTAGATCGGGAACCCAGGATTGGGATAGATCACCTCGTCGCCGGCGCCGTGGTCGGTCACCGACAGGATCGCGTAGGCGATGAAGGGCTTGGCGCCGGCGGCGACCACCACGTCGGCCGGCCGGATCGGCAGCCCGCCGCGGGTGCGCGAGAGATAGGCGGCGGCGGCATCGCGCAGCTCGTCGATCCCGGCCGAAGGCGTGTAGCCGTGCTTGCCCTCGCGGATGGCGCGGATCGCCGCTTCCTGCACGTTCTGCGGCGCGGGAAAATCGGGCTGGCCGATGCAGAACGAGATGATGTCCTTGCCCTGGCGGGCGAGCTCATTCACCTCGGCGAGCACGACGAAGGCGTTCTCGGTTCCGAGGCTGCGGGCACGGCGGCTGATCTCGGGCATGGCGGCGGGCCTTGGGGCAAAATATGAATTTTAGCCGATGGCGCTATCATTGCCCGATGCTGATCAACTGTGTCGCATACCAGGACGGCAAGAAGCTGGCCGAGATCGGAAAGCGCGAAATCAGCGCCTACGTCTCGCGCCCGGACTGCTTCGTCTGGGTGGCGCTGCGCGACGCCGACGAGGCCGAGCTGAAGGAGATGAAGCAGGAGTTCGGTCTGCACGAGCTCGCGGTCGAGGACTCGCTGCACGGCCACCAGCGGCCCAAGATCGACGAATACGGCGACTCCATGTTCGCGGTGCTGCACACGGTCGAGTTCGTCGGCGAAGAGCTCAGCATCGGCGAGCTGGACGTGTTCGTCGGCCGCAATTACGTCCTGTCGGTGCGCAACCACGCGCCCAAGGGATTCCAGGACGTGCGCACGCGCTGCGAGCGCGAGCCCGAGCTGCTGCGGTTCGGCTCGGGCTACGTGCTTTACGCGCTGATGGACGCCGTGGTCGACCGCTACTTCCCCGCGCTCGATGCGCTCGAGACCAAGCTCGAGCGCATCGAGGGGGAGATCTTTGGCGGCCACCTCGCGCGCGCCAACATCGAGTCGCTGTACGCGCTGAAGCAGAACCTGATGACGCTCAAGCACGCTGCCGGCCCGCTGCTCGACGCGGTGGGCAAGCTCTACGGCGGGCGCGTGCCGCCGGCCTGCGCCGGCATGGGGCTGTATTTCCGCGACGTAAACGACCACCTGGTGCGACTGAACTCGACCATCGACTCGATCCGCGACATGGTGAGCACGGCGATGAACGTGAACGTGTCGCTCATCTCGCTGCAGGAGAACGAGGTCACCAAGCGCCTGGCGGCCTACGCCGCTCTGGTCGCCGTGCCGACGCTGATCGCCGGAATCTACGGCATGAACTTCAAGGGCATGCCGGAGCTGCAGTGGAGCTTCGGCTACCCGCTCGCGCTCGGCGCGATGGGGATCATCGACGGCTATTTCTGGTACCGGTTCCGGAAAGCGGGATGGCTCTGACCTTCAAGAAACTGCATCCGCACTTCGCTGCCGAGGCGGGCCAAATCGACCTGCGCCGGGTGAGCGAGCGCGACATCCTCGAGGAGATCCGCGCCGGCATGGACGAGTTCCGCGTGCTCGTGTTCCGTGCGCAGCAGTTCAGCGATGAGGAGCAGATTGGTTTCGCGCGCCGCTTCGACGGCGAGCTGCACGCCAAGACCGGCTCGGCGGCGCTGGGCGCCAACCGCTTCGGCAACGAGGCCTTGACCGACATCTCGAACGTGGCCGCCGACGGAAGCATCATGGCGCGCGAGGACCGCAAGCGCCAGTACGCGCTCGGCAACCGCCTGTGGCACACCGACGCATCGTTCCAGGATCCGCCGGGGCGCTACTCGATGCTGCACGCGCGCGTGGTGCCGGCCTCGGGCGCGGACACCGAGTTCGCCGACATGTGCGCAGCCTACGACGCGCTGGACGGCGCGATGCGCGCGAGGCTCGAAGGCCTGCGCGTGCACCACTCGATCGCCTACTCGCGCCAGACGCTCGGCTTCGAGTTCTCGCCCGAGGAGCAGGAGCTGCTGAAGGGCGCGGTCCATCCGCTGGTGCGGCTCAACCCGCGCAGCGGGCGCCGCGCGCTCTACCTCGCCTCGCATGCCTCGCGCATCGTCGACTGGCCGGTGCCGGAGGGACGGCTGCTGCTGCGCGAGCTCACCGAGCACGCCACCCAGCCGCAGTTCGTCTACCGCCATGCCTGGCGCGTGGGCGACCTGTTGATCTGGGACAACCGCGCCACCATGCACCGCGGGCGCCCGTTCGACGACGCGAAAGAGCGGCGCGAGCTGCGCCGCGTCACGACGCTCGATCTCGACCCCCCGCCTGCCGCCTGAGCACCCGTCCGGCGCGCGCCCCGCTCGGGCGCCCGTCGCGCCAGGCGACCTTGCCGTTGACCGTCACCAGCTCGATGCCCTCGGCCGCTGTCGCCGGGTGCTCGAAGGTCGCCGCATCGCGCACCCGCGCGGGGTCGAACAGGGTCAGGTCGGCGTAGGCGCCGGGCACGATCAGGCCGCGCCCCTCGAGGCCGAAGTTGCGCGCCGACAGGCCGGTCATCTTGTGCACCGCCTGCTCGAGGGTAAACAGGCCCTCGTCGCGCGCGTAGTGCCCCAGCACGCGCGGGAAAGTGCCCCACAGGCGCGGGTGCGGGTGGATGTCGTGCGGCAAGCCGTCCGAGCCGATCATGGTGTGCTCGAAGGCAAGCACGCGGCGCACGTCTTCCTCGCTCATCATGAAGTACACCGCGCCCGCGGGCTGCAGCCTGGCCGCGGCTTCCTTCTGCGCGCAGCCCATCGCGCGCGCGACCTCGTCCAGCGCCTGGCCGGCCAACTCGGGATGCGGCTTGGACCACGCTACGAGCGTCTTGGAGGCGCGCTCGGCCATGTCCCAGCGCAGCACGGTCGAGGAAGCAACGTAGGGGTAGGCGTCGAGCCCGACCGGCTGCGCGCGCATCGCGGCCTCGATCGCGGCCAGGCTCTGGCGCGTCTTGCCGTGGTTCGCCACCCCCGCGGCCTTGTGGTGCGAGATGAACGCGGGCGCGCCGGCCTCGCGCCCGATGCGGAAGGTCTCCTCGAGCGACTCGAGCAGGTGATCGGCCTCGTCGCGCATGTGGGTGACATAAAGCGCGCCGCGCTCGTGCAGCGGCGCGCAGAGCTCGATGACTTCTTCGGTGGGCGCGGCATTCGCCGGGGCGTAGAACAGCCCGGTCGATAGCCCGATCGCACCGGCATCGAGGCTTTGCGCGACGATCGTGCGCATGCGTGCGATCTCGCTCTTGGTCGCCGCGCGATCGAGCCGGTCCATGGTCGCCACGCGCAGCGTGCTGTGCCCGACCAGCAGCGCGGCGTTGACCGCAGCGGGGCGCGCACCGAGCTCCTCGAGGTAGTCGGCGAAGCGCGGGTAGCGGTACGAGCCGCCCGCATCGAGCAGGTCGAGCGGCGGCGGCACGCGCTCGGCGACCAGCGGCGCGAGGCTGATGCCGCAGTTGCCGCCGATCACGGTGGTCACGCCCTGACTGAGCTTGGGCGTCATCAGCGGCTCGGCCAGCAGCAGTCGGTCGTCGTGCGTATGCACGTCGATGAAGCCCGGCGCGAGCACCAGGCCCGAAGCGTCGATCTCGCGCTCCGTGCGCCAGCCATCGAGCCGGCCGAGCGCGGCGATGCGCTCGCCGCACACCGCGACGTCGGCCTCGCGTCGCGGCGCGCCGCTGCCGTCGATCAGGATCGCGTTGCGGAACAGTAGGTCGCAATTCTCGCCCGCCATGCGCTTGGCCTCCGGCTCAGTCCGCCAGCCGCAGCTCGCAGCGAAGCGCGTCCCAGCCGACCGCGACGCGCGCGTCCGCGCGCCGCTCGACCAGGCCCAGCTCGGCGAGCCGCTTCACGTCAGTATGCACGTTCTTGTAGTCGCGCTCGAGGCGCCGCGCCAGCTCGTAGACCGACAGCGGGCCCGCCGCGCGCAGGCGCGCGAGCAGCTGCCAGCGCGCCGGGCTCAGGTTCTTGAGCAGCGCCGGAAGGTCCGGCAGCGTCAGCACCGCGAGCGAAGGCGTGCGCCGGCCCTCGGCGACGCGGTTCCACGCCGCCTCGAAGCGGTCGAGCGCGTCGCCCGGCGGCCCGAGGCGCAGCTCAAGCGCCTTGGCCAAGGCTCCCTCCGGCCGCCTCGACGTCGCGCTCGAAGTCGTAGCGCAGCTGCTCGACCGAGCGGAATTCGTAAGGCAGCTCGCGCCCGCGCACGCGGCGGCGGCCGTTCGCGTACTCGACCAGCGCGCCGTAGCGCAAGCGATAGCCCAGGTCGGCGTCAAGCTCGATCTCGAGCAGCGCGCCGTCTTCCAGCAGCACTCTTTCCTGCAGCAGCATATGGCCTAGGATACCATAGTCCGGGTGGGCTAGAATGGCAGCCATGGCTACCCGGGACGCCTTCTTCAACCTCTACCGCCACGGCTTCGCGCGCGTCGCGGTCGCCACGCCCGCGCTGCGCGTCGGCGACCCGGCGTACAACCTCACCGGCACGCTCGCGCTGATGCGCGAGGCGGCCAGGCGCAAGGCGCTCCTGGTGGTGTTTCCCGAGCTCGGGCTTTCGGCCTACAGCTGCGAGGATCTGTTTCATCAGCAGGCGCTGATCCGCAGCGCCGAGGACGCGCTCGCGCAGCTGATCGCGCGCAGCAAGGGCCTGCCGGTCGCGGCGCTGGTCGGCCTGCCGGTGCAGGTCGATGCGCAGCTCTACAACTGCGCCGCGCTGGTGTGCCGCGGCAGGCTGCTCGGCGTGATGCCCAAGACGCACCTGCCGAACTACCGCGAGTTCTACGAGCTGCGCCAGTTCACGCCCGGCGAGGTTTGTCTCAAGCGCGAGGTGACGCTTGCCGGCCAACAGGCGCCGTTCGGCACCGACCTCCTGTTCCGGCTCGAGCAGGACGCGCGCTTCGTGCTGTTCACCGAAATTTGCGAGGACCTGTGGGTTCCGGCGCCGCCCTCGTCCTTCGCGGCGCTCGCCGGCGCGACCGTGATCGCGAACCTCTCGGCCTCCAACGTGCTGGTGGCGAAACACGAGTACCGCGACGCGCTCGCCTCGAACCAGTCGGCGCGCTGCATCGCCGCGTACCTGTACAGCGCCGCGGGCGCGGGCGAATCGACCACCGACCTTGCCTGGGACGGCCAAGGCATGATCCACGAGAACGGCAGCCTGCTCGCACAGTCGCGTCGCTTCGCCGATGCGCCGCAGCTCACGGTGGCCGACATCGACCTGGACCGCCTCGCCGCGGACCGCATGCGCCAGAACACCTTCGCCGAGTCGGCGCGCCGCCATGCCGCCGAGGTCGGCCGGTTCCGCGAGTTCGCGCTCTCGGTGCCGCTGCCCCCAGGCCGGCTGCCGCTCGAGCGCCGCGTGGCGCGCTTCCCGTACGTGCCGAGCGACCCGGCGACGCTCGATGCGCGCTGCGAGGAGGTGTACCGCATCCAGGTGCAGGGCCTAGCCACCCGCATGCGGGCGAGCGGAACGCAAAAGCTGGTGATCGGCGTCTCGGGCGGGCTCGACTCGACCCAGGCGCTGCTCGTATGCGCGCGCGCGGTGGACGAGCTCAAGCTGCCGCGGCGCAGCATCCTCGCCTACACCATGCCGGGCTTCGCCACGTCGACCCGCACCCGCAGCCAGGCCTGGCAGCTGATGCGCGCGATCGGCGCGAGCGCCGAAGAGATCGACATCCGCCCCTCGTGCCTGCAGATGCTGAAGGACCTGCGCCATCCCTACGCGCGCGGGCGCAAGCTGTACGACATCACGTTCGAGAACGTGCAGGCCGGGGAGCGCACCAGCCACCTGTTCCGCCTGGCGAACCTGCACGGCGCGATCGTGGTCGGCACCGGCGACCTGTCGGAGCTCGCCCTGGGCTGGTGCACCTACGGGGTGGGCGACCAGATGTCGCACTACAACGTGAACGCGAGCGTTCCCAAGACGCTGATCCGCTACCTGATCGGCTGGGTGGCGAAGTCGGGCCAGTTCGAGCGCGCGGTCGGGCGTACCCTCGAGCGCGTGCTCGCCACCGAGATCAGCCCGGAGCTGGTGCCCGGCGGCAAGCGCGGCCAGCCGGCGCAGCTGAGCGAGGCGACCATCGGGCCGTACGCGCTGCAGGACTTCCACCTCTACTACACCCTGCGCTTCGGCTATGCGCCGTCCAAGGTCGCGTTCCTGGCCTGGAACGCCTGGCGCGGCAAGGACGGCTACCGCCTGGGCGAGATCCGCAAGTGGCTCGGAGTGTTCCTCAAGCGCTTCTTCCAGACCAGCCAGTTCAAGCGCAGCGCGCTGCCGAACGGGCCCAAGATCGGCTCCGGAGGATCGCTTTCGCCGCGCGGCGACTGGCGCGCGCCCTCCGACGGCGTGGCCGATGCCTGGCTGGCGGACCTCGAGCGGGTTCCAACGCGCGACTGAAGTTTGATCGGCGTCAAATCGCGGCCCTGCCATGCCGCTACACTGGGTGCATGCTTCGCGCCCCGATCCTCGCCGGAATGCGCCTGTCCCTCCTCCCTGCGTACGCGCAGCGGGCGGATGAACGCGAGCCCATCCATGGCGCGGAGCTGGCTTTTTCGCCATGAACCCCGCGCCGTTCCTCGGAATCATGACGCTGTTCAGCATCGCGCCGAGCGCGTTCGTCGCGGGCGAAGCGGGGCGCGAGCCCGAGGCGCGCATCACCTCGCTGCGCCAGCTGCGCAGGGAAGTCGAGCGCTGGGAGAGCCGCAACCATCGCCGCTGCAACAAGCAGGACGTCGACGACCTGGTCGGCTGGCTCAACAGGAATTTCTACAAGTTCGACGCCTGAAGTCCGCCGCAAAGAAAAACGGGCCGACCCAGGGAAGGGCCGGCCCGTCTTGAAGCACGGTGAAAAGGGGGGGCCGTACTTCGAGGCTTATGCTAAGGCGGTGCGCTGTCTGGCGCCTGAGTCGGCGCTGACGCCTTCCTGAAACCCGGGGATCGCGCAGCGCACCGCGTCATCGACTGTTTCCAGCAGCACGAACTCGAGCTTGGCGCGCGCCTCGGGCGGGACGTCCTCCAGGTCCTTCTCGTTGCGCCTGGGCAGCATCACGGTGCGTATCCCGGCGCGCAGCGCCGCGAGCACCTTCTCCTTCACGCCGCCGATCGGCAGCACCAGCCCCCGCAGCGAGACCTCGCCCGTCATCGCGACATCGCTCCTTACCGCCTTGCCCGAGAGCAGCGACACCAGCGCGAGGTACATCGCCACGCCGGCGCTGGGCCCGTCCTTGGGCGTTGCGCCGGCCGGAACGTGGATGTGCACGTCGATCTTGTCGAACGATTCCGCCAGGCGGCCCTTGGCCAGCGTCAGCGCGGCCTGCGCCGACTCCTTCATGACCTCGCCCAGCTGCCCGGTGAGGATCAGCTTGCCCGTGCCCGGCACCTTGGTCGCCTCGATGAACAGGATATCGCCGCCCACCGGCGTCCAGGCCAGGCCGGTCGCGACCCCGGGCACCGCGGTCATCAGCGCCGCCTCGCTTTCGAACCTGCGCGCACCGAGCATCGGCTGCAGGTCGGCGGCGTCCACCGCCACCGACTGCGCCTTGCCTTCGGCGATCCGCATCGCGACGTTGCGCAGCACCGAGCCGATCTCGCGCTCGAGATTGCGCACGCCCGCCTCGCGCGTGTAGTCGCGCACGATCGCCGCGAGCGCCGCGTCGCTTAGCGAGGCCTGCTCCGGCGTCAAGCCGTTCGCCTCCAGCTGGCGCTTGACCAGGTAGCGGCGCGCGATCTCGAGCTTCTCCTCTTCCGTGTAGCCGGGGAGCTGGATCACCTCCATGCGGTCGCGCAGCGGCCCCGGAATCGTGTCGAGCACGTTCGCGGTCGCGATGAACATCATCTTCGAAAGGTCGAAGTCGACGCCCAGGTAGTTGTCGCGGAACTTCGAGTTCTGCTCCGGGTCGAGCACCTCGAGCAGCGCCGAGGCCGGGTCGCCGTGGAAGCCCCCCAGCCCGACCTTGTCGATCTCGTCCAGCATCAGCACTCCGGCGCGCGTCTCGGCGCGGCGGATCGCCTGGATGATGTTGCCCGGCAGCGCGCCGACGTAGGTGCGCCGGTGGCCGCGGATCTCGGCCTCGTCGTGCAGCCCGCCGAGCGCCACGCGCTGGAACTTGCGCCCGGTGGCGCGCGCGATCGACTGCCCGAGCGAGGTCTTGCCCACCCCCGGCGGGCCGACGAAGCACAGGATCGGGCTCTTGCCTTCGGGGTTGAGCTTTCTCACCGCGAGGTACTCGAGGATGCGGCGCTTGACCTTCTCCAGCCCGTAGTGGTCCTCGTCGAGCACTTTCCTCGCCTCGGCGACGTCGATCGGCTTGGACGGCTCGGCCTTCCACGGCAGCTCGGTCAGCCACTCGAGGTAGGTGCGCAGCATGCCGTATTCGCCGCCGCCCTCCTGCATGCGCTGCAGGCGCTTCAGCTCCCTGTTGGCGTGCTTGGCCACGTCCTCCGGCATGCCCGCCTCGTCGAGCGCCTTCTTCAGCTCCTCGATCTCGGCCGCGCCGTCCTCGCCTTCGCCCAGCTCCTTCTGGATCTGGCGCATCTGCTCGCGCAGCACGTGCTCGCGCTGGCGCTGGTCGAAGGCCTTGCGCGTCTGGTCGCCGATCTCCTTCGACAGCTTCAGGATCTCGACCCGGTTGCCGAGCAGCGCGAGCACCTTGTCCAGGCGCGCGCGCACGCTGAAGGCCTCGAGCAGCTCCTGCTTCTGCTCCGGCTTCACGTCGAGGAAGTTCGCCACCATGTCCGCCAGCGCACCGGGCGAATCGACGCCCTGCACCACCGCGGCGAGACCCTCGGGCGCGTTCGGCAGCAGCTCGATCGCCGCCGCCGACTGCCGCTTGAGCTGCACGAAGCGCGCCTCGAGCTCGGCGCCGGACTCCTGCACCTCCTCGATCATCGCCACGCGCGCCGCGAGGAACGGCCAGCCCTCGAGGAACTCGAGCACGCGAAAGCGCGACTGGCCCTGCACCACCAGGTGGTGCGCGCCGTCCGGCGCGGTGACGTAGCGCGCGATCTGGCCCGCGGTGCCGACCCAGTGCACATCGTCCGGGCCGACCTCGTCCTTCGTCGGGTCGCGCTGGAGCACAAAGCCGGCCTGGCGCTCGCGCTTGGCGGCGTCCTGCGCCGCGGCGACCGAGCGCTCGCGCCCGATCGTGACCGGCGCGATGACGCCGGGAAACAGCACCGTGTTCCTCATCGGGATGAGGGCGATCGCATCCTCGGGCAGCGGCTTCGGCGCGCCGCTCGCGCGCTCGGGCGCAGGCGCAGCCGCAGGCGCGCCCTGCTCGCCCGAGAGCATCTGCTGGGAATTGGGCCGGAGGTTCATGCGGTCTCCTTGCGTTTGGCGAACGTGAGCGTCAACAGCCCGTTCGCGAAGCTTCTGCCGGTGAGCTCGAGCGCCTGCATCGGCAGCGCGATGCGCCGCTCGAAGCGCCCGTAGGGGATTTCCAGGCGGTGAATGCGCGCGCCGCCGTCGCAGGCGGGAAACGCGCGCAGCGCGGAAACGGTCACCGCGTCGGGCTCGATGCCGATCGCGACCGATTCGGCGCCCACGCCCGGCAGCGCGACGTGCACCCGCAGCGCCTCGCCGCTCTCGACCAGGTCGACCGGCGGCTCCCAGGCGCGCGCGGCAGTCGAAGGGCCGACGCGGAAGAACTGCCGCTGCAGGCGCTCGGCCTGCTCGAGCAGTGAAAGGGCCTCGCCCCACATCAGACTGCGTAAGTCGCGCGATCTCATGGGCCTTAGATGGCGCTGCCTTCGCCCGGATTCAAGTGAAGCCGCAAAAGGGGTGCTGCCTCAGGGCCTTACCGGCCTCAGGCGTAGGAGCGCAGGCGCTCCGCCAGCTCCCTCAGCGGGCCGATTCCGCTCGACTCCGCGCGTCGACACCACTCCTGCAGGCGGCCGACGAGCTGCTCGCGCGTCGCGCTGGAGCGCCCCCAGATCGCGGCGAGCTCGCGCCGCATCGAAACCATGGTCTGCAGCGCCGGCGATTTCGGCAGCACCTCGGCCAGGGCGCTGCGCTCGGGCTCGCGCAGCGTCTTCTCGTCCCGGCCCAGCCAACGCCCCAGGCGCGCGAACATTCGGGCTTCGTCGGGCGCGCGCTCGCGCAACCTGTTCAATTCGACCGCCCAGGCCCGCCGCAACGCGCCTGCGTACTTCGCCAGCACGTCGTAGCGGTTGGCGATGACCGCCTGCAGCGTGGCCGGGTCTACCGCGGGTTTCGGCGGCGCGAAGTGCGGCCTCGGCGCGACGTGCTTCACGCGCGCCAGTCCGAGCGCCTCCAGGACGACGATGTACACCCACCCGATATCGAACTCGAACCACTTGAACGAAAGCTTGGCCGAGGTCGGAAAGGCGTGGTGGTTGTTGTGCAGCTCCTCGCCCCCGATCAGCAGGCCCAAGGGCACGATGTTTGTGCTCCAGTCCGGCGTGGGCCAGTTGCGGTAGCCCCAGAAATGACCGACGCCATTGATCACCCCTGCGGCCCAGAACGGGATCCACAGCACCTGGGTCAGAACGATCAGTGCGCCCGGCACGATGCCGAAAAGCAGCACGTCGGCCGCTCCCATCAGAACGATTCCGACCACCTGGAACCTGGAGTACAGGTTGCGCTCGAGCCAGTCGTTCGGCGTGCCGTGCCCGTAGCGTTCCAAGGTCTGCGGCTTGCGCGCCTCTTTCACGTAGAGAAACACGCCCAGCCACAGCACGCGGTTGATGCCGTAGACCTGCGGGCTGTGCGGGTCCTCCGCCGTATCGCACTTGGCGTGATGCTTGCGGTGCACCGCGACCCACTCGCGAGTCACCATCCCGGTCGTCAGCCACAGCCACAGGCGGAAGAAGTGGCTCGCCAGCGGATGCAGATCGAGCGCCCGGTGCGCCTGGTGCCGATGCAGGAAGATCGTCACCGCGACGATGGTGACGTGCGTCAGGCCAAGCGCGACCAGCGCATAGCCCCACCACGGCAGGTCGAAAATGCCCCCGAACAGTAGTGACTCCATGGCGGCTCCGCTACGATTACCCCTTGTCGGTCAGCCTAGCTGCCATCGCGGAGGGCATCTTGATCCAACTCAAAAAGCGCGCCGCGGGCGCCGTGATCTTCCGCCGCACCCCGCAAGGCGTACGCTTCTTGCTGCTGCGCGCCTACGCCAACTGGGACTTCCCCAAGGGACTGGTCGAGCCCGGCGAGGGCGAGCTCGACGCCGCCAAGCGGGAGATCGCCGAGGAAACGGGGCTGACCGAGCTGGAGTTCCCGTTCGGCGAGGCGCATTGCGAGACGCTGCCCTACGCGCACGGCAAGGTCGCGCGCTTTTACCTGGCCGAGACCGATCGGGCCGACATCACCCTGCCGATCTCGCCCGAGCTCGGCCGCCCCGAGCACCACGAGTGGCGCTGGGTGACCTACGACGAAGCCGAGGAGCTGCTGCCGCCGCGCCTCGCGCGCGTGCTCGACTGGGCGCGCGACGCGATCGGCGGCGATAGCCGCGCCTGATACAAATCGTTGCGCGCGAAACACAACGTCATCGAGCTGTCGCGAATGATCAGCCGCGCGCCGGTTCCAAGGAACCGTCGGCGCGGCCGCCGTTCTGACGGCATCAACGTCGGCCGCAGCAGCCAGAAGCTAAACGGCAGCGCCACCACCAGGCCGAGGTACCAGGTGGCGAAGCCGAGCGCGGTCAGCGCGACGATGGTCGCAGCCCAGAGCATCATCGGCGCGAAGTCGAGGCGCACCACGTTGAAGCTCACGATCATGGCCGAGACGATGTCCATGTTGGCGCGGTCGAGCAGCATCGGCAGCGACACCGCGGAGGTGGCGAATACCAGCAGCGCCAGGCCGCCGCCCGCGGCGCCGTAGGCGAGCACGAACAGCCAGGCCTCGGGCGAGCGCGCCAGCTCGGCGGCGAATCCGGCGGCGCTCGGCACGCCGTCGGGAAAGAACAGCGCCACCACCACCACCGAGACGCGGATCCAGACCGCGAGCGACAGCGTGAGGATCAGGGCGTAGAAGCCGATCGCCGGCGCGTTCTCGCGCTAGGCGAGCAGGAAGCCGGTCATGAATGCGAGCCCGACCGCACCGGCGTAGTAGCGCGTGAGCAAGAAGCCCATCAGCGCCAGCACCGCGCCGTAGAACAGGCTCGCTGCCGGCGCCGCGCGCAGATCGCCTAGCGCCTTGCCGAGCCAGCGCCGCGGCGCGTCGCGCCCGACCGCGCGCACCCGCGGCCAGGCGAAAGGCGGCGTATCGCTCATCTAGGACAGCCTGGCCGGCAGCCAGAGCGCGATCTGCGGGAAGGCGATCAGCAGCGCGATCATCACCATCAGCGTGAGCACGAACGGCGCCGAGCCGACGATCACGTCGTAGATCTGGCCGCGCGAGCGCACGCCCTGGACGACGAACAGGTTGAAGCCCACCGGCGGCGTGATCAGCGCGGTCTCGATCAGCAGCATCATCAGCACCCCGAACCAGATCGGGTTGAAGCCGAGCGCCGTGACCAGCGGGGTGATGATCGGCACCGTCGCCACCAGCATCGAGAGCGATTCCATGAACATGCCGAGCACCAGGTAGAACAGCACGATCACGATGATCGTGCCGATGGGCGAGAGGCCGAAGCCGGTGACGTAGCCCATCACCTTGCCCGACAGCCCGATCGAGGTGATGATGAAATTCACGAAGTAGGCCGCGATCAGGATCGCCATGATCATCGCGGTGGTCTTCATCGTGCCTTCGAAGGTGTCGCGCAGCATCGCCCACGACAGCCGCCGGCGCCAGGCGGCCAGGCCGAAGGCCGCCACCACGCCCAGTCCCGCCGACTCGGTCGGCGTCGCGATGCCGCCGTAGATCGAGCCGATCACGACGATGAAGATCAATAGCGGCGGCGCCAGGTCCGGCAGCGAGCGCCAGCGCGCCTGCCAGCTCGCCTCGACCTTGTGCCCGCCCCAGCGCGGGCGGGCCAGGCAGGCGATGATCACCGTCAGCATGAACAGCAGCGTCAGCACCGCGCCCGGCAGGATGCCCGCCAGGTAGAGCTGCGGGATCGAGGTGTCGGTCAGCGCGCCGTAGACGATCATCGGAATCGAGGGCGGGATCAGGATGCCGAGCGTGCCGCCCGCGGCGATGGTGCCGAGGTAGAGGCGCTCGTTGTAGCCGTACTTGCCGATCTGCTCCACTGCCACCGTGCCGATGGTCGCGGCGGTGGCCACGCTCGAGCCCGAGACCGCGGCGAACAGGGTGCAGGTGCCGATGTTCGAATGCATCAGCCCGCCCGGCAACCACGACAGCCACTGCGTCATCGCCGCGTACATCCGCTCGGCGATGCCCGAGCGCAGCAGGATCTCGCCCAGCAGGATGAAGAGCGGGATCGCAAACAGGATGAAGTTGGTCGAGGTCGACCAGGTGATCTCGCCGATCGCCAGGCGCAGGGGCAGGAACGAGTAAGCGTAGTCGAGCACCACCCCGAGCACCAGCAGCCCCGCCGCGACCGGGATGCCGAGCGCGAGGATCGCGAGCAGGACGACGATGGCGGTCCAGACCAAGATCTTTCCTCAGGCCTTGTAGCGCTCGTGCTCGTGCAGCGCCTCGGCGAGCTCCTGCTGCGCGGTACGCGGGCCGAGCAGCCGCTGCACGTCCTCCCAGCGCCCGCGCGCGAGCAGCATCGCCGCGCGCACGAACAGCAGCAGCAGCACCGCCGAGAAGAGCACGAACCCCGCCACCCACAGCGTCTGCGGGATCGCGAGCAGCGTGCCCAGCGGAGTGAGCGAATGCGCGTCGACCTGAATCGAATTGAGCAGCACCTTGCCGCCCTGCCAGGTGGTGAAGGCGGCGAACACCATGAACGATGCGAGCGCGACCATGTCGAGCAGCGCGCACAGCCGCACCGGAAGCACGGTGTAGAGCGAGTCGATGCGCACGTGGGCGCGATCGAGCAGCGCGAGCGTGAGCGCCCAGCTGGTGCCGATCGCCAGCACGTAGCCCGAGACCTCGCTCGAGGCACCGATCGACACGCTGAACAGCTTCCTCGCCAGCACGTCGACCGCGATCATGAGCGCCGCGGCGGCGACCATCGCGCCGCCGAACCAGCAGCCGGCCCGCGCGACGAGTCGCGCGAGCCTCAGCAGGCTATCCACGGATCAGAGCTTGTCGAGCGGAATCTTCAGACCGACGACCTTGCCGACCGTGGAGTTCCACTTCTCCGCGCAGGCCTTGCCGCAGCGCTTGCCCCACTTGACCAGCACCACGTCCTGCACCAGCTCCTTCTTGCGTGCCTCGTCGGCCGGCGAGATCGGCACCAGCGTCATGTGGCCCGGCTTGCCCAGGGTGCAGGCGCCCTTGCCGGTGTTGCAGTTGACGCCCTCCTCGGTGGCCTGCGCGCCGATCGCCCACATGTCGTTCTCGAGCTGCTTGAACTCCTTGATGAAGAACCGGCGCACCGACGGCGCAAACTTGTCCCAGCTGTTCAGGTTCGCGCCCTCGTAGGCGATCGACCAGCCGACCGCGAGCGGGAAGAGGTAATTCGACACCTCCGGCCAGCCGGCGGTATTGCCCGACAGCGTCCCGGTCAGCGCGCAATCGACCACCCCGCGCTGCAGCGCCGGAACCACCTCCGGGAACGGCATGGTCACGGTTTCGGCGCCCACCGCGCTGACGAAGTCGGTCTGGGTCTTGTTGAACACCCGCACCTTCTTGCCCTTGAGGTCGGACAGGCCCGCGATCTTGTCGCGGCACCAGAACACGATCGGCGGGTTCGGATGCAGCAGCATCAGCCCGGTCTTGAACTTGTCCTTCATGTGCTCGGCCATCACCGGCTTCCACACCTCGCAGGCCTTGCGCGCGGTCTCGATGTCGTTGGTGATCCCGGCCAGGTCGCAGCCCTCGAACACCGGGTCCTCGCCCGCCATCTTGCTGATGTCCGAGGCGGCGAAGTCGGTCACTCCGAGCTGCGTCATGTGCAGGATCTGGAAGTCGTTTACCCCCAGCACGTCCATGTTGTTGTAGTCCGCGGTGATCCGGCCGCCCGAATCCTTCTCGATCTTCTCGGTCCAGAACGGCTTCTCGACGCGCTTGGTCTGCGCCAGGTTGCTGAAGTAGCCGATCACCTTGACGTTGGTCTTCGGCAGCTCGGCGCCGAGCGCCGGGCCGGCGAGCATCGCCGCGGCCGCGAGCGCGGGCGCCCAGAATGCGATCGATTTCATTTTCCCCCTCCGGTTTGAATTCGCGCAGCAGCTTAGAACGCCCGCAGGATAACGGTCAACAGCGCCAGTTGACGCGTTCACCAAGGCAGCGGATTATCGTCCGATGGCCATTGCTCAAGCAGCCCGCGCCGAGCTGTTCGATCGTAGCGACCCGCGCGCCGCGCGGCGCGCGATCCGCGCCGGCGCGCACGCCGCGCAGACCGCCGGGCTCGCGCCCGGCTACGTGCAGGGCAACGTCTGCATCCTGCCGCGCGAGTACGCGCACGACTTCTTCGTCTACTGCCAGAGGAACCCAAAGCCCTGCCCGCTGCTGGCGGCCTCGGACCCGGGCGACCCGCGCCTGCCGGGGCTGGCGGCCGACCTCGACATCCGCAGCGACGTGCCGAGCTACCGCGTGTTCCGCGACGGCGAGTACGTCGAGGACGTGCCCGACATCCGCGCGCTGTGGCGCGCCGACATGGTGGCGTTCGTGCTGGGCTGCTCGTTCTCGTTCGAGGAGGCGCTGCTCGAGGCCGGCGTGCCGCTGCGCCACATCGCCCAGGGCAGGGGCGTGCCGATGTACCTCACCAGCATCGAGACCGCGCCCGCCGGGCCGTTTCGCGGCGGCATGGTGGTATCGATGCGCCCGTTCACGCCGGCCGACGCGATCCGCGCGGTGCAGATCACCTCGCGCTTCCCGAGCGTGCACGGCGCGCCGGTGCACATCGGCAAGCCCGAGCTGCTCGGCATCGAGGACCTCGCCCGGCCCTGGGTCGGAGACCCGACCGAGGTGAAGCACGACGAGTTGCCGCTGTTCTGGGCCTGCGGCGTGACGCCCCAGTCGGCGGTGCGGCACGCGCGCCCGCCGCTGTGCATCACCCACACACCCGGGCACATGCTTATCACCGACCTCAAGAACGCGAGCCTCGCGATTCTCTAGGAGCGCAACGCCGTGCTGCATGCCAAGTGGACGATCGGCGGCGAGTACATGGAAAGCTGCAACTGCGACTACCTGTGCCCGTGCATCTACACCAACCCGCAGGGCCCGGCGACGCACGACCATTGCTATTCGCTGCAGGTCTACCGCATCGAGCGCGGGCATTGCGGCGACGTCCGGCTCGACGGGCTCGCGTTCGCGCTCGTGATCCGCTCGGGCAAGGTGATGGCCGACGGCAACTGGGCGCTGGGCGGCGTGATCGACGAGCGCGCCGACGAAGCGCAGCGCGACGCGCTCGGCGCCATCGTGAGCGGCCAGGCGGGCGGCATTCCGGCGCGCATCCGCGAGACGCTGGTGAGCGACTTCCGCGGCGTCGAGGCGCGCCCGATCGAGTTCCGCATGGACGGCATGAAACGCTCGGCCTCCATCCCCGGGCTGCTCGAGCTCGCGCTCGAGGGCGTCGCCTCGCGCGCCGGCAACGGCGAGCCGCTGTACCTCGACAACACCTCCCATCCCGCGAACCGCAGGCTCGCGCTCGCGCGCTCGAGCAAGACGCGGCTCAACGGCTTCGGCCTCGAGCTCGACATGACGGCGCGCGCAAACAACGGCCACTTCGCGCCCTTCAACTGGAAGGGTTGACTGATTCTCAGCCTGAACGATGCGCAGCTCGCCTATGGCCTGCTGCCGCTGCTCGACGGCGCCTCGCTCGCGCTGCGCGAGGGCGAGCGCATCGGCCTGATCGGCAGGAACGGCAGCGGCAAGTCCTCGCTGCTGGCGGTGATCGCGGGGCGTGCGCAGCTCGACGGCGGCGAGCTGCGCCGGCGCGACGGCCTGCGCGTGGCCCTGGTCGAGCAGGAGCCCGTCCTGCCCGCGGCGGCGAGCCTGCGCGAGAGCCTCGCCGCGCGCGGCGAACTGGAGGCGGTACGCGACGAGCGCGCGCGCTGGCGCGCCGAGGCGCGCCTGACCGAGTTCCTGCAGCGCTTCGGCGCCGACGGCGCGCTCGCGCCCGGGGAAGCCTCGGGCGGCGAGAAGAAGCGCGCCGCGCTCGCGCTCGCCTTCGCGCTCGAGCCCGACCTGGTCCTGCTCGATGAGCCGACCAACCACCTCGACATCGACGGCATCGCGCTGCTCGAGCAGGCGCTGGCCAGGGGACCGGCCGCGATCGTGGTCACCCACGACCGCTGGTTCCTCGACCGCTTCGCCACCCGCATCGTCGAGCTCGACCGCGGCGTGCTGCGCTCCTACGCGGGCAACTTCTCCGATTACGAGCGCCTGAAGGCGCTCGAGATCGCCGCCGAAGAGATCTCGAACCGCAAGTTCGACAAGTTCTGGCGCGAGGAGGAAGCCTGGATCAGGAAGGGCATCGAGGCGCGCCGCACCCGCAACGAGGGGCGCGTGCGCAGGCTCGAGCGGCTGCGCGGCGAGCGCGCCGCGCGGCGCAGCCGCATGGGCGAGGTGAAGCTCGCGATCGACGCCGGCGGGCGCAGCGGCAAGCTGGTGGCCGAGCTCGAGCGCGTCTCGAAGCGCTTCGGCGCGCGCGAGATCGTGCGCGAGCTCTCGCTCGTCATCCGCCGGGGCGACCGCATCGGCCTGATCGGCCCCAACGGCGCGGGCAAGACCACGCTGATCCGGCTCATCCTCGGCGCGCTCGCGCCCGACGCGGGCACGCTGCGCCTGGGCGCCAACGTGGTGCCGGCCTACTTCGACCAGATGCGCGCGCAGCTCGACCCGGACAAGACCGTGGCCGAGACCGTGAGCCCGGGCTCGGACTGGGTCGAGGCCGGCGGGGCGAAGAAGCACGTGCTGTCCTACCTGGCGGAGTTCCTGTTCCCGCCGCGGCGCGCGAGCTCGCCGGTGCGCATGCTCTCGGGCGGCGAGCGCAACCGCCTGCTGCTCGCGCGCCTGTTCGCGCGGCCGGCGAACGTGCTGGTGCTGGACGAGCCGACCAACGACCTCGACCTCGAGTCGCTCGAGCTGCTCGAGGCCGCGCTGCAGGACTACTCCGGAACGCTGCTGCTGGTGAGCCACGACCGCGCCTTCCTCGACAACGTGGTGACCCAGACGCTCGCGGCCGAGGGCGGCGGCGCGTGGCGCGAATACGTCGGCGGCTACAGCGACTGGCTGCGCCAGCGCCCGCAAGCGCCGCCGACGAATGAAGCACCTCGCGCTCCCGCGCGCGCGGCCCGGAGCAAGGCAAAACTCTCCTATAAAGAGGCGCGCGAGCTCGAGCGGCTGCCCGTCGAGCTCGAGGCGCTCGAAGCCGAGCAGCGCGCGCTGGCGGCCAAGATGAGCGCGGCGGACTACTACCGCCAGGCGCCGGAGGCGATGCGCGCCGACCAGCGCCGCGCCGAGGAGCTGGAAGCGCAGATCCACGAAGGCCTCGAGCGCTGGGAAGCGCTCGAGGCGAAGGCAAGGGCCGCCGCGTGCTAGCGGCCCAGCATCCGCTTCAGCTCGCCTTGCGCCATCAACCGCTCGAGGTCGTCGGCGCCGCCCACCAGCACGCCGCGCACGAACACCATCGGGAAGGTCGGCCAGCCGGTCCACATCTTGAGCGCGTTGCGCCGGCGCCAGCCGGAAAGGTAGCTGCCGTGGCCGATGTACTTGTACTCGAGCTTCGCGGCGTCGAGCAGCCGGCGCGCCTTCTTCGGGAACGGATTCTGCGCCATGCCGACCACCACGATGTCGTTCGCGGCCAGCGCCTCGATCACCTCGCGCACGAAATCGGCGTGGTAGGCGGCGACCCTGTCGCGCGCCGCGGGGTGGATATGCGCTTCGTCCAGGATGCTTCGGGGCACAGGCGCTAGTCTAGAATGTTTGCCTCATCAAAAGCGAGACTCCCATGGCGTCCACCACCACCGCAAGCGGACTGAAGATCGAGGAAGTGGTCGAAGGCAGCGGCGCCGCCGCGGCCGCCGGGCAGCACGTCACCGTGCACTACACCGGCTGGCTGACCGACGGCGTGATCAAGGGGCGCAAGTTCGACTCGAGCAAGGACCGCGGCGACCCGTTCGCCTTCCCGCTCGGCGCCGGGCACGTGATCAAGGGCTGGGACGAAGGCGTGCAGGGCATGAAGGTCGGGGGCACGCGCCTGCTTACCATACCTCCCGGCCTCGGCTACGGCAATCGCGGCGCCGGCGGCGTCATTCCGCCCAACGCCACGCTCCTGTTCGAGGTCGAGCTGCTGAAAGTCGGATAACGCGCTGCGGGCGATCCCCGACGTTCTTCAGCCGCGCTTAAGGCTGGTGCAGGACATAAGGAGTCGCCATGCTTCGCAATCCCTTCAACCGCGAAGGAACGTACCGCTTCACGCTGGCAAGCCTCGTCGCGCTCATACTGTTCGCGATGACGGGCGGCGTGATCCTCGAGCGCCAGGTGCTGGCCGCCTTCGACCCGGCGCGCGACGCGCAACTCGATCTCAGGCTCATCGCGCAGGCCGACGGCCTGATCGAGGAGCATTACGTCGACCGCAGCGCCGTGCGCCCGCAGCGCCTGACCTACGCCGCGATCAGCGGCATGGTGGACTCGCTGGGGGACACCGGCCACAGCGCGTTTCTCACGCCCGGGATGGTGCGCGCGAACAAGCAGCAGCTGCAGGGGCACTTTCCGGGCATCGGCGCCGAGGTGCGAATGCGCGACAAGCAGGTCGTGATCGTGGCCCCGCTGGACGGCTCCCCGGCGCAGAAGGCGGGGCTGCGCGCCGGCGACATCATCTTCAAGGTCGACGGACGCGACGTCGCCGGCCAGACGCTCGAGCAGGTCGTGAGCGGCATCCGCGGGCCGGCCGGAACGAAGGTGGTGCTGGCGATCCGCGATCCGGGCACCGACCACACGCGCAGCGTAGAGATCGTGCGCGCGGTGATCCACCCGCAGCTGGTCAGCTGGCATCTGGTGCCGGGCACGCGGATCGCGGACCTGCGCATCGCAGCCTTCAGCGAGGGCGCGGCGAAGCGCCTGCGCCACGCGATCGTCGAGCTGCGGGCCGCCGGCGCGAGCGCAGTCGTGCTGGACCTGCGCGACGACCCGGGCGGGCTGCTCACCCAGGCGGTGGCGGTCGCGAGCGAATTCCTGCCGCACGGCAATGTGCTGCTCGAGAAGGACTCGCGCGGCAAGCTGCGGCCCGTGGCAGTCGAGCCCGGGAAGGACCGGCTGCAGCTCCCCGTGGCGGTGCTCGTCAACGCCGGAACCGCGAGCGCGGCGGAAATCGTCGCCGGGGCCTTGCAGGACGCCAGGCGCGCGGCTGTGGTCGGCGAGAAGACCTTCGGCACCGGAACCGTGCTGCGGGAGTTCGGCCTGCCGGACGGATCGGCGCTGATGCTGGCGGTCGGGGAGTGGCTCACGCCCGACGGACACACCATCTGGCACAAGGGCATCGAGCCGAACGTGAAGGTGGCGCTCGCCACCGGCGTGGCGCCCGTCTTTCCCGAAACGCTCGCCACGCTCGATCCGGCGCGGCTCGCCGCGAGCCGCGACGCGCAGCTGCTCGAGGCGCTCGCGCTGCTGCGCTCAGGCGAACAGGCGCTGGCCGACGAATCCGCCGGGGCTCGCCCCCGGCGGACAGGCGAACAGCCCGCTGCCGACGTGGGTCGTGAACTGGTTCAGCATGTCGATCTGGGCCATGCGCGCGAAGATCCTGATGAATCCGGTGCGCGGGTCGCGCTGGTAGCACTGGAACAGCAGGCCGGCATCGAACGTGACCAGCTGCCGCCAGGGCGGCCAGCGCTCGGCGATTTTGGCCAGGCCGTTGTCGTAGGAGAAGGCGCGCCGCAGGATCTGCGCGCCGCCGTTGTTCTCCGGCGCCGACAACGCGACGTGCGAATTCTCGGCGATGAGCGGATTGCCGTCCTTGTCCACCGCCTTCAGGTCGAGCGGGTCGAATTCGTTCTTCGCCCCGAGCGGCGCGCCCGAGGCCTTGTAGCGGCCGATCGTCTCCTCCTGGAACGATATTTTCATCCGGTCCCAGTGCTCGAGCGCGATGCGGATCGGGCGCACCACCATGTAGCTGCCGTCGCGCATCCAGTCCGGGCCTTCATCGCCGACCCAGACGAACTTGCTCATCGCCGCCGGATCGCCGGTGGCGACGTTCATGGTCCCGTCCTTGAATCCCATCGGAATTCGAGGTGTTGCACCGGGCTTGAAATTTCCGGTGAACCCCATCTGCGCCCAGCGCATGGTGGCGATGCCGGAGGCCGCCTCGGCCAGGCGCCGCACCGCGGACTCCACTACCTGGGGATCGTCCGCGCAGGCCTGGAGCGACAGGTCGCCGCCGGTGCGCTCCGGGATCAGCTGATCGCCGGCGAAGCGCGGCAGGTCGACCAGGGCCTCGGGTCGCCGTTGGGCCAGACCGAACCGGTCCTCGCCGTCTTTCTCGAACAGGCTCGGACCGAAACCGAAGGTGAGCGTCAGGCGCGAGACCGCAAGCCCGACGGTCGCGCCGGATTGCACGCTCGGCTGATTCGGGTCCGCCTTCGGATCGAACGTGGCCGGAGCGGAAGTCATTTCCGCCGCGGCGTCGGTCCAGGCGCGCAGCAGCGCGACCAGGTCGTCGCGCTTGGTCGTCGCCAGATCGAAGGCGACGAAATAGGTGTTGCGCTGGGCCGGGGTCGCGATACCGCTTTGATGTTTGCCCCAGAATGGCTCGACTTCGGAAGCCGCAGCGGGCGTGCTTGCCGCAAATGCGCTCTGGGCGAGCGGCGTGGCGACTGCAGCCAGGCCGGCGCGCGCGAGGAACTGGCGCCGCGCCGCGCTGTGATTCGGATTGTCGCTATGGCTCATGGCGTGGCCACCCGCAGGGAATTGATGTCGTCCTCGACGTAGTAGAAGCTCTTGCCGTCGGGCGCCATGGCGATGCCGAACAGGTCGCCGTTGCCCGGCGGCGATTGCGCCTGGTCGGTGTTCAGCCAATGCGCGTAGATCTGTTTTCCCGCGCCCGGGTCGATTTCCACCGCCTGCCCGTTCTTGCCGTTGCACACGATCAGATGTCCTTGCGCGGTCATGACCATCGCCAGCGGCCAGGCGAGCAGGCCGTCCTTGGTCACCAGCCTTCCCTTGCCCGCGCTGGTGGTGCGCGTGCTGGCCTGCGGGATCGCGGTGATTTCGTTGTCCAGGCCGTCGGTGACGTAGAGCGTGTCGTCGGGCCCGAGCGCGAGCCCGGTGGGGCCGAACAGGAAATTGCCCAGGTCGGAGCGCTGCGAGAACCCGTCGCCGACGACGGTCTGGCTTTGCAGCACCGGGGGCTTGCCTTGCGGGATCGCCAGCTCCAGGCGCAGGACGGTCGCCTGGTGCACCATGACCGGGTAGTGGGTATGCGGATCGAGCGTGTCCGGGCTCGTCACCCCGAAGCCCGCCATGCTGATGAACAGCGTGGCGCTGTCGCCGCGGTCGATCGTGGCCATGTTGCCCCAGGGGCCGTTGATGGTGGGGCCGGCCCAGGTCGCGACATGATGGCCCTCGGCATCGAACACGAGCAGGCAGCCGTCGCCCTTGGTGCGCGTGGTGCCGTCGGTGCTGGGCGTGCTGCCGACGATGACCCAGCCGCTTCTCAGCATCGTCATCGCCGTGGTCAGGCCCACGCCGCCCGGGCAGTCCTTCAGCTTCTGCGGCACCTGGGCGAACAGCTTGGTCTGCCTGGTGCTCGGACGGTAGCGCACGATGGTCGTGCCGGTGCCCTGCAGGTTGGAGATGTTGTTGAAATTGTCGATTAGCACGTCGTCCTTCTCGATCGCGCCGGCCGACGCGGGCGCGACCACGACCGCGTAGGGATTGACGTCGCCGTTGTCCGGAATGGTCGAGGTCAGGAAGCGGTGGCGGTGGATCGTTTCCAGCAGCCCCTTGGGTGCGGCGAGGGCGGGCGCGCCGAACGCGGCGCACAGAACGATGACGGCGCTGATGCGCACGAGGTCGAGGCGGGTGTTCATGCGAGGTCCGGGGACGGGGTCAGAAGGAAATCGTGGTGCGAACGCCGAGCACGAGCTCGTTGGCGATCCGCTCGCTCGCGTTGCCGGGGCGCGGGATGCCGGCGCCGGGGTTGATCACGTACTGGATGTCGGGCTGGATCTGGATCCAGGGCTTGAGCTGATACTGGTAGGTCAGCTCGACGAATCGCTCGCTGCCGCGAATCGGGCCCGGGGTCGCGCCGAACAGCACCGCGTCGCGGTCGAGCTGCGCGGCCCGGGCGCTGACGTGGGCATAGCCGATGCCGATGCCGAAGGTGTCGGCGCTGCGGTAGCGAAAGGGGCTGTGGAACACCATTCCCGCGTTGAGGCTGAAGTCGATCAGGTTGCGGTCGCTAAGCGGCGTCCCCATCACGCGCAGGAAGACCGCCGCCGTGCGGTTGGGGTCCTGCTCGTCGCGCCACACCAGCCGGTCGGCCACCGCGTAGACGGCGTAGTCGCCGGAGTGCGGCTGCGCGAGGCCGCTGCTCGCGGGGTCGGCGAGCGACAGGCCGTTCACGTCGACGCGCATGTCGGAGAATTGCTCGGTGTCGTACCAGGCGCCGATGCGGTAGGTCCATCCGAGCGGCTGCGCCTGGCCCGGCTCGACCATGCTGCCAAGCGCCGGATAGGAGAATTGCGCCTCCGCGATGTAGAGCCGCCCGGAGCCCCAGGGAAAGCTCGTGCCGTGCGCGTTTTGCAGCTGCGGGTCGCTGCCGTTGTCGTTCCTGACCGGGTCGCCGCTGAATACGCCGGCGAGCAGGGTCACCCCGTCGACGGGCCGCGCGCTCAGCCTCGCGCCCGGCGCCGACAGCGGATAGGCGGGCCCGCCCCCGGGCAGGTCGGCCGATGGCAGCATCGGCCAGCCGAACATCGTATTCACGAAGTAGAGCGCGTTGCTGCTGACCATGAATTCCGCGTCCAGGCTTTGCTGCCCGACCTTGACGTCGAGCCGGTCCTCGTCGAGGAATTTCTGCTCGTACCACAGCTCCCACAGGCGGGTGCCGTCGTCGGCCTCGATCCCGCTCGCGGTCTGAAGGCTCTGCAGGTTGTCGGCGCTGAGATTCTTGCCGTGAATGTTCAGCAGGCTGAGGTTGAACAGGCCGCCGTAGTGGCCGAATGCGCGCTGGGTGTCGAGCTGCGCGAGGACCTGGGTCAGGCCGTCGTACTCGAAGCCTTTGCGGGTGCCGCCGGAGGTGTTGCCGAGGTATTCGCTCGTCTCCTGGATCGCCAGCGAGATGCCGCGACGGCTCAGCTCGCGCCTGAGTCCCCACATGTCGCCCAGCAGCGCGCTGCTGCGGTTGATCTCGTCGAGGAAACCGAATACTCCGCCCGCGCGCGAGGCCTGGCTCTCATCGCCCAGCACCGGAATCGTGAGCGGCGGCGGCGCGGCGCAAGCCGGATGAACGCATGCCTGCGCAAGCGCGAAAGCGAGCGCGGATTGCCAGAGCGAGGGCTTGCGCGAGCGACGGGGTTCCTGCATCGTCCGGTCCTGAAATGAGACTTATTCTCATTCCAGATCCAGGCCCATGTCAACCCTCTTCTCCTTTGCTCGACCCCGCATGCTCGGGCGGCGGGCAATGCGGCCACTGTAAACTCGCCCGATGCCGCTCGAAGCGCCGCCAGCCTCGCCGCCTTCGTTGCGCCGGGTGCTGGCCGACTTCGGCGGCGTGTACGCGGTCAACGGGCTGGTCGCGTTCATCTTCGCCGCCTCGGGTCCGGTGGCGATCATCCTCGCGGTCGGCACCCGCGGCGGGCTGTCGGAATCGGATCTCGCGTCGTGGCTGTTCGGCGCGTTCTTCTTGAACGGCCTGGTGAGCATCGCGGTGTGCTGGTGGTACCGCCAGCCCATGGTGTTCTTCTGGACCATCCCCGGCGCGGTGCTGGTCGGCCCGGCGCTCGGGCACCTGAGCTTCCAGCAGGTGATCGGCGCCTACCTCGCCACCGGCGCGCTGATGTTCGCGCTCGGCCTGTCGGGCTGGGTCAAGCGCTGCATGGACGCGGTGCCGATGCCGATCGTGATGGGAATGGTCGCCGGCGTGTTCCTGCGCTTCGGCCTGGACCTGGTCTATTCGATCCGCGACGCGTTCTGGATCGCCGCGCCGATGACGGTCGCCTTCTTCGCCCTCGCCGCGGCGCCGCGAATCGGGCGCCGCCTGCCGCCCCTGATCGGGGCCATGATCGTCGGCGGCGCGATGGTCGCGCTGCTCGGGCGCTTCGACCTGCGCGGCGGCGCGCTGCTCGCGCTGGCGCGGCCGAACTTCTATGCCCCGGTGTTCTCCTGGCAGGCGATGGTGGAGCTGGTAGTGCCGCTCGCGGTGACCGTGCTGGTGGTGCAGAACGGCCAGGGCATCGCGGTGCTGCGCGCCACGGGCCACGAGCCGCCGATCAACGCCATCACCACCGTGTGCGGCCTGGGCTCGCTGGCCACGGCCTGGGTCGGCAGCGTCTCGACCTGCCTCACCGGCCCGGTAAACGCGATCATCACCGCCTCCGGCGAGCGCCGGCGCCACTACACCGCGGGCATCCTGGTCGGCGTGCTCGCGCTCGGCTTCGGGCTGCTGTCGCCGCTGTTCACCCACCTGCTGCTCGCCACCCCGCGCCCTTTCATCGGCGCGTTGGCCGGCCTCGCCATGCTGCGCGTGCTGCAGACCTCGTTCAGCGTCTCGTTCAGCGGCAAGTTCACCCTCGGCGCGCTGGTGACCTTCCTGGTCACGGTCGCCGACGTGCCGATCTTCAACGTCGGCGCGGCGTTCTGGGGCCTGGTGTTCGGCTTCGCCGTGTCCTTGCTGCTCGAGCGCGGCGATTTCAAAAAATAGGGACAGACCCCATTTTTTCACTCTGCGAGAAAATGGGGTCTGACCCTATTTGCTGCGCCGCTCAGGCGAGGTTGCCGGCGATGTAGTGCTCGAGCTGCTGGATGATCTCCTTCTGCTCGGAGATGATGTCCTTGACCAGGTCGCCGATCGAGACCACCCCGATCATGCGCCCGCCCTCCAGCACCGGCAGGTGGCGCAGCCGGTGCTGCGTCATCAGCGCCATGCACTCCTCGTTGCTCTGGTCCGGGCGCACCGTCATGACCGGCGCGGTCATGATGTCGCGCACCAGCGTGTCCCTGGAGGAGCGCGCCATCAGCGCCACCTTGCGCGCGTAGTCGCGCTCGGAGATCACGCCGACGATTTTTTCGCCTTCGAGCACCACCAGCGCGCCGACGTTGCGCTCGGCCATCATCTTCACCGCCTCGAACACCGAGGCCTCGGGCCTGATCGTGGCCACGCGCTGGTCGGGCTTGGACTTGAGGATATGGGCGACGCTGGTCATGGGCACCCTCCATTCAGGTTCGCGGGAAAAGTGTGCGCGCGCGGTCAGCTTCCCGCAAGGGGGCACGCCCCGGCAAGGGCACCGCGGGCTCCGGTATGCTCCGCGTTTGCGCAACCCGCATCGAGGAGGGGTCATGCCGGCAGTCGTCAATCACGCCAAGCGCCAGCTGCGCGAGGGCAGGCTCGCGATCGGGGTCGGGCTGCGCCAGGCGCGCACCGTGGACAGCGCGCAGCTGTTCAAGACCGCGGGCTTCGACTGGCTGTTCATCGATTGCGAGCACGGCTCGATGAACCTCGACACCGCGGCGCAGATCTCGGCCGCCGCGCTCGCGGTCGGGATCACGCCGGTGCTGCGGGTGCCGGGACTGGAGCACCACCACGCCTCGCGCGCGCTGGACAACGGCGCGCAGGGCATCGTGTTCCCGCACATCGACACGCCGGAGCAGGCCAAGCGCGTCGCGGACCACTGCCGCTTCCCGCCCGCGGGGCGGCGCTCGATGGGCGGCGCGCTGCAGCAGACCGGCTTCGCCCCGCAGCCGGTGGGCGAGACCGCGCAGCAGGTGAACGACCAGACGCTGGTGGTGGTGATGATCGAGTCCCCGCGCGGGGTCGAGAACGCCGAGGCGATCGCCGCGGTGCCCGGCGTCGACGCGCTGCTGATCGGCACCAACGACCTGTGCTTCGAGATGGGCATCCCGGGCAAGTTCGACGACCCGCGCGTGGCCGATGCCTACACCAGGGTCATCGCGGCATGCAACAAGCACGGCAAGCACCCGGGCATGGGCGGCATGTACAGCCCCGAGCTGCTCGAGCGCCACATCGGCATGGGCGCGCGCCTGATCCTGTCGGGCTCGGATTTCTCCCTGCTCATGCAGGCCGGGACGGCGCGCGCGGCCCTGGTACGGGGATTCCAGAGGTAGGAAAGCGGTAGAACACGCGCTTCACGAACTCGGTGACCAGCACGTAGGCCGCGGTGATGCCGATCACCGTCGCCAGCACCGGCGCGGGCAGCGGCACGAAGTCGAATATCCCGGCGTACGGCAGGTAGGGCAGCGCGAGCGCGAGCAGCGCGCTGCCGAGCGCGGCCCAGCCGAGCGCCGCGCCGGGCGGGCTGCGCCAGAACGGCAGCGTGGTGCGGATGACCAGCAGCACCGCGATCTGGCTCAGCAGCGACTCGACGAACCAGCCGGTGCGGAACAGGTCCGGCACGCCGCCGATCAGCCACCACAGGGCGGCGAAGGTGACGAAATCGAACACCGTGCTGAGCACGCCGAACACCACCATGAAGCGGCGGATCGAGACGATGCTCCAGCGGTAGGGCTTGCGCAGCCACGCCTCGTCGACGCGGTCGCCGGAGATGAACACCGCCGGCAGGTCGGACAGGAAGTTGTTGAGCAGGATCTGCTTGGCGAGCAGCGGCAGGAAAGGCAGGAACAGCGACGCCGCCGCCATCGACAGCATGTTGCCGAAGGTGCCGCTGGTGGTGGCGAAGATGTACTTGACGGTGTTGGCGAAGGTCCGGCGCCCCTGCAGCACGCCGTCGTGCAGCACCGCGAGGTCGTGCTCCAGCAGCACGATGTCGGCGGTCTCCTTGGCGACGTCGGCGGCGCGCTCGACCGAGATGCCGACGTCGGCCGCGTGCAGCGCCGGCGCGTCGTTGATGCCGTCGCCCAGGAATCCGACCACGTGGCCGGTGCGGCGCAGCGCGGCGATGATGCGCTCCTTCTGGTTGGGGTCGACCTCGGCGAATACCTGCGTTGCCGGGGCGGTGCGCCACAGCGCCTCGTCGTGCATCGCGTCGAGCTGCGCCCCGGTGATCAGCGCCGCGCCGTCGAGCCCCACCGCATCGGCGACGTGCGCCGCGATATAGCGGTTGTCGCCGGTGATGATCTTCACCGCCACGCCCGCGCGCGCGAGCTCGGCCAGCACCCGCGGCGTCTGCGCGTCGGGCGGATCGAAGCACAGCAGGAACCCCGCAAGCGCGAGGTCCTTCTCGTCCTCGCGCCGGTAGGCTTCCTTTCGCGGCAGGTCGCGCACCGCCAGCGCGATCACGCGGTAGCCCTGCGCGCTCCATTCGCGAAAGCGCGCCTCGATCGCCGCGCGGCGCTCGTCCAGGCCCGCGCACACCTCGAGCACCTGCTCGACCGCGCCCTTGGTGATCAGGCGCGCTGCGCCGCCCGCGGCCGGATCTTCGACCACCACGCTCAGGCGCTTGCGCATGAAGTCGTACGGGATCTCGTCGAGCTTCTTCACCGCCCCGGCGTCGATCCCGGCGGCGCGGCCGGCGGCGACGATCGCCTCGTCGAGCGGGTTGGCGAGGCCGGTCTGGAACGCGGCGTTGAGGTACGCGTCGCGCAACACCCCCGGGCTCGCGCTTCCGGCGGCGTCGCAGGCGAGCTCGACGCGCACCACGCCCTCGGTCAGCGTGCCGGTCTTGTCGGTGCACAGCACGTCCATGCTGCCCAGATTCTCGATCGCGTTCAGGCGCCGCACGATCACACCGCGCAGCGCCATCGCGCGCGCGCCGCGCGCCAGCGTCACGCTGAGGATCGCCGGCAGCAGTTCGGGCGTGATTCCCACCGCGAGCGCGATCGCGAACAGCAGCGCTTCGAGCGTCGGGCGGTGGAACAGCACGTTCACCGCGAATACCGCGACCACCATCACCGCCGCGACGCGCGTGAGCAGATAGCCGAACTGGCGCAGACCGCGCTCGAAGTCTGTTTCGGGAACGCGCCGCCGCAGACTGTCGGCGATCGCGCCGACCTCGGTCGCGCGTCCGGTGCGCACGATCAGCGCGCGCGCGGTTCCGCTGCGCACCGAGGTGCCCATGAACACGCAGTTCGCGCGCCCGGCCAGGCCCGCCCCCGCGGCGCTCTGCCCGGGCTGCTTCTCCACCGGCAGGCTCTCGCCGGTGAGCAGTGCCTGGTTGACGAAGAAGTCCTTCGCTTCGAGCAGCACGCCGTCCCCCGGCACCAGGCTTCCGGCAGCGAGCAGCACCACGTCGCCGGGCACCAGCGCCGCGGCCGCAACGGGCCGCGCGGCGCCCCCGCGCAGGCACTCGGTCTGCAGCGCGATGCGCGCGCGCAGCCGGCGCACCGCGGCCGAGGCGCGGTATTCCTGCGCCGCGCCGAGGGCCGCGCTGCCTGCCACGATCGCGAGGATGATCGAAGCCTCGAGCCAGTCGCGCACCACGAGCGAGACCGCCGCGGCGAACACCAGGATCAGCACCAGCGGGCTGCGGAACTGGCCCGCCAGCACGCGCAGCGCGCTCAGCGCGCGCTCCTGCCTGAGCAGGTTCGCACCGTAGCGCTCGAGGCGTGCGGCGGCCTCGGCCTCGGCCAGGCCCTGCGCGCCGGAGCCGAGACGCGCCAGCAGCTCCACCGCCGGCAGCTGCCAGTAGCGCTCGATCCGGGGCGGGTCGGCTTCGCGCATCGTCAAGTGCGACGATGCTACCCCGATTTGCCAAACCGGCGAAACGACAATACGGTTGCGTCTTTCGCAGCCGGAGGCGGACGAAAGTGAATCCGACGAAGTACGTGAAGATGCCGGGCAAGCTGGTGCTGGTCGGCTTCGGCTCGGTCGGCCAGGGCGTGCTGCCGCTGCTGCTGCGGCACCTCAAGATCGCGCGCTCGCAGGTGCTGGTGATCACCGGCGACGAGCGCGGCGCAAGCGAGGCCACGCGCTACGGCGTGACCTTCATGGTCAACCCGCTCACGCGCGGCAACATCCGCGCCGTGCTCGAGCCGATCCTCAAGCCGGGCGACTTCCTGCTCAACGTCTCGGTCGACGTCTCGAGCGTCAACCTGATCGAGCTGTGCCAGGCCAAGGGCGTGCTGTACCTCGACACCTGCATCGAGCCCTGGGCCGGCGGCTACGTCGACCGGCGCCTTTCGCCCTCGCAGCGCTCGAACTACGCGCTGCGCGAAGCGGCGCTGGCGCTCAACAACAAGCAGCGCAACGGCCCCACCGCGGTGCTCACCCACGGCGCCAACCCCGGGCTGGTGTCGCACTTCGTCAAGCGCGCGCTGCTCGACATCGCGCGCGACACGAAGGTGAGGGTCGCGCGCCCGAACAGCCGCGAGAAGTGGGCCGAGCTGGCCGAGAAGCTCGGCGTCAAGGTGATCCACATCGCCGAGCGCGACACGCAGAAGGCGGTGCCCGACAAGCGCCGCGGAGAATTCGTCAACACCTGGTCGGTGGAGGGCTTCGCCGGCGAGGGCTGCCAGCCGGCCGAGCTCGGCTGGGGCAGCCACGAGAAGGAATTCCCGGCCGACGGCGGGCGCCACAAGTTCGGCTCGGGCTGCGCGATCTACCTGCAGCGCCCCGGCGCCTCGACCCGGGTGCGTACCTGGACCCCGCTCGAGGGCCCGTTCCACGGCTTCCTGGTCACCCACAGCGAGTCGATCTCGATCTCCGACTACTTCACGCTCAAGAGCGGCAAGAAGCTGCGCTACCGGCCCACGGTGCACTATGCCTACCACCCCTGCGACGACGCGGTGCTGTCGCTGCACGAGCTGGCGGGCAGGAACTGGAAGCTGCAGGAGCGCCAGCGCGTGCTGATGCGCGAGATCACCGACGGCGTGGACGAGCTCGGGGTGCTGCTGATGGGCCACGCCAAGGGCGCCTACTGGTTCGGCTCGCAGCTCTCGGTGCAGGAGGCGAGGCGACTTGCGCCGCACAACAACGCCACCACGCTGCAGGTCTGCATCGCGATCCTGGGCGGCATCGTCTGGGCGGTGGAGAACCCGCGCTGCGGCGTGGTCGACCCGGACGAGCTCGACTACCAGCGCGTGCTCGAGATCGCCGCGCCCTACCTCGGCAGGCTGAGCGGCGCGTACAGCCAGTGGACCCCGCTGGTCGACCGCGGGCTGCTGTTCCCCGAGGACCTCGACGCCGAGGACCCCTGGCAGTTCAAGAACTTCCGCGTCGTCTAGACTTCACGAGCTGCGCACCATGACAACTTTTCTGTTCGCCTTCGCGGTCTGCCTCGCCCTGTCGCTCGCCGGCTTCCTGGCCGGCGGCGGCGCGCGCCGCGCCCGCCTGCCGTGGCTCGCACTGCCGCTCGGCCTATCCCTCGCCGCAGCGGCGATCTACGCCACGCAATCGGCGCCAAAACCGGAGCCCGCGGTCGAATCGTCCGCGGCGCCGCTGACGCCGCTGCCGGCGAGCGGCGCGCAGGCCCAGCCGCACGAAGGCGGCGACATGGGCGCCATGACGGCGAAGCTCGCGGCGCGTCTTGAACGCGAGCCGAACGACGGGCCGGGCTGGGCGCTGCTCGCGCGCGCCTATGCCTGGATGGGGCGCAACGCGGAGGCCGACGCCGCGTTCGCCAAGGCCGCCGGGCTCAAGGTCGACGACCCGAAGCTGCAGGCGGACTGGGACGCCGTGCGCGCCAAGGCGGGCGGAACGGGAGGGAACTTCGTGGCCGGAACCGTGACGATCGCGCAGGCGCTGCGGCATACGCTGCACGCCTCCGACACGGTGTACGTGTTCGCCCGATCGCCGCACGGCGGCCCGCCGCTGGCGGCCAAGCGCTTCCAGGCCTCCGAGCTGCCGGCGCCGTTCCGGCTCGACGACGGCGACGCGATGGTGCCGGGGCGCACGCTGTCGGGCGAGCCCGAGGTGCAGCTGGTCGCGCGCCTGTCCGCCAGCGGCAAAGCGACCCGCCAGCCGGGCGATATCGAGACCCCGCCCATGAGCGTCAGGCCGGGCACCGCCGGCGTCGTGCTCGAGATCGGCGCCGCGCGCAACTGACTCCCCGCTGTCTGTTCAACCCCGGGTACGCTGTGTATGCTCTGCGCTGCGTTCCTTTGTATGCCTGGGGGAGGAAACGATGCTGCGGACGATCATTCGCGCCCCGCGCGCGCTGCTGCTGGTCGGCCTGATCGCAACCCCGGCGGCGCACGCGGGCGAGGGCGCGATGAAGCCGGGGGACGACCGCTCCTTCTGACGCGCGCGCAGTGAACAAGCCGGCCGGCGAGACCTGGGATTACGTCGTCGTCGGCGCGGGCGCGGCCGGCTGCGTGCTCGCCAACCGGCTGAGCGCGTCCGGCCGCCACCGCGTGCTGCTGCTCGAGGCCGGCGGCAGCGACCGCCGGCTCTGGATCCGCATCCCCGCGGGCTTCAGCCGCACGCTGGCCGACCCGTCGCTCGGCTGGCGCTACCTAAACCAGCCCGCGGCGGGCACCGGCAACCGCGTCATCCCCTGCCCGCGCGGGCGCGTGCTCGGCGGCTCGAGCTCGATCAGCGGCCACCTGTACGTGTGCGGCCAGGCCGAGGACTACGAGGACTGGGTCACCGCGGGCGCGAGCGGCTGGGGCTGGGAGGACGTCCTGCCCTACTTCCGCCGTGCCGCCGCGCAGCTGCAGGCGCGCGAGCCGCGCGTTCGCCACCCGCTGTGCGAAGCCTTCATCGACACGCTCGGCAGGCTGGGCGTGGCGCGCAACCCGGACTACAACTCGGGTGCGCAGGAAGGCGCCGGCTACTACCAGACCATGATCCGCGACGGCCGGCGCTGGAGCGCGGCCGACGCCTACCTGCGCCCCGCGCTCAAGCGGCCCAACCTCGCGCTGCGCAAGCGCGCGCAGGTCGCGCGCGTGATGTTCGAGGGCAGGCGCGCCGCCGGCGTGTCCTACCAGTGGCGCGGCGCGCGGCGCCTGGTGCGCGCCGCGCGCGAGGTGATCCTGGCCGCCGGCGCGATCAACTCGCCGCAGCTGCTGCAGCTCTCGGGCGTGGGCGACCCCGCGCACCTGCGCTCGCTCGGCATCGAGGTGGAGCACGCGCTGCCCGCGGTCGGCGTGGGGCTGACCGACCACTACGCGCTGCGCATCGCCGCGCGGGTGCGCGCAATGCGCTCCCTAAACGAGCGCGCGCACGGTGCGCGCCTCGCGCTCGAGGCGCTCAAGTACCTGGTCGCGCGGCGCGGCCTGCTCGCCGCGCCGGTGGCGCACGCCTACGGCTTCGTGCCGGCGACCGAGGACTCGCCGCGCCCCGACCTGCAGCTGCTGTTCGCGCCCGCGAGCTACGAAGGCGCACGCATGGGCCAGGCCAAGCTCGAGCGCGCGCGCGGCATGACCTGCGGCGTGACCCAGCTGCGCCCGCACAGCCGCGGCTACGTGCGCCTCGCGGTGCCGGACCCCACCGCCTCGCCCGAGATCCAGCCCAACTTCCTCGCCGACGAGCGCGACCTCGCGGCGCTGGTGACCGGCGTGCGCATCGTGCGCCTGGCCTTCGCCACCGAGCCGCTCGCGCGCTACGTCGAGCACGAGACCTGGCCCGGCTCGCAGATCCTCAGCCCGCAGCAGCTGGTCGAGTTCGTGCGCGGCAGCGGCTCGACCCTGTACCACCCGGTCGGCAGCTGCCCGATGGGGATCTGGGACCACCAGCCCCTCGATGCGAGGCTGCGCGTCAAGGGCCTCGAGGCGCTGCGCGTGATCGACGCCGCGGCGATGCCCTCGATCGTCTCGGGCAACCCCTGCGCCGCCACCGTCATGATCGCCGAGAAAGGCGCCGACCTCGTTCTGGCCGACGCCAAGTAAAACCGGGGACAGACCCCGTTTATTCGATCGTCGGCGCCACCGCGCGCGCGCTCACCCACTGCATGATCGCGGCGGCGACCTGGCTCTCGCGCCCGGCGTAGCCGTGGTAGCTGAAGGCCTGGCAAGCCTCGCCGCGCGCGCCCTCGGACCCGGTCACCGTGACGAGCGGGAAGTGGTGCTCCTGCGCGATCTTCGCCACCGCGTCGTACGGCGTCACGGGGCAGGAATCGTACTTCTGGTGCACGAACAGCAGCGGCACCTTGAGCGCGCCGAAATCGAAGCGCGACAGCCCCGGTCCGCCGCGCGGCGAGTCGCGCGTGACGGTCGAGGTGAGCACGACCCCGGCAACCTTCGGCCCGAGCCTGGCCGCGAGCGACCCCGCCGAGATCGTGCCGCGGCTGGTGCCGACCAGGTAGAACTCGGCGCCGGGAAAGCGCGCGCGGAGCGCGTCGACGATCCGGCCGACGTCGGCCGCGTGCTCTTCGCTCAGCCGGAAGCGGTCGTCGGCGCAGCAGTACTGGTCGCTCGGCATGTCGACCGCGACCGCCATGTCGTCGGCGTCGACGAACTTCGCCCGGCTGCGGATCAGGTAGTTGCCGAACAGCTTGAACCACGCCCCGCCGGCCTTCTGCT
>Ga0335081_10000845_pt1 | contig 49278 bp, 54 predicted proteins | sample Lox_Sample_35_FD_206713 | JGI IMG/M metagenome (GOLD analysis project Ga0335081, IMG submission 206713) | Soil microbial communities from Loxahatchee National Wildlife Refuge, Florida, United States - Lox_Sample_3.5 | ecosystem: Environmental > Terrestrial > Soil > Wetlands | place: USA... | reverse complement strand
GCGTTTAGCTACGTCGAATTGGCGCAGCTTATCGAGTCTTTACTCAAAGATGGAAGTCAGTCGTTTGGACCAGATGTGTCATTGATCCTGCAACACTACGTCGAGATGATCAGGAGAAATATCGTGGAAGACGAGGCGCTACGAAGCTTAGCGGTAAAGATTTATGAGAGACACGCCGATGCTCTGGATTTCATATTCAAATGCAAGCCGCAGAGCACCGGTCTACTTCCCGTTGCTCAGGCCCTTGTCGACAAGCATCCGGAGCTAGAGCTCGATCGACACACATCCACAATTTATCGATTCTTGCCAAAAAAGTGGCTAGACGTACCGGCTCTGAACCGATGCCCGACGGACAGTTGGACGAAGACAGGTCACAATGTTCTTTTTGAGATCAAATCGTTCAAATCTTCTGATGGAGAATTTTCCGATCGTATATTGTTGTCTCTAATTTTGGGCCCATCGGAACTTAAGTTGAGGCAGTTTATTTTTGAATCGGCCCGAGCGAACCCTAATTTATTCACAAATTGCGGAAAATCGATTGGCCAGTCGTGGGCCACGCTGTTCTCCAGAGAACTTCTGTCATCCTCCACCGCTGAAAATATGCAGGAATCGGAGAAGCATGACGCCATCGCCTCGAACTGGCATCAATTTGTCGACACGAATCTTCCGAAGCTAACCGCATCTATTTACGAGACCGCGCTAAAAGCGTCGACTTGAATCCTAAACGGCAATAGGATTCGTACGAATTGAATCCGTCGATCATCGCTCACTACGACTGGAATATGTGTGTGAACAAGCGGTGGGGGAGCATTGGGGCCGACCACGTTTGGTCACTTGGGGATTTGCAGGACGCGGCCCTTGCCGTCGAGCTGCTGGCTCCGACTGAGGCCGCGCAGGACCGTCGACGGCAGTTCCGGGTAACCGAGGGCGACCGAACCTAAGGCTTCCGATGAATTGGGCCGTACCCTCGGAAAGGTACGGCCCAACCTGAAGGCATTGTCACAGATGATGCAGAGGGGAATCGAACTCCCTGCCCTCGACGGCCTGACCGTCACGCTCTACCTCTGAGCTACTGCACCCCCTTCATGCGGAACTTGAGGCGAAGCCTCATACCGCACCTACCTTCCTGCGCCCTTGATGACGCGCCGAATGATGTAGGTCGTCGGACTTGGGCTTGCGAGTCGCCGATTTCAGGCAAACTCGACCAAGGTGCTGGCCGAAATCGGCTACTCGGGAAGGCAAAACCGGCCAGTCGGCCCAGTTCACGCTTTCCTAACCATAAATTCTAACCACAACTTAGCCGCGCGGAGCGATCCTCGCGGCGCGGGCGTGTGAGGGGCCGTGGCCAATGAACAACCTGTATTTTGGCGATAATCTCGATGTGCTGCGCGAGAAGGTGAAGGATGAATCGGTCGACCTGATTTATCTCGACCCGCCATTCAATTCGAGCGCCAACTACAACGTCCTTTTCAGGGCTCCGAGCGGCCAGGAGTCCGACGCGCAAGCAGAGGCTTTTCGCGATACATGGGAGTGGGGCAAGAGCGCACGTGATTCATACGAAGACGTGATGGCAGCCAACGGAGACGTGGCTCTAGTCCTCTCCGGATTGCGGAAGTGGCTCGGCGAGAATGCTATGATGGCATATCTCGCGATGATGACGGCTCGACTGCTCGAACTACGGCGCGTGCTCAAGTCCACAGGATCGCTCTACCTTCATTGCGACCCTACCGCCAGTCACTATTTGAAACTACTGCTCGATGCCGTTTTCGGCCACGAATTCTTTCGCAGCGAAGTGATCTGGAAACGCACATCGTCACATTCCAGCGCTAAACGATGGGGGCCGGTGCACGACTGCGTTTTTCTCTTTTCGAAGAGCCGCGACTATACATGGAATCCTGTGTACGAAAAATATGATCCCGCTTACGTCGCGAAGTTTTATCGCAATTCAGATGAGCGTGGGCAGTACCAAGTCGACAATCTCACCGGAGCCGGAAAGCGTGGTGGCGAATCGGGTAAACCTTGGCGTGGAGCCGATCCGGATGTGCGCGGACGCCATTGGGCTGTGCCGATAAGCTTGCTTGGGCGTCTTGGCTTTGCGGAGGAAATCGCGGAATTTTCGGTGCAAGAAAAGTTGGACTTCCTCGATTCTAAAGGTCTAATCGCGTGGCCCAAAAGCGGCACAGGAATGCCACGCCTGAAACGCTACCTTCAAAATCAACAGGGCGTAGCCATCCAAGATGTGATTACAGACATTCCCGCAATCTCGGCGAAGGCTCAAGAACGGTTGGGGTATCCAACGCAGAAGCCACTTGCCTTGCTTGAACGGATCATTTCAGCCTCCTCCTCTCAGGATGCCGTGGTCTTAGATCCATTTTGCGGATGCGGCACAACAGTTGAAGCCGCAGAAAATCTCCATCGGCAATGGATCGGGATTGATGTCACGCACTATGCGATCACGCTGATTCAGGGCAGGTTGCGGAAGCTCGGGCTTATAGCGGACAAAGACTATAAGGTGCTTGGACGTCCGACGGTTCTGAAAGAGGCGCAGGCGCTCGCTCAGCGCGACAAATATCAATTCCAATGGTGGGCGTCGTGGAGGCTCGGCGCCCAGATTTATCGCGAAGAAAAGAAGGGGGCGGATCGCGGGATCGATGGAAACGTATTCTTTCACAACGGCCCCTATGGCACAGGTCGAATAATCGTTTCGGTGAAGGGCGGCGAGCACGTCGGAGTCCAGATGGTTCGCGATCTTCGTGGCGTAATAGAACGCGAGGAAGCGGAGATGGGGGTTCTCATTACGCTCGCGGACCCAACTGGACCGATGAAAACGGAAGCGGACAGCGCTGGTTTCGTCCGCAAGTCGGCTCACGGTAGACTCCCTCGCATTCAGATTTTGACGATAGAAGATATGTTGGCCGATAGGATGCCGAAGCTTCCGCCGCTCCCGCAGCCGGTACAGGCACGTCAAATCGCCCGCCGCAAAGAACACCCCGACCAGATGGAGCTCTTATTGCCGTTCGGTGGCGGCGAGACTATCAAGCCAGCCCCTGGCGACTTCGTCGATCCTCGGTTTGACGCTCGCTTGCTGGCAACGAATAGCGGGCGCTAGGGGCGCCCGCCCTCGATTAAGCGGAACCGTCGCCGCCGGTCTGGCGCCGTCTCTGTCGGCGCTGGCGGCTCAACAGCAAGCGCCGAATCCACAAGTTCGCCGATCGACCACACATGATCGAAGGACCGATGTCTGCTATATGAAGTCGGGCGCGAAGCGCGACGGTAGAGACGGCCTACAACTCCCGCCGCGCGTTGTCCCGGTGCCGGTTGATTGGACGACTCGGTAATGGCCTTAGCGGACTTCGGTTGATGCCCATTGGAGTTGCCTTTGCGCAATCATCTGCCCTTAGTGTAACGTTACATCAAATTGGCAGTAGGTGGGGTTGCCAACTGATCGAAACACGAAGGTTACCACGTGACCATCAATCGTAAAATCACCATGGCCGCCCAGAAGGATGTTCTTCCGCTGAACCCCGCTACTATCGCCCTCAGCTGCCGTTGTATCCGACACGGTCACCATACAAATTTGGCTATCCAAACTGCCACCGCTGTCGGCAGTTATCGTATATCTGCCGCCCAAGATCGAGAGCGCGGAACGACGTGGTACGCCCATCTCGTTGAGATGTTTAACAACCTCCGCTAAAGAGTCTCGTGCGTTCGCGAAGCGAGGTTGAGGCGTCTGTGTAGCTCTAGAAGTCGGCGGCCTGGTTAGCTTATCGATCCGCCCCTGCAAGCTAGCGTTCTCTTTCTTTAGCTTATCTATCTCCTGATTGAGCGAGACAATTTCGCCGTTTATGCCGTTTCTAGCTGCGGCAACCTGTTCAACGATTTGCCTCTTTGCTTCGTCTCTTGCGGCCGTTAGTGACACTATTTCAGCGCTGAGGGTATCCCGATCGCTTTTCAGCGCGGCCATCGTTCGTTCTACATTTCTCACCTCTTGTCGTGCACTGTCTGTCTCGCTCTGTCTCGCCCGCGCATTGCCATCAGCGACATTAACGCGATAATTGTCGACGGCGTACATCGCCAATGCGCCGATGGCCGTCCCGACGAGTGTCGGCAGGATCGCCCTAGGACCGGCGTCCAGCGCCCACTTCAATAACCAGCCTAAATCGCTCACGGCGTGGCACACCCCCCACGTATGCGATCGTAAGATTCTGCCATCCCCATGTTGGGAAACCAAGCCCGTCTGCTTGTCCGATGTCTGGCCGTACACATTCGTCTTTTTGCATGTCTTCGCCGTGCGGCGGCTTGACGCGGGTCAAGCCGATCTTCCGGTCGTCGGACACCCGCACGATGATCGGCAGGTTCCTGCGCTGCGCGGTTTGCAGCTTGGCAATCGTCACCAGTGTTGGAGCGGGGCCGGCCGATCTAAACTAGGTGCTTGTGTGTGAGTGGCGGATCACCCGCATTTGGGGGAAGCGTGCGGAGTAGGTGGGGGGCGTTCGTGCCTTTCAGTTCATCAGGAACGGTCATTCCCGCTAAATGAAGCCGTCGCCCTTGCCGCCTGCGCGGCGCCGAGTTTCGGCAGCGCGCTCCTCAACGACCTCTCGCCACATATCGTAGGTGTCGCGTACCATGAGATCCAGCTCGTCGAAGCTGAAGAGCGTAACGCCCGCGTCCATGTGGAGGATAGGAACGCGAGGCCCCTTCTCCGAGAGCGAGAACTGGACGACGCCGAGAGCGACTTCGGCAAAATCCGGGTCAGCCGCCCGAATGCGCTCGTGCATGACTGAGAAGACGAACCTACGACCCTGAACGGTCAAGGCCTTCGTGCGGCGCGGATCGAAGAACGGCACGAGCGGACGGCTATCGATGGTCAGGACGACCGGATGCCAGAACACGACCTTGGTGCCGATGCCGAGCGCGAGTGGAAATATCTCGTGGTGGCGACCGGCAAGAGCGTGCTGCTCGGCGTAGTCGAAGAGGCCCTCCGCAACTCGCAAGTTGGCGTCCTGTTCGCTGTCGCTTTTGGACCGCTTGCTGATCGTGTCCTTGATTTTCTCCCACGGCGTGCGCGGAAGCGCGCCGACCAGGCCACCGGGCCTGACATTGAGCAAGTCGGAAAAACATGCCCGAACGGGCGCGTATGAATGCGGCGGATGACCGTAGCGTATCTGCTCGAGCGCACGACGTTTCTGATCGGGTGGAAGCGGGGCGACCCGCGCGAGATCGATTTCAGACAAAGGGCGTATCTTCACTGGGTTCTCCAATGGTCGGAAAATGGCCTACAGATACTTTGTGGTACTTGAAGCGCTCCAGGATGACATCATCGGAGATTCGCAGGCCGAACGCTAGAGATGTTCTTCCTTTGTCCTGGATGAAGTCCCACGGCGCTCCCTTTGCGTGGGATATGTCCACCAGCCGACCCGGGGTGAGCCGCCCATAAGACTGCATAATCCGAGCTACATGTTGCCGGACGGTTGGTTCGTCCGGTGGGGCAACGGCCGCGCGGGTCCCCGTCACGACATCGACTCGGTCGGCTCGGAAAGTGATGGGCTGCGGGCCCGCCGCCTTGAATGCCTGGTAGGCGGTCGGATGAACGGGACCGTACTCCCACGCCTCAAAGTACCCTGACACCAGCGGACGCTTTTGCTCCACGAGGAAAATGGAGTGTGCGAAATAGAGGAGCTTCTGGAGTGCCAGATTGGTGATGCGAAAGCCGCACCGGTCAGCTTCGTCAAGCATCAGATTCGCGATGCTTCTTGGGTCAAATGCCATGATTCGTTTTAGTCCAAAGCGGAGGCGATGCCACGAGCGATTGGGGCCCTGGGGATAAGATCCGCGCCGCAGCCGGGGGCAGAATCCCCCCGGCGACGCGTTTAGAACAAAACAGGAACATGCGGGGTCGAGTCAATAGATAATGAGACAGGCGGCGACCGATTAGCGTTCACGCCCGTCAACGCGCTTCGCCCGCTGCCACGGCAAGACCCCCGGATCGCCGAAATGTCTGCGCCGTACACATCCGGCCGAGCCGGGCAAAGTTCGTTGCGCTTCCCATAGACCGGTGTGTAGGCAGGTAAAAGGCAATCTCGCGAGGTAATGTAGATATCGATTAATAGAAACATAAATATTCATACACTGCGCATGCAGACACATCTGAAGAAATATGCATGATATGGCCTAGCAGCGAGGTGCGCCTATGTCCAAGATTATCCCTTCGACGCTGAAGAAGTTGCGCGAGCGCAAAGGCTGGTCCCAGCGGGATTTGGCTAAGAAGGCGGGGCTCGACAACCAAACGATCTGTCGACTCGAGCAGGGTGCCCAGGGAACGACCCGCCCGCACACTGTTCAATCGTTAGCCCGGGCATTCGGTGTCGATCCCAGCGTTCTGACCGACGGCAGCCCGGTTCCGGATGACGAAATAGAAGATGATCCACTTTTCATGTCGAGGTTGTCGATGGCCGTTAGTACGCGGATGCACAACGCTCTGTACCTGACCGCGCAGCGCTACGGCGTGTCGCAACAGGACATCGTCGAGCTTGCGCCGTACCTATTTTGCTGCGCGGCGGAAGCAAGCTTGCGTGAGCGGCGAGGGCGCCTCGCACAAGCCGAGCGGGCCTGTGCGAACGCGCAAAGCGCAGCCAGCGCGATATCACACCTCGACCGCCCCGACTTCAGCGACTCCGAGGAAAAGTTCGCGGCAGAGAAAGACTCAATCGAGCAGCGCGACCTGTTCGCATCGTCGGTGGATGGCAACAAGAGGCATGAGTGGACGGACAATCCGTTCGTCGTCTTCCTTGATAACTTGGCGGACGTCAACGACGGCGTGGCAAACCTAGAAGGATATGGCTGGCGTGATAGCCCCGAGTACAGCGTATGCCCGGCGGAGGCGAGTGACGTGGTCAACGGCGACAGCGAGCTAGCCAAAGAGATACTCGGTGGGCACGTCTCGCTGAACGCGATGCCCAAGAGTCTTCGGGAGATCGGCCGGTCAGAAGAACGGGTCGAGTGGATACGTCGGAAGCTCAAAGAGTTCCGAGAAGAGATGCGCCGCGAGTTCGAACGAAGCACAGCTCGGGAGGCTACGAAATGAGCCACCTTCCGATTACTCGCCACGCGTCGACGCGTTTAACCCAGCGCGGCATGCGGCTCGATGATGCGGAACTCATCGCCCTCATCGGCACCGAAGTGGAGGACGGGTACCTCGTCCGGGCCAAGGACTATCAAGAGATCGAGTCGGCGTTGAAGAAGCTCCTTGAGCGCTTTCGACGCGTCATTGGCAAACGGCTGGTGATCGCGAACGGGCAGATCGTCACTGCCTACCACGCCTCACGCGGGCGCGAGCGACGCTTGCTGCGCAATGCGCGCGAGTCGAGCTTGTTCGAATAACGGTCAAGGTCGGGTACAGAGGTTGTGCGATGGTTGCGTTTCGGGAGACGAGTTGCGGTTCCTGGCGCGCTACGGCTTCTCGCCGGATGCTGTGTATGACGCCAGAGACCAGTCGCAGTGGTTTTGGAAAATGCAGGCCGAGGAAGAGGGCAAAGAGATCGTTCTCGGCAGCCCGTGCCGGGCGAGAGGAGCATCGGCTAAGGACGCGGGCGGGCCATTGCGTCCAATGCGACATCAAGAAGCTGGCCTTCCTTCGAAGGCATACGAAACCGGCGTTCGTCTACATCGCCGGGTCTCTCTCCGGTCGCGTCCTCAAGATCGGAAGCAGCGGGGCCCCCTGGACGAGAGTTGAGCGGCTCGGCCCCCCCAGAAGCGTACAGCGGCTTCGACGACAAGCAGGCGGCTCGCGGCGGCATCGCAGGTCGCGATCGCAAGCGTGGGCGGTCGTGCTCGCAATGTTCCTCCGCCGCCGACCCAGTCGATCGCATGTAACCCCGCCGTCGGAACTGGCGCAGGGCCATCCCGGCGGCGGTCGTCGCCAAGCTCAGCCCGCCAGCGCGAGTGCGCTCACGCCCTTGGCGGCCGTCGCAATGAGCGCCGCGACCGCCTTGGGCTGCGACACGTAGACCGCATGGCTGCCCGCGACCTCGACGGTCGATGCGCCGGCGCGCTTGGACATCTGACGCTGCGCCGGCGGCGGGATCATCTTGTCGTCGGTCGCGACCAGGTACCAGCTCTTCTTCGTCTTCCACGCCGGCTGGCTGACCGCGCCGTTCAATGCATCGAGGCCCCAGGGGACCTGCGAGTCGGCCATGAACTGCGCCTTGGGCGCGTCGACGTCGGCCGCGAAGGCGGCGGCGAACTTGGCGTTGTCGAGGAAGAGATAGCCGTCCTGCGGCGGCAGGATCGGCGGCACCGGGGCGCCGGTCGGCGGGTTCTGGATCAACGAGCCGACCGACTCGCCCTTGTCCGGCGCGAAGGCCGCGATGTAGACGAGGCCCGCGACCTTGGGGTCATTGCCGGCTTCGGTGATGACGACGCCGCCGTAGGAGTGGCCGACGAGGACGACCGGCCCTTTCGCCTGCGCGATGGCGCGGCGGGTGACCGCGACGTCGTCTGCCAACGATATCGTCGGGTTCTGAACGACGGTGACGTCGTAGCCGTCCTTCTTCAGGTCGCCGTAGACGCCTTCCCAGCCGGAGCCGTCGACGAAACCGCCGTGCACGAGAACCACGGTCACGGCCGATGCTGAAAGTTGAGACATGTCAATTCTCCTCGGGGTTGTTGCGGGCGAGCCGCGTGCTTGAACTTGCGCATCGACCTTGGCCTGCTTTTGCTATAGCTGGTTAGCTCTAAATTCTGGTCATATCCCTGACTGTTCAGCTAGGGTCGCAACATGAAGTGGACGGATCGGATCGGCCGCCGGGTCAAGCTGCGCGACCTGCATATCGCGCTCGTGGTGGCGGAGGCCGGCAGCATGACGCGGGCGGCGGAAGAATTGGCCGTGTCCTATCCGGTGGTCTCCCGGACGATTGCGGAACTGGAGCACACGCTCGGCGTCAAGCTGTTCGACCGCAGCATCGCGGGCGTCGAGCCGACGCACTACGGTCGCGCGTTGCTCAAATCCGGCGTCGCGGTGTTCGACGAAATGCGCAAGGGCCTGCAGCAGATCGATTTCATCAAGGCGCCGGACGCCGGCGAGCTGCGGATCGGGTCGTCGATCGTGGTCGATGCCGGTCCACTGCCCGCGATCATCGAACGGTTCGCGCAGGACTTCCCGCGCGCCGTGCTGCACGTCTTGCACGAGGATATCGCGATCCAGCAATACGAGAATCTGCGCAACCGCAATGCCGAGCTCGTGCTCGGGCGGCTGACCACGACGATGAACGAGCCCGACCTGGTTGCCGAGCCCCTGTTCGACGAGCCGCTCGTGGTCGCCGCGGGATCGGAAAGCCGTTGGGCCAAGCGGCGCAGCCTGACGCTCGCCGATCTGATCGGCGAGCCATGGGTGCTGCCGACGCCCGGCAGCCTGGCGCGCTCGCTGCAAGACGATGTTTTTCGCAAGAGCGGCGTCGACGTTCCCTCCGCCCGGGTGCTGACGGTATCGCTCCATCTCTTCATTCGCCTGATCGAGACCGGGCGTTGGCTTGGGCTCGTTCCCGCCTCGACGATGCGGTTCGGCGGCAAGCGACTGGGCATCAAGGCCCTGCCGGTCAAGACATTGTCGCCGCCCGCGCCGGTCGGGCTCGTCACGGTCAAAAATCGGACGCTGACGCCGCTGGCGGAACGCTTCATCGATTGCGCCCGCAAGATCGCCAAATCGGGCATCGGGTCGAGGATTGGCCGGTAGGCTTGGATGTCTGACATAGACGTACTCCTCGGTTGCAGAGGGCGAGGAGCATGTGCAACTGCACCTGGGAGCGCAGCGCCGATGTCATGAATAGAAGACCACCGGTGCGGAAATCCGCGTGATGCGCGTCACAGAAAGGTGGAATCCTGTCCGTCGCGCTGCCGGTCTTACGCTAGCATCGGACTAGGCCTCGACCGGATCAGGGAGGAATAGATCATGAGCCTCAGGACATCGGCTACGGCTGCCCTGCTGTGCGCCGCGCTCGCCGCGGCGCCGGCGCTGGCGGCGCCGGCCGTCACCGTCGATGGTGTCACCATCAATGGCACCGTCTCGACGATCAATACGTCGGTCAACATCTATTACGGCATTCCCTACGCCACGGCGCAGCGCTGGCGGCCGCCGCGCGATCCGGCGCCGCTGAGCAATCCGTTCGACGCCTCGAACATCGATGCCGTGGCGGTCTGCCCGCAGCCGCAATCGGTCGAAGTTCACGGCGTCATCCTGACGCAATCCGAGAATTGCCTCTCGCTCAACGTCTTCACCCCGGCCTACGCGACGCCGACGGCGAAATTGCCGGTGTTCTTCTGGATCCATGGCGGCGGACTCCAAAACGGCAGCGGCGTCGTCTACGACGCCTCGAACCTCGTCGCCGCGAACAACATCATCGTCGTCACGATCAACTATCGCCTCGGCGAGCTCGGCTGGCTGGCGGAGCGGGCGGTCCGCGCGCGCATCGCCAACGAATTCCAGGCGGTGGGCGACGCCGGCGATTATGGGCTGATGGACCAGCAATTCGCGATGCGCTGGGTGAAGCGTCATATCGCGCGTTTCGGCGGCGATGCGACGCGCGTCACGATCGGTGGCGAATCCGCCGGCGGCAACAGCGTCCTTCTCAACCTCACCTCGACCACGACCGGCGCCGGCCTTTTTCGCGCTGCCGTGATCGCAAGCGGCGCCTACAGCCTGCACAATCTGCCGTCGCAGGCCACGTCGGAAACCCAGTTCGGCGCCCCGTTTGTCGATAACGTGCTGGCCGGCACCGGCGTCGTCGACGGCATCACCTGCTCGAGCCTGACCTCGAGCAGCCCGCGCCACGAGGTTCTCACCTGCCTGCGCGGCGCCGCGGTCTCGACCCTGATCAGCGTGCAGGCCGCGCAATTCCCCACGGCGATCCCGGCGAATTTCGGCACGCTGGTGGTGCCGCACCCACTGAAGAGCGCTTTTGCCAACGGCAACTTCAACCAGGTGCCGATCCTGCAAGGCAGCAATCTCAACGAGGGCCGATTTTTCGAGCCGCAGATCGTCCCGTTCGCGGCCCCGCTGGCGACCATCGTCGCGGAAGGCGGACCGGCCAATTACGATCTCGCTCACCCCAATGGCTATTGCGGCGGCGTTGCCTGCACCTACGCGCAGGAGATCAATCTCTTTCTCGCGCAGCTCAAGGTGCCGGCCACGGAGAACACGCCCGCCTTCGACGCGCGGCTTGCCACCGGCATCTATCCGCTGACGCATTTTCCGGACAGCTATCTTCCGTCCAGCGCCCCCAGCGCCGACGAAGGCCTGGCGCAAATCCAGACCGACTATCAATTCGCCTGCAACGCCTACGATGCGAATCGCGACTTCGCGAAGTTCGTGACCGTCTTTGCCTATGAGTTCAACGACCCGGGCGCACCGCCGGCGTCGGCCCAGCCGCCCGTCGCGGCGGCGCCGAACGATCAGTACGGCTATCCGACCGCCTCCGAGCACGCGTCCGATCTGCCCTTCCTGTTCACCATCTTCCAGACCGCCAAGCTCAGCACCAGCGAGCTGTTCCTCGCCCAAACCATCCAGAGCTACGTCGGGAATTTCGTCAACAACCTCGATCCGAGTGTCGGCGCGAACATGGTGCCGGCCTGGCTGGCCTTCAACGGTTCGCATCAGGTGCAGGCGCTGGTGGTGTCGCCGTCGACGCCGGCTCCGTTCACGACCTTCGCGGCGGAGCATTTCTGTCCGCTGTGGAGGCCGATCATCGCCGCCGAGCCGCAGCAGTAGCCGCGCGGAGGCAGCCGGTCGGAGGATGAGGAAGCCGGGATCGAGCTGCAGGGAAACGCAATTGACGTCATCGGTCTCTGCTCGGCCGCCGCCATGTCGCTCGGCCCGACCGGGGCGAAGCGCACGATCTCGTCGCCGCGGGCGGGCATCTTGCGGCCCCTCAATCCGGCAGGAACACCCAGCCGGGTGACGCCCGTTCGATCAGCACGGCGATCCGTAGCCGGGCAGCCGGCACGGCGTGCGCATCGACCCGCGGAATTCGAACTCGGTGACGCCGTGGCTGTCGATCACGCGGTTGTCCAGGGTCGTCGATGCGCCGCGATTGGAGACAGCCGTCTCCGCATTGCCGTGCGACTGCGTACCCGCATCGCGGGCAGGGGGCCGCAGCGGCTTCACGGGCTGGCGCGATGGCGCGCCGCAGTCGAGGCTGCCGCCCAAGGTGGCGCAGGATTGCGCCGCCGCGGGCGACGCGGCGGCCAGGACCAGCAGGACCAGGATCAGGGTGTGGCGCATGTCGCGACCTCGGTCCGAGCCTTGTCGTTTTCCGCGGCGAACGCAAGTCGATTGCGCGGCGTGATGAAGCCCGCAGGCGCTGCTCGCGGCGGATCGTCTTCTCGCTCTGCCCGACATGGCGCTTCGACGCGGTGGCGAGGTATTTGCGGAGAGGGGCGCAGGCGGGCGCCATAAGCCCGCAAGAAGCCAGCTTATGACCCAGAGTCCGATCGCACATGCATGCTCATCCGTGAGGGCTCGGCCGTCGACATCCTCGAGCGGACGCCCGAAGGGCCCGAGGCGCGCGGCGCCGGCATCGTGCCGCGGCGCTCGTTGCTGGCCGCTACTAAATCTCGGTCGATTGCAGCTGGTTATTAGCGTCGGCGATGAGACGCGGCGCGAGCAGCGCGAGGGCGGCGGCCGGCGCGCAATGCGCGGCGCCGACGCCGGCCTCGGGTGCGACGTCGATCAGATCGTTGAACGCCACACACGCGCGCTGCAAGCGGCGAGACACCTCCGCGACGACGCCGCTGCCGATGCCCGCTCCGACGACCGGTGCATCAGTCGGCAGTGCGGTCGCCGACGCCACCAGCATGGCAGCATCGACGATGGCGCGCAGCTGCGCTTCGGCGAACCAGCGCGCGAGGGCGAGCATCGCGACATCGTCGAGGTCGGCGTCGTCGGCTCCCACCATGCGGGCGAGGCGAGCGCGCGAGGCCGCGACGGTCTTGTCGCGGCCGTCGGCCGTGGCCATCAGGTCGGCGCCGTCCGGCAGGCTTTGCAGAATGCGATGCACGTCCGCCATGGTCGCGAAGTTCTCGTTGACCAATGTCGTCCAGGCGCCGGCGACGGGCGCGCGGTCAGCCGTCGCCATCACGAACCCGCGCACCAGCCCGGTGTAGACCAGCTCGCCGGCCGCGAGGCGCTGGGCGTCCGTATAGCCGCGCGCCACGACCTTGCCGCCCACGATCGGGACCACGTCCGTCGTGGTCGATCCCATGTCGATGAACAGCGCGCTCGCGCAGGTGTGAGCGACCAGGCCGGCGCAGACGTGCCAGTTGGCGGATGCGATCTCGGCTGCATGCGTGCGGGCGTCCTGCGGACGCACCAGGCCGGCTGGCCCGGCATAGAGCAGCACCGGTGCATCGTTGAGCTCGCGCGCCGCGAGTGCGGCGAGGCTCTCGACCCCCTCGGGGCGCGACGCGAACGTGTCGGCGAGCTCCCCGGTCATGGTCACGACATGGTGGTCGGCGCGTCCGATCAGCGTCCTGGCTTCGCCGAACGCCGCCGTGAGACGCTCGAGCCCGCCGCGCAACGGCGAGGCGAGCTGGGCGACCCGCACGATCCGTCCGTCATGCGCCCGCGCGGCCTTGAGATGCACGCCCCCCACATCCCAGCCGATGACGTCGATCATTTCCGAGCAATCCGCGTTGCAGGTGTGATCCGTCCCAACCTATACACTGGTTGGGCGGTGGGCGTGCGGTGTCGCCGGCGGGGCGCAATGGAGATCATTCCGGTTCTCGATCTCAAGGGGGGCGCGGTGGTGCGCGCCCGGATGGGACAGCGCGACCGCTATGCGCCGATCGCGACGCCGCTCGCGGCCACCAGCGATCCGCTCGACGTCGCGCGCGGCATGCTCGCGCTCTATCCGTTCGCGACGCTCTACGTCGCCGACCTCGATGCCATCGAGGGAAGGGGCGACAACAGCGCCGCGCTTCGCCGGATCAGGCGTGGATGTCCCGGGCTGTCGCTGTGGGTGGACAACGGTATCGCCGATGCCGGCGCGGCTGCGCGCTGGCTCGCCGCGGGCATCGGCTCGCTCGTCCTCGGCAGCGAAACGCAATCGGATCCTTCGCTCATCCGCGGCCTCGCCGCGGACGAGCGCGTCATTCTGTCGCTCGATTTTCGCGGCGCCGCGCTGCAGGGCCCACCGGCGATTCTTGACACGCCGTCGACCTGGCCCACGCGGGTGATCGTGATGACGCTCGCGCGCGTCGGCAGCGGCGCGGGACCGGATGTCGATCGGCTCGCCGCCGTGCGCGCCATCGCATCGGGACGCCGCATCTACGCCGCAGGAGGCGTGCGCGACCGCGCCGATCTCGCCGCGCTCGCACGCGCCGGCATCGCGGGTGCGCTGGTCGCCACCGCGCTGCATGACGGACGATTGCGACGCGCCGACATCGACGCGTTGGCGACTGCGCCGGCATCCGGCACGCACGAGATGCCCTGAGACGGACGATGGACGCGCGGCTTCCATTTGCCGCTCAAGCGGAAGCCGCACGTGCCGGTCGGTCGGCGCCTATGCCGCGAACGGATGCTTGGCTTGATCCCGCTTCGCGACGACCTCGGCCACCTTCGGCTCGCCCTTGACGGCGCGCGCGATGGATTCCTTGGTGGCGCGATAGTTGTATTCCTGGATCTTCTTGTCGTCGGCGGCGTCCCAATGGATGAAAACGCCGACGCAAATGAACAGGTTATCGGCCTCGTCCTGCGGGATGACACCCTCGGCGACGCTGTCGGCAACCGCCTTCGCGACCGCGTGCTGGGCCGGGCCGAACATCTGCACCGCCTGCTTGGCGCCCTTGATCGTCACCTTGTTGAATAGAATGGTCGCGGGCTTGCACATCAGGTTCGGGGCGATCACCGCGAGCAGCGACGTGAAGCCGTCCTTGTTGTTGGTCAGAGCGTGGGCAAAGGCTGATTCGGCGGCGCTGCCGCGCGGTCCCATGATCAGGTCGATGTGGGCGACCTCGTTTCCTTCGCCGACCAGCGATTCACCGACGCAGAGTCCATTGATTTTTGCCATGGCTATCTCCCTTCAAGGAAAAACAATTCCTCCCCGCAGGCCGGATGGCCTGCGACGTTCGACACGGCATCTATCCTTGTTGTCAGCGCCCGGCGTTGCGGACCGGACCGGTTAGCCAGATAGCGGCGAGACTTCGTCCCTATTGCAAGCGGAGCCGCGTCCCGCGGCTCAAAGTCAACCACTGTTGCGTGCCGAGGGCAAGATGGCCGCCAGACGATGCGCGAACAGCGTCGCGACGGTAAGGTCCGCACTGGTTCCGGGATTGATGTTGCGCGCTTTCAACGCGGTGTCCCACGCAAGCAGCTCGTCGGCAAGAAGGGACGGATCCCACGACGATTGCAGCTTGGCGTGAAGCCCTTTCGCCATGCTGCGAACATCCTCGGCAACCGCGGTGCCGTATTTCCGCACGATATGGCTGTCGAGAAAGCCGGCGAGAAAGCCGAGGTATATCGCCACAATGGTCCATTCCTCGGCCCACTTTCGCGCCGCGGCGGCAGCGAGACCGGGAAGGCCGAGGTCGAAGATGTCCGCGTAGGCGGTAACGTATTGCCGCGCAACGCGATCGCGGTCCGCCGCATCCGCCATGGCCTCGCGGAGCGTGACGCGGGCCGGCCGGGCGACGTCGTTCTTCGCCACCTGGCCGAGGCCAGCCGGCGCGGCCCGCACGATGGCCCGAAACGCCAGGCTGGCATCGGCGGTATCGAGATCGTCAAGCACGGCGACGAGCGCGGAGCGCAGCTCCGCGTGGTCGGCCTCTGCGGCGGCTGCGAGCGGGGCGCAGAGGAGGATGATGCCGAGGTTGGTGTTCGTGCCGACGGCACCGTAGGTCGCCTCGACGGCGTCGAGGACGCGCCGTCCGACGCGCGCGCCGTGCGCCGACAGCGGCGCCGCCGCCGCGTCGGCGCTGCGCACGAACTGCTCGGTCGTCAGCCCGTGGCCGCCGGCAAGCACGTGGACGTTTCCGGGCTTGAGCGCCGTGAGCTCGGCACGGCAGGCGCTCCGGAACGCGTCGGCGATCCGCTCCGCCTTGCTCACGCCGTCGCCTCGCGTCGCGCGCGGGCGTCGAGCGCGGCGACGAGATCCGCCGCGAGGATGCCGGCGATGTCGGCGGAGGTGACTTTTTGCAGGCCGGCCCAGGCCGGCATGCTGTTGACCTCCAGGACGGACGGCCGCCGGTCACGGTCGTAGAGGATGTCGACGCCGGCGAAATCGGCGCCGACGGCGGCGGCAGCGCGCACCGCCAGCGCATTCATGTCCTCGTTCATGGCCACCGGCACCGGCCGGCCGCCGCGCTTGATGTTGGTGATCCATTCTGCGGAGTGGCGCATCATCGCCGCGACCACGCGGCCGTGCGACACCAGGAGGCGAAAATCATGGAAGCCCTCGCGCTCCACGCCGACGAACCGCTGGAGATAGTAGACGCCTGCGACGCCGCCCGGCGCCGGCAGCTCGTCCGGCGTGCGGATCAGCCGCAGGCCGCGACCTTGCGAGCCGAACAGCGGCTTGAGCACCAGCGGCGCGCGCGGCGCCTCGCGCACGACGATCGCACGCGCCGCCTCGAGGCTTTGCGCCGCCCAGGTGTCCGGCGTCGGAATGGCAGATCGCGCGAGCAGGAAGCTCGTCATCGACTTGTCGACGCAGCGCTCGATCGCGCGCGCATCGTTCCATACCATGATGCCGAGCTCGCGGAGCGCATGCAGGATCCCGAGCCGCAGCGTGACCGATTCGAAGCTCCCGCCCGCGATCGTACGGACGAAGACCGCGTCGGGAAGCCGATCGCCGAACCCGTCGAGATCGAGACCGGAGGCGCTGGCGGTATCGAATGCACAGGCCTCGAGCCGCATCGGCAGCGGCGACACGCCCAAGGCCCGCAGCGCCTTCGCCAGCTCGCGGGCGTGCCAGTCGTTGCGATCGATCACCATCCCGATGCGCGCAGCGCCCGCCGCGCGCGCGCGCGGATCAGCGGAATGAGGCATCGAGCATGTCCGCGTTGACCTCGCCGCGCCGAAAGCTTTCGCCGCTCTCGATCGCGGTGACGACGACTTGCGCCGGGCTGAACAGCATCGGATCGATCGCGTAGAAGTCCCCGTTGACGCGCTTGAAGATTTCCGCGAAAGGCCGGCCATAGTCGCGCGAGCCTTTGCTCGGCAGGCGGTCCGCCAGCGATCGGGCATCGTCCGCCGGGCCGGTCACGAACAGGTGCACGTTGCCGGCGTAGATGATCGCGTCGTTGGTGCGTCCCATCGCGGTGACGAAATCGGGATGCGGCGGCGACAGCGGCGCCGCGCCCATGCCCTCGACTATGCGGTCGAGCGGAAAGCCGAGCTCGAACGCCTTGTGCAATGCCACCTCGAGCACGCGGGCGACCACCTGCGTGCTGCCGGCGAGGCTTTGCGTCGGCGCGAAGATGATCGTCAGCCGCTGGCGATCGACGCCACAGTCCGCCGCGACCTTCGCGACGACCGGCGCCGGCGCCGGGCGCGCGCTTTCCAGGACGAGCGTCGCGATGCTCGCCTTGTCCGCATAGGCGAGCTTCTCGAACAGCGGCTCGCGGCGCGCCAGGGCGCGCGCAGGCCCGGAGCCGAGCGCGAAGAAGGCATCCTTGCCTTCGCCGTGCGCGAGCTTCCAGCCCGCATACTGGCTCGCCAGGCAGGCGATCACCGGATTGGCCGAGCGCGCCACCAGCGTCCACGGCCAGCGCGGCGTCAGCATGGACGGAACGAGGTCGACGTGGCCGAGTCCGCCCATGCAAATGGCGGCGATGCGCAAGCCTGCCTCGATGCTTCCCGGATGCCCGCTGCCGGCATCGACGCACGTTTCCCCGAGCTCGCCGCGCGCGACCCCGATCTTGAGCGCGTCGGCGTCGGCGAGCAGATGCTCGACGAGCCCGGCGGCACGCGCGTTCACGCTGATGGCCGGCCGCGCGCTCATGACATCCTCGCGTGTGTCCAATCGAGCACCATTGCGAGAACCATTGCGAGCCGCTCATCCGCGCCGGCCCTGGCGGCCGCCGCGGTCGCCGCCACCGACTTGACGCTGCACAGCGGCTCGCCTGCCTTGATCGCGGTACCGGAATGGGGCCGGTCCGCGGTCCAGTCGGGCCATCGCACGGCCGGAACCGCGGCGATATCGCGTTCGGCGTAGACGATCGCCGCGGCGCACGCGCCTTCGAAACGTAGCGGCGCGGAATTCAGCTTGCCCTCGCACGCCGCCACATGCAGCGCAAAGAGCGATCCCTCTGCCGGTGCGAAAACGTCGAGCGTCGCTCCCGGCCGCGGGTTGATTTCCAATAGCCGGAATTCATCCCCGTCGACAAGAAAATCCGCACTGTTCAATCCGACCAGCGGTATCGCTTGCAGCAAACGGTCGACCGCATCGGCGAGCGTGCTCGCCAGCGCGGGAGCAAGCGCGGCGGGCCGGACTGCTCCGCCATAGCGGAAAGGCCGGCGTGGGGTGGGCGATGCCCACTGCGTGCTGAAGCCGAGCGTCATTGCCCGCCGGCCGTCGGCGAGGAAGAGCGCCGAAACCGGCACCCCGGGAGTCGTGCGTTGAAAATAGAATTCATCGTTCGCGGGGTTCTGCACGATCGCGCGCGCGATGTGGCTGCCGCCCGCGCCGCCCTTGCGCTTTGCGAGCCAGCCGGCCGCATCGAGGGGCAGGGAGGCGACCGTCTCGGGATGCGGGATAGCGCAGTCACGGCACAGCGTCGCGAATGCGCGCGGATCCTTGACCCTGGCCACGATTTGCGGATCGTTGCCCAACAACCGCCAGCGCTCACCGATGCGGGCAAGAAGCCCGGGTCGGTCCTCGAACCCGGTCCCGCAGACAGCGCCGATCGGTCGCCGCGATCGCGCGAGCGCTTCGAAAGCGGCGAGGAGCCCGTCCTCGTCCATGCCGCGCGCCAGGCCGTCCTCGATACGCACATGGTCATGCGCCAGCGCGGCGGTATCCTGATCGGCGAAGAAATCCGCCACGAGCGGCAGATATCCGCCCTGCCGCGCCGATTGGGCGAGAGCGCGGCCCGAGGCGGCGGCGATCAGGACGGCCGGCTGATCAGGCATTGAGCTCGCGCGCAAGCGCGAAGGCGTCGCGAAAATCGAAACGGACCGGCTTATCGGCCTCGATCATCTTGCGAAACAGGCCGAACTCGGTCTTGTACTTGATGTTTCCAATCGCGAGCGGCCCGATGCCCAGCACGCCGTTCGCGGCGAGCTCGGCGCCATTCGCGGTCATCTCCAGGCCCTCGACGCCGGTGGGCGGCACGGCGTTCACGTCGGCGACGACCAGGAGCCGCGGAGCCGCGGCGAGTTGCGCGCGCGACAGGATGGCGACGCCGGCGCGCCCAGCGCACAGCGCGACCTCGGCGTCGACGAGGATCGCGGCCTTCCTGGCATCGTCGCTGCCGTCGGCGCCGCGCACGTCGAGCTCGAATCGGATCTTGATCTCCGCCGCCGCATCGCTCACACGCTTGCTGCCGTCATAGCCGACCAGCGTCACGTCCGCGCCTTCGAGCGCGGCAATCACGGCGGCGGCATACCCGACCACGCCGGTCGCACCGAACACTGCGACCTTGCGCCCTTTCAGGGTCAGGTCTTTCTTGCTCTTCAAGGTCTTCTCGACGCAGGCGACCATTGCGGCCGCGGTCGTGAACGATCCGTTCGGGTCGGCGAAGAACGAAATGCCGAACGGCGGCACCAGCGCCTTCTTGGCTTTCGCCAGCATGTCGAGCGCGAGCGTCGCGTTCTTGCCGCCGACGAACATTCCGGTCTTGACCCCGACCTTGGGCGGCCGCGAGAAGATCGCGTCCTGCACCAGACCGGTCACCTCATCGAGCGTCACGTTGGTGTAGGTGAGGGCCGCGTCGAAACCGGCATCGAGAGCCATGTTCACGTCGAACGGGCTCATGTGCTTGAGCGGCGTCACCATGTGAAGGATATGCTTGTCGGTCATGGAGACCTCTCACGCCGATAGCCTAGAGTACATTCCTTTCCGGTGGAATCGGAATGTGCTTCAGCTTTCCTTGCCTCGGCGCATGTTCTGATCGGCGAACCGGCGTCCGCCCCCGATCAAGTCGGGGGCAGGCTTTCGCCGGAACATGCTTTAGCCTGCTTCCAGCGCATGCGCGACCAGCTCGGCGCCGCGATTGAGCCCTGCGCAAATCCGGATGTCGAGAGCATGCGCGCGCGGGTGCCGACGGGCAAGCTTCGCCATCCGCGCGGCCTCCGCGCGCGACGGCGCGAAGGCGAACGCGGTTGGCCCCCATGAGCTTTGCCCGATTCCAGTCGCACCCGCGCCGGCGAGCGCGCCGAGCACCGCGTCGACATCCGGGCTCATGAAGCGCGAACCGCCCTGCGCCGGCGCATAGTAGTCGCCGAGCCGCTGCTGCAGTTCGGTGATCGCCGAGCCGAAACCGGCAAGATCGTGCTCGGCAAGGCTCGGCAAGGCTTTCATGACGATCAGCCGGCAGAGATGGGCGGCGAGCTCGCCGGAAAACGGCGGAAGGTTCTCGAACGCCGTGCGTTCGTCGGCACCGTGCTTGCCCTGCCGCGAAGGATCGAGAACGACCAGAATGCACCAGGAATCCGGGACCGGCATGTGGGCGATCACCGGCGCCGGTCGCATCGCGGGGCCGCGCCCGCCGTCGACAACGAGCCCGCCATGGCGAAAGAGCCCGACGCCGACGCCGGAGCGTGCGCCGCGATCGAGCCGGATGGCATCGGCTGCGAGATCGAGCGGAAGGCCGTGCAGCTTGCGCACCGCGGCCGCAACGGCAAGCGCGAGCTGCGTGCCGGAGCCAAGTCCGGTGTGGGATGGCACAGCGTCGAGGATATCGACCTGATAGGCGCCGCCGAGGCCGAGATCGCGCCGCATGACCTCGATATAACGCGCGACGCGATCGCCGTCCGGCCCGCTGATCCGCATCACGTCCGCGCCTTCGATTGCAATGCGAGTCTGGAGATCGCTGATCGCAACCCCGATGCCGCCGAAGCGACGGCCGAGCCCGCCGTCGAGATCGAGGAAGCCAAGGTGCAATCTCGCCGGCACGGAGACCGTCACCTTGATCGGGTTCCGGGAAGCAATCATTTGCAGACGTCGGCTCCCGAGGTTTTTTCCCAATGCGGGTTTTTCACGATCGAACTCCGGTCTAGACTGCGTTATCGAAAAGAGATTGGCAATTGCAGTCGACGCGCGGAGGTCGCCCATGGTCGAGCAGAAAGAGCGCACCTATTCCGATGAAGAAGTTCAAGCGCGGCTCAAACGCGAGCTGCCGCATTGGTACCTGGAAAACGGTTGGATTCGCCGCAAGTACCGCACCCATAGCTGGAAGGGCACGTTGATGGTGATCAACACGGTCGGCCATCTCGCCGAGGCAGCCTGGCACCATCCGGACATCACGGCGTCCTACGCGTGGGTCGAGGTCCGCCTGCAAAACCACGCCGCCAAGGGGATCACCGACAAGGATTTCGAGCTCGCCAAGAAGATCGAGGACGTCGTGCACTGGCAGCCCGGCAAGGCGGGCGGGGCGCTCGAGGGCACGCCGGAAAAGGATCAACGCTTCGCGTACCTGAAATACGACGGCTGAGCATCGCGGCCCGTTTTCGTCGGCGGGGAGCTGGAATGGGCAGGGCCTGGATCGGCGGCAAACCGGCCGCACTCGAGCGTGCGCTGGCGGAAGCGGCCGGCTTGCTGGCTGCGAGTCGTTGCCCGCTCATCGCCGGCCTCGGGACCGATGTCGCCGGCGCCCGCGCCGCGATCGGTCTGGCCGACCGGATCGGCGGGGTCATCGATCATATGAACTCGGATGCGCTCTTGCGCGACCTCGCGGTGCTGCGCGAGGCCAGGATGATGGTGACAACACCGAACGAAGCGCGGCTGCGCGCCGATACGCTGCTGCTGGTCGGGCCAAGCCTGGAGAAAGAAGCACCTGACCTGAGCCGGTGGCTCGGTCTCGGTTCGTCAGGCAAAGGCGATGCGGCAACAAGACGTTCGCTTGTCCGGCTGTGTCCCGGCGGCGCCGCAACGATCCCCGGCGAAAAGACCGTGGAGTGCGACCGGGATCGCCTGCCCGCGGTGCTTGCCGCGTTGCGCGCGCGTCTGGCGGGCCGACCGGTCGGAAAGACCCGCATCCCCGCGAAGACCATCGACGAAATCGCGACGCTTCTCAAGGCCGCGCGGTTCGGTGTGGCCGTGTGGTCGGCGGTCGACCTCGACGCGCTTGCCATCGAGATGCTGTGCGGCATCGTCGCCGATCTGAATATGGAGACGCGTTTCACCGCATTCGCGATTCCGCCCGGAGACAATGCGATCGGGGTGCTGCAGGCCTGCGGGTGGATGACGGGTTTTCCGATGCGCACCTGCTTTGGCCGGGGTCAGCCCGAGCACGATCCATGGCGCTTCGATGGCGCCCGCATGATCGCGGCCGGCGAAGCCGATTGCGTGGTGTGGATCTCGGCCTATCGAGCGGCAGCGCCGCGCTGGACGGACGGGCCGCCCGTGATCGCGCTCACGACCGGCGAGGCAATGCCCGGCCGCGGTCCCGCCGTCCAGATCGAGGTCGGCCGACCCGGCGTCGATCACGACGGCGTCGAGCAGTGCCCGGCGCTCGGGACGCTCGTCGCGGTCGCCGCCGCGCGGCGAAGCGAGACGACCTCGGTGGCCGATGCGATCGGGGGGATCATGGCGGCGATGCCCGGCGCGCAGGTCGCGACATGAAGACGCGCATCGCCGGCGGACGCGTGATCGATCCGGCGCACGGCCGCGACGGCATCGGCGACATCTGGATCAGCGACGGGCGCATCATCGCGGCGCCGCCGCCCGGAACGACCGCAGACGCGACCCATGATGCAGACGGCATGATCGTGATGGCGGGCGCGATCGATATCCATTCGCATATCGCGGGCTGGAACGTGAACACGGCGCGCCTGCTGCTGCCAGAGCTCCATCGCGCAGCCGCCAAGCGTCCCGCCGCAACGCCGCTCTCGAATGCCGGCTGGTCCACGTTCGCGACCGGATGTCTCTACGCGCAGATGGGCTTCACCACCGTGGTCGAGCCCGCCGTGTCGCCCCACTACGCGCTGCACGCCCATCTCGAGCTCGCCGACATTCCGATCATCGACAAGGCGACGCTCGCAGTGCTCGGCAATGACGATTTTCTGCTCGGCCTCATGCGCAAGCGCGAGAGCGCCTCGGTGATCGAGGACTACGTGGCGTGGACTCTCGATGCGACCCGCTCGCTCGGCATCAAGGTCGTCAATGCCGGCGGCTCGCTCGCCCTCAAGGCCAACGTGCGCCAGTTCTCGTTCGACGACGTCGTGCCGCAATATGACGTGACCTCGCGCGAGATCGTCAAGACGCTCCAGCGCGCAACGCATGGGCTCGGGGTGCCGCATCCGCTCCATGTCCACTGCAACAATCTCGGGATGGCGGGAAGCGACGCGACGGCGCTCACGACCATTGCGGCCGCCGAAGGGCTTCCGCTTCACCTCGCCCATCTGCAGTTCTACGGCTACGGCCAGGAGGGCGCACACGGCTTCTCGTCCGCCGCCCCGAGGCTTGCCGAGGCCGTGAACGGCGCCAAGAGCGTCACGATCGATGTCGGCCAGGTGATGTTCGGCCAGACGGTCACGATCTCGCTCGATACCTTGCGCCAGTTCAATGCTCGCCGCCACGCGCGCCCGCGCAAATGGGTGATACTCGAAGACGATTCGAACGGCGCCGGCATCGTTCCATACGACTATCGGGCGAGCGATTTCTACAACGCGGTGCAGTGGGCGGTCGGCCTGGAGCTTTTCTTGCTGATCGACGACCCGTGGCGCGTGTTCTTCACCACCGATCATCCCAACGGTGCGCCGTTCACGACTTACCCGGAAATCTTCGCGCTGCTGATGGATCGCGACCTGCGCGCGCGACAGATCGCGGCGCTGCCGCCGGACGCGATGGCGGTGACCACGCTGCCGGCGATCACGCGCGAATACTCGCTGACCGAGATCGCGACGATGACGCGGGCCGCGCCCGCCCGCCTGCTCGGTCTCGCCGATCGCGGCCATCTCGGCGCGGGCGCGATCGGCGACGTTGCGGTCTATGCCGACGATCGCGACCGCGCAAGAATGTTTCGCTCCGCCGCGCTGGTGTTCAAGGACGGCGAACTGGTGGTGCGCGACGGCGCGGTCACCGGGTATCGCTGGGGTCGCGCCTTGGCGGTGCGACCGGAGCGCGATCGCGCCATCGATCGACGCATGACGCGCTACTACGAAGATCGCTACGGTCTCTCCGATACATTCCTCAAGGTCCCTGACCACGCGGTCGGGCGGCCGGAACCGTTCGAGCTCGTTCGATGCGCGCGCTAGCCGTCAAGGGCATCCGGATCGACGATACCTTCGCGGAAGCGTTCGGGATGCGGGCGACCGCGCTCATCATCACGGCGGACAGCGCCCGCTGGGCGCGACAAGCGGCGACGACCATGACGGGCTTTGCGACCTCGGTCATCGGCTGCGGATGCGAGGCGGGCATCGATCGCGAGCTTGCGCCGAAGGAGACGCCCGACGGGCGGCCGGGGGTGCGTGTCCTCGTGTTCGCGGTCTCGACCGCGGAGCTGCAGAAGCAACTGCAGGCGCGGGTCGGGCAATGCGTGCTCACCAGCCCGGGATCGGCCTGCTATGCGGGGATTTCGGCCGAGGAGACGCTGCGGCTCGGCGATGCGCTGCGTTATTTCGGCGACGGCTGGCAGATTTCCAAGCGGCTCGGCAGCAAGCGCTACTGGCGCCTGCCCGTGATGGACGGCGAGTTCGTCTGCGAGGCGACCACCGGCCTCACCAAGGCGGCGGTCGGCGGCGGCAACCTGCTGATCATGGGCCGCACCGCGCGTGCGACGCGGCTGGCGGCCGAGACGGCGGCGGCGGCGATCGCGGCGGTGCCGGACGTGATCGTGCCGTTTCCGGGCGGGATCGCGCGTTCGGGCTCGAAGGTCGGCTCGAAGTACAAGGGCGTCGCCGCGTCGACCAACGACGCGTACTGCCCGACGCTGCGTGGCGCGGTGCAGACCGCGCTCGACGACGATATCGGCGCGGTGCTGGAGATCGTGATCGACGGGCTCACCTCCGCGGCCGTCGCTGACGCGATGCGCGCCGGCCTTGCGGCGCTCGTGCGGCTCGGACCGAAACGCGGCGCGCTGCGCATCGGCGCGGGCAATTACGGCGGCAAGCTCGGGCCGCATCACTACCGCCTGCGGGACCTGCTGCCATGAGGCCGCTCGTGCTGTCGTTGCGCCGGCGGCCCGATCAGCGGCTCGACATGTCGCCGCTGGTGCCGCATCGGCTCGCCGGAAAAAGCGCCGCCGAGATCGGTCGGATCGCGCTGCAGACCACGCGCGTGCCGCTCGCGGTCGCCGACATTTTCGATTTGCGCATGGGCGATCCGACGCACGTCCGCATCGAAGGCTCCTGCGATCGGCTCGATCAGGTCGGGGCCGGCTTGACGGACGGCGAGCTCGTGGTCGAAGGCGACGTCGGCGCCCAGGCCGGCCGGCTGATGACCGGTGGTCGCTTGACCGTTCGAGGCCATGCTGGTCCGTGGGCGGGATCCGCGATGAGGGGCGGGGTGATCGAGATCCTTCGCACCGCCGGCGATCGCCTCGGCGGACCGTTCGGCGGCGAGACCGTCGGCATGCGCGGCGGCGTCATCGTGGTGCGCGGCGGTGCCGGCGAACGCGTCGCCGACCGCATGCGGCGCGGGATGATCGTCGTCGAAGGGACGTGCGGCGCCTATGCGGGCAGCCGGATGATCGCCGGGACACTGGTGGTGCTGCGGCGCAGCGGAGCGCTTCCGGGCTATTTGATGAAGCGCGGAACCGTCGTGCTCGGCGCCGGCAGCAATGAGCTGTCGCCGACCTTCATCGATTGCGGCGCCCACGAGCTGGTCGCGATGCGTCTCCTCTCCGACTTTGTCCGCGGCTACAGCCGCCCGGCCGGCGCCTGCCTGCGCGGTCGGCTGCGGCGGTATGCGGGTGACATGGCGGTGCTCGGCAAGGGCGAGATTTTTGTTGGAACCGGGACCTGATCAAATAAGTATCTAGGGCAGATGATTCGCCGCGGGGGGCGCGGAGCAGCCTCAGAGGTCTTATGCAATGATCGAATTGATCATGACGGTCTGTGCGCTGGCCCAACCGAGCCAATGCGAGGAACAGCACTTGCAGTATGCCTTGCAGGGATCGCTGCGCCAATGCGCCATGAACGCCCAGCCCTACCTCGCCCGATGGATCAACGAGCATCCGAAATGGACCATCGTGCGCTGGCGTTGCGAGGTGCCGCACCTGCGGGAGAAGGCCGATGCGCGCGGACCAGCGCGCCAGGCGTGACGGTTTCCTGAGCAAGCTCGGCGTTCATCCGCTCGTCATGGGGATTCTCAACGTAACGCCGGATTCGTTTTCCGACGGCGGCCGCTTCCTCGCGGCCGACGCGGCCGTCGCACATGCCAAGGCGATGGCCGCGCAAGGATGCGCGATCATCGACATCGGCGGCGAGTCGACGCGTCCAGGCGCGACTCCGGTGCCGGAGGTCGACGAGCTCGAGCGGATCGGCACCGTCGTCGTGCAGCTCGCGAACGAGCTCGCGGTGCCGCTGTCGGTCGATACCTATAAGGCGAGCGTCGCAGCGCGCGCGGTCGATCTCGGCGCCATCCTGATCAACGACGTGTGGGGGCTGCAGAAGGATCCCGGCATGGCCGACACGGTGGCTGCGGCCGAGGCCGCCGTCGTCATCATGCATAACCGCAGCGAAAAGGATGCAGGGCTCGATGTGGTCGCCGACCTGCGGCGCTTCTTCGATCGCTCGCTCGCGCTGGCGGCGCGCGCCGGCATCGCGGAGCGGTTCATCCTGCTCGATCCGGGCATCGGCTTCGGCAAGACCGCGCGCCAGAACATCGACGCGATCGCCCGCCTGGGCGAGCTCACAGATTACGGGCGTCCCATCATGATCGGCACCTCGCGCAAGAAGTTCTTCGGCTCGCTGATTCCGGCGGGGCTCGAGCGCGGGACCGAGAGCCACCTCATCGGCACGATCGCGGTCAGCCTCGCGGCGGCGGCGGCCGGCGCGTCGCTGTTTCGCGTGCACGATGTCGCCGAGCACGTGGCGGCGCTCGCCGTGTTCGCCGCGCTGCGCAAGCGGGGCCCGGGCGCGCCGGCGGGTTAGAGCATGATCGCGAAAAGTGTGCAGCGGTTTGCCGCCTGCGCGAAGCCCTGGCTACCATTGATCACTTGGGTTGGCGCTTCGGCGGGCGAAGGCAGGTCGGAAAAGATCATGCTCGAGCAACGAGCTGAAGCGCGATGACGATTCGAAGAAAGGTCATCACGCTTCAGCCACCGCAGTCCGACAAATCCTTTTCCTCGATCGTGAAGATCGCGCCGTCCTTCACGTCGACGTCCTTCACGATGCAGATGCGTCCGTTCTTGTCCTTGACGCGGACGTCGTACCGCCCGGGTTCGATATCGGTGATACGCAGCCGCTCGTCGTGATCGACCTCGTGATCGCGGTCGTTCTCGCACTGATCGCGGCCCCAGGCCCGCTGTCCCGCCGGCGACATCTGCAGCGACACGATCGTGTGCAGCGTCAGGTTCCAGAACCGCATGCCTTTGCGGTCGGCCGCCAGCGCGGGCACGAGCGAGAGCACGACGATCACGGCGAGGAGCGGCGCGCGCCACATCGGTTGACCCTCCAGGCAAGATTACCAAGTGAAAGTCATATCACGCGGCGAGCTTTTCGGGATCATGCTTCGAGCGTTCGCTGTTGCCGTGCGATCGTCGCCTTGAGCGACGCGACGACCTCTTCGCTGCGCACGGCCCGTTGCTGCCGGATCGGCATGGCGGCGAGGATCCGGGCCGGTCGCGCCGACAGCAGAAACAGCCGGTCGGCGAGCCGCACCGCCTCGTCGAGATCGTGCGTCACCAGGAGCGTCGTCACCGGGCGGCGTTCGACCAGCATGGCGAGCTCGTCGCGCAAGCGCGCCGCCAGCGGATGGTCGAGCGACGTGAACGGCTCGTCGAGAATGAGCAGCTTCGGCTCGACCGCGAAGGCGCGGGCAAGGGCGACGCGTCGGGCGAGCCCGAGCGACAGCTCGCCGGGAAAATGCGCGCGATGCGTCACGAGCCCGAGGGTGGCGAACAGGGCGCCAAGCGTTGCCGCGTCGATCGCGGGGGCGATCAGGCGGACGTTGTCTTCGACCGTGCGCCAGGGCAGCAGTCGCGGCTCCTGAAAGACCATGCCGATCGCGCCGCATGGGCGTGCGACCGCACCGTCGAATTCCTGGTCGAGCCCGGCGATGATGCGCAACATCGTGGTCTTGCCGCAGCCGGACGGGCCGACGAACGCGCCGACCTCGCCGTGCGCGAGCGTGAAAGCGACGTCGCGCAGCACGTCGGCGCGCTCGCCCGACGCCGACCGGAACGCCTTGCGCACGATGCGCACGTCAAGCAGATCGGAGTCGCCAACGGGACGCGCGTCGTTCAAGGGGTTGCACCAGAAAGGTTTCGATCGCCAGCACGACGGCGGTGAAGCTCAGCGCATAGGCGAGGATACGTGTCACATCGAACAGCTGGAACGCAATCCCGATCTCGAATCCGACGCCGTTCGGCCGGCCCAGCAGCTCGACCACGAGCACGATCTTCCACACCAGCGAGAGGCCGGAGCGCGCCGCCGCCGCGAGATACGGGAAGAGCTGCGGCAGCACCACGTGACGAAACGCACGCCAGCGCGGCATGGCGAAGACGCGCGCCATCTCGTCGAGCGTCGGATCGAGGGCGCGCGCGCCTTCGCGCACCGTCACGACCGTGTTGGGCAGCTTGTTGACCGCGACCGCCGCGATGGCGGCCGTCTCGGTGAGGCCGCCCCAGATGTAGGCCAGCACCACGACGACGAGTGCCGGCAGATTGAGCAGGATGAGCAGCCACGGGTCGCCCAGGCGATCGGCAGCGGGCGCGCGTCCCATCAGGATGCCGAGCGCCGTTCCGAGCGTCATGGCCAGCGCGAACGCCAGCGCCACGCGGGCGAGCGTCGCGCCGAGATTGAGAAAAAGCGCGCCCGAGCGCGCTTCGGCGAGGATCGCCTGCGCCACCGCCGCCGGCCCGGGCAGCATCTGCGGGCCCGCGAGCGTGGAGCCGATCAGCCAGGCGGCGAAGAACAGGGCGAGCGACAGCAGGCGCAGCATCGACCTATCGTTCCTCCAGCCGGTAGAACGTGCCGGGCGCGAGTTCCGGAGCGGGGCCGACCAGCTCGGGGCCGCCGAGCCGCGCCAGCACGCGGTAGAGCAGGCGCGCATCGGCTTCCTCGTCGGCGATTGGGCGGCGCGGAATTCCTGCGCGATAGCGATCGCGCAGGATTTTCAGCGTCGCGGGATCCGAGACGCCGGCGAGCGCCGCGACCTGCCGCCACGCCTCGTCGGAGGCCGCGAGCGCATCCTTGGCCTTACGCGTCATCGCGATGAAACGCCCGACCGCGTCGCGGTTCTGCGCCGCCCAGCGCTCGTCGAACACGTAGCCGAGCATGGCCGATGCGCCCTTGGCGCCGAGCCGGCGCAGGATGTCCTCGATGCCGGCGACGCGGCGCAGTCCCTTCGCCTCCAGCGCGGCGCACAGGTTCCAGTAGTTGAGCGTGGCGTCGAACTCGCCCCGCAGTGTCTTCGCGGCAAGCAGCGCCGGGGCGCCGTAAGCGACGTCGGCCTGCGTCCTCAGCTCGACGCCGTCCTGCTCGAGCGCGGCCTGCAGCAGAAGCCAGCTCTTGTCGAGCGGCCCGCCGGCGACCGCGAGCCTGCGCCCCTTGAGATCGGCCAGCGCACGGATCGACGACCCGGGCGCCGCCATCACGGCACCAAGCGCGCTGGAGTACGGGTAGAACACGAGCTTGCCGCCGAGCGACCGCTCGCGCGACACCCAGAGCCAATCGGACACGATCACGTCCGCCGCGCCGCCGCGCAGCGCGATCTTGCCGGCTTCGGGCGTGGCGAGGTCGGTCTGGACGATGTCGAGGCCGGCCTGCCGATCGAGGCCATAGGCGCGAATGACCGCGAGCTCCCAGGCCAGGGTCCCGGTCTTCTGCGCGGCGATGCGGATGACATCGGCCGCCGTCGCCGGCGCGGCGGCAAGCATCAACGCGGCGATCACGCCGCACAGGGCTCGCGCCCGCGTCCCGCCGCGCCGGCAACCGCCGATCATGTGTCCTCGATTCCGCAGCTACATCCACTTCGCCGAACAAACGGTCTGGATTCCGAGCTTAATTCCGAGCTTAATCAAAAATGGCGGCGAATTGCCGCATTGGTCGACGAGATCAGGTCGCAATAAGCGGTCCACACGACGAATGAACCGTGAGATTTTGCGGATCGGGAGTGTTCCATGGCACGCAGTCGGCCCATCCTCGTCTGCCTCGGCACGGCGGTTTTCGCCCTGGCGGCCGCGACGGCGCAATCGACCGCCGAGGATCTGAATGACTATCCGACATCGGCACGGGCCGAATACGTCTTCGGCTGCATGAAGGCCAACGGCGAGACGCCGCGCACCCTCGAGCAATGCTCATGCTCGATCGACATCATCGCGACGCTCTTGCCGTATGAACGTTACGTCTCGGCCGAAACTGTCCTGCGCATGATCCAGGTTCCCGGGATTCTCGGCAACCAGTTCCGCTCGACCGAGCAGGCGAGAACCGCGCTCGACGAGCTGCGCCGCGCGCAGGCGGAGGCGGAGGTGCGCTGCTTCTAGCGCATATTCCGGCGAGGATTCCGGCGCGCGATCACATGTCCGATTGCGCGGCCGGCCACTCGGCGCGGAAGACGTGACCGTCGGTGTCGCTCGCTTCCGCACGGAACGTGGCGGCGCCGTTCGGCCGGTAGGCGAAACGGATGTTGGGATTCTCGGAGATCGAGATCCCGCCCTCCATGGAAAGCAGCAGCCGATCGCCCTGCCAGACGCGCAGGCGGTCGACGATGAACAGCGGCACATAGAGATGCGTGATCTGGTCCATCTGCAGCCCGGAATTGTTCGGGTGCCGGATCATGATCTGCGCCTCGCGCGGCGTGCTCGCCGGCGCCTGCTTCGGCGCGGCGAATTGCCGAAACCGCATCAGCCCCAGATTGACCTTGGCGTCCTGCGTGTCTTTCGCGGCCGGCGCCGAGCAGCCTCCCGAGGCTTTCACGTAGGTCTCCACCACGTAGAGGGCGCCGTCGCTGAGCTCCGCCACCGCGTGCACGCTCGTGTAGGAATTGACGCGGACGCGGGTCGAAATCATCGAGATCCCGGGGTCGATCGTGAAGGTGGCGGCGACCGGCGAGGGGTTCTGGTCGATGATCAACGTGATGGTCTTGACGGAACGCGTATCCCCGGCGGGCAGGGCGATGCGAAGGGTGACCGGGACGATCGCCGCATCCTCGGCGCGGTAGGGCATCTCGATGGAAAGCAATCCTTTACCGTCGTTGAGCGGCTGTCCCTTGAAGATATCCCGCGCCAGCTCCGGCCATGAAATGTCGGCTTCCGGCGTTTGCGCACGGAGCGCGCCGGCGCCAAGGCAGAGCGCCAGCCCGACCGCACAAAGAATTGCGAATTTGCCGCGCATGACAGGTCCTCCGCTTGGCACGCCTCTTTCCGTTACTCCCACTCGAGCTCCGCATAGGCGGCGGTGGCATTGCGGGTATTGTACTCCTCGAACAGCTGCCATTGTAGCTTTTCCGTTGCACCCGCGGCCTGGACCGCCGCAGCGAGCGGAATGCCCTGCGCGATCAGCGCGCGAGTGTCCCGGGCGAGCCGCTGCAGATACCGCCGTTCGTCCGCCAGAGCGCCGGGCCATTCCGCCAGCGGGCCATGACCGGGGACGACCCGACGCGCGCGGATGCCTGCCAGCTCATCGAGGGCGGCGAGCCAACCCCGGATGCTGCCGTCGAGCACGGGAACATGCCGCACGAACACCAGATCGCCGGCGAACAGGGTCCCGGTGGCCTCGTCCAGCACCGTGAGATCGCTGTCGGAATGCGCGGTCCGCCACGCCTTGAGCGTCAACGCCCGCCGTCCGAGGTCGAGGCGCATGTCCCGCTCGACCGTGAGGGTCGGAGCGATGAGCTCGACCTCGTCGATCAGTCGAGGCCCCATGGTGCGACGAAAGGCGTCGAGGTAGAGCGGACCGCGCAGGGCCAGGGCGCGCGGCAAATTGGCGTGGCCGACGAACGTGGCGCCGAGCGCCGCGAACGCTGCATTGCCGAACACATGGTCGGGATGCGCATGGCTGTTAATCACGTAACGGATGGGTTTCGACGTGATCGCTTGGATGGCCGCGAGGAACCGGCAACCTTCGCGGACGCTCCCGCCCGTGTCGATGACTGCGACGAAGTCCTGTCCGACGATAATACCGATGTTTGCAATGTCGCCCTCGTTTTCCGCAGTCATCAGGGCGGTCTTTCCGAAGTGCACGTAGACGCCCGGCGCAACTTCGCTCAGCGAAAACTGTTCATCCGCGCGCGAGTTGTTGCAAAGGGTAAGGCCGGCTGACCTATCTAAATTCGCAAATAAGCAAATCAGGATGAATACTGCCCGGGTGAAAGGTATCAAATGGCGGCCAAGTAGCTGCCTCATTTACGTTCTCCTTGCTCGCGACTTCGACGCAGCCCAACACGAGCGGGCGCGATGAGATTGGGCGTTGTTGGGACGTTCAAAGCAGCGTGATGCTAAATCCAGTTGCGTGCCGAAAAACGCGAGCCTAGTATATCGCAGGTTTCCGGCTTCAAGGGCGTCAGCTTCTTAAGGGAGGGCTGGCGTTTCTTCGAAGGCTCGAGCAAGCGAGCAAAAAAAACAAACCTCGCATCGTTCCGAGCCGTGACACGCTGCCGGAAGCTCTTCCCAGGTCCAAGGGCTGTGCCGATTCGCCGGGCACCTAGACATGGCCCGTCGCTTCGGCCCACCCCGACGTGCTCGCGTCGAAGGGAGGATTCACGATGCGCCATCTCCTCATAGCAGCCTGCCTCGGCGTTGCGGCGACCTTCGCTGTCAACGCACAAGCCAACGACCAACTGCAAAAAATGTCGCAGAACCCGAAGGACTGGGTGATGCCGACAGGAGACTACGCCAACCACCGCTATTCGAAGCTCAAGCAGATCAACGCGCAAAACGTCAAGAATCTACGGGTGGCGTGGACGTTCTCGACCGGCGTGCTGCGCGGTCACGAAGGTGCGCCGCTCGTGATCGGCAACGTCATGTACGTGCACGGACCGTTCCCCAATCCGGTCTTCGCGCTCGACCTCGACCATGACGGTAGGATTCTCTGGAAGTACGAGCCGAAGCAGGATCCCAACGTCATCCCGGTGATGTGCTGCGACACGGTCAACCGCGGGCTCGCCTATGCGGACGGAATGATCTTCCTCAACCAGGCCGACACGACGCTGGTCGCGCTCGACGCCAAGACCGGCAAGGTGATCTGGCAGCAGAAGAACGGCGATCCGAAGAGGGGCGAGACGGGCACGTCGGCGCCGATGGTGATCAAGGACAAGGTGCTGGTCGGCATCTCGGGCGGCGAGTTCGGCGTGCAATGCCGTATGACCGCCTACGATCTCAAGACCGGCCATCTGGCTTGGCGTGCCTATTCGGAAGGGCCCGACGACCAGATCCTCGTCGACCCGGTAAAGACCACGCAGCTCGGTCGCCCGATTGGAGCGGACTCGAGCCTGAAGAGCTGGCAGGGCGATCAGTGGAAGACCGGCGGCGGCTGCACCTGGGGCTGGATCTCGTACGATCCTGCGCTGAACCTCGTCTACTACGGGTCCGGCAATCCCTCGACGTGGAACCCGAAGCAGCGTCCTGGCGACAACAAGTGGTCGATGACGATCTGGGCGCGCAACCCGGACAATGGCATGGCCAAGTGGGTCTACCAGATGACGCCGCACGACGAGTGGGACTATGACGGCGTCAATGAGATGATCCTCGCCGACCAGAACATCGGCGGCAAGAACCGCAAGACGCTCGTCCACTTCGATCGCAACGGGCTCGGCTACACGCTCGACCGCGAGACCGGTGAGCTCCTGGTCGCGCAGAAGTTCGATCCGAAGGTGAACTGGACGACCGGCGTCGACATGAACAAGAACTCGCCGACCTACGGACGTCCGAAGGTGCTCGATCAATACTCGACCGACCACAACGGCGAGGACCACAACACCAAGGGCATCTGCCCGGCCGCGCTCGGCTCCAAGGACGAGCAGCCGGCGGCCTATTCGCCCGACACCGGCCTGTTCTACGTGCCGACCAACCACGTCTGCATGGACTACGAGCCGTTCCGCGTGAGCTACACGGCGGGCCAGCCCTATGTGGGCGCGACCTTGTCGATGTATCCGCCGCCGGGCGACAGCAACATGGGCAACTTCATCGCCTGGGACGCCAAGCAAGGGAAGATCGTCTGGTCGATCCCCGAGCAGTTCTCGGTCTGGTCAGGCGCCTTGGCGACCGAAGGCGGTGTCGTGTTCTACGGGACGCTCGAAGGCTATCTTAAAGCCGTCGACGCCAAGACCGGGAAAGTGCTTTTCCGGTTCAAGACCCCGTCCGGCATCATCGGGAACGTGATGACCTATGAGCACGACGGCAAGCAGTACGTCGCAGTCCTGTCCGGCGTCGGCGGTTGGGCCGGCATCGGATTGGCGGCGGGATTGACCGATCCGCATGCGGGTCTCGGCGCAGTCGGTGGCTATGCCGCCCTGCGCAATTACACCGAGCTCGGCGGACAGCTGACGGTGTTCGCGCTGCCCTGATCTAGGGCGAGTCGACACCGCAGGCGTTGTTGGCGCGCTGCCCCGCGCGGCGCGCCAACAGATGCGTCGTCACGCTTGTGCGCGAATAATCGGCGCCGAGCTCAACCATCAAGACTCGGTTGAAGGGACAGACTGTGAAATATCGCATATTGGCGAGCGCGCTCGCGATGCTGGCGCTTGCGACGAGTAGTGGCGTTGGCTTGGCGGATGGATCCGGCGATGCAGCGCCCGTGAAGGACGAGAACGGCAAGTACTTCGACAAGGGCGGCAACCCGACCTACAAGATCAAGAGTGACGGCACTGTCGACTGGTACACCTACTCGGGCTATCGCCGCTATCACTCCGAGTGCCACGTGTGCCACGGCCCCGATGGCGAAGGCTCAAGCTACGCGCCGGCGCTCAAGGACTCGCTCAAGACCATGAGTTATTTCGATTTCATCAACGTGGTGGTCGGCGGGCGCAAGAACGTGAATACCGCGTCGGAAAACGTCATGCCCGCATTCGGCACGAATCCGAACGTCATGTGCTATCTGGACGACATCTACGTCTACCTGCGAGCCCGTGCCAACGGTGCCTGGGGACGCGTTCGGCCGGAGAAGCACGATGACAAGCCGCAGGCCGCAGCGCAGGCGGAGAACGTCTGCATGGGCACGAAGTAATGCGTGCCGGTTCGCCGGCGAACCGGGGAGCGGAGCGAGGTCGTGAAGGGAGCGTGACATCCATGCCAGCCGCCCCGGGCTTTCGACGTTCGTTGCGGGCGATCCTCCGCGTGATGTCCGTCGCAACCATGGCTATGGCGTCGTGTTCGACGGCATTCGCCCAGCAACCGGCCGGCGGCGATAATCTCGGCCTCGAGCTCGTCGATCCGAAGGTGCTGCGGGTCTGCTCCGATCCCGCCAACATGCCGTTCTCGAACGAGCGTGGCGAGGGTTTCGAGAACAAGATCGCCGAGCTCGTGGCTGCCAAGCTCGGCAAGCGGCTTGCGTATACGTGGTACCCGCAATCGACGGGCTTCGTGCGCCAGACCCTCGGCTCATTCCGCTGCGACGTCATCATAGGTTTCCCGCAGGGCAGCGACCTCGTGCAGAGCACCAATCCGTACTATCGCAGCGTCTACGCGCTGGTGTGGAAGGAGGACGCGCCGCTTGAAAGTGTCGATGCGCTCGGCGACGAACGCCTGCGGGGCAAGCGCCTCGGCATCGTCGCCGGAACGCCGCCGTCCAACTACCTGGTCGCGCGCGGCCTGATGGCGACGGCGAGACCCTATCCGCTGGTGGTCGACACGCGGTTCGATTCGTCGGGGCGGGCGATGACCAAGGACATCGTGAGCGGCGAGATCGACGGGGGAATCCTGTGGGGTCCAATCGCCGCCTGGTATGCGCGCCAGACCGAGCCGCCCTTGCGCGTCGTCCCGCTGCTGAAGGAAAACGGCGGGCCGTCGCTCGCCTATCGCATCACCATGGGGGTTCGCCCGACCGACCAGAATTGGCGGCGCGAGCTCAACGGGGTGATCCGCGAGATTCAGCCGGCCATCACCAAGATCCTGCTCAGCTATGGCGTGCCGCTACTCGACGACCGCGGCCACATCATCGCCGGCGCGCCGTCGGCCGTGAAGCCGCCATGAGGTGCTCGCGCGGCGCTCTCGCGCTAGCCTGCGTGCTGCTGGCATGCGTCGCGGCGCAGGGAGCGGACGTTCCGGAGCCGGAAGGCTACCGCACCGGGGAGTATCGTGCGGCGACGCCCGCGACCCTGCAGGGCGCGCGCGTCTTGACCACGGCCGACGCCAAGCAGCTGTGGGAGAGCCGCGACGCGGTCTTCATCGACGTGATGCCGCATGCGCCGCGCCCTGCCAACCTGCCGGCCGGCACGATCTGGCGCGAGCGGCCGCGATCGGACATACCCGGCAGTGTCTGGCTACCCGATACCGGATACGGCGAGCTCGCGGCCGTCACCGAGAGATATCTGCGCGACAATCTCGCGCGCGTGACGGCGGGAAATCGCGCCAAGCTGCTGGTCTTTTATTGCCTGAAGGACTGCTGGATGTCGTGGAATGCGGCCAAACGCGCGTTGGCGATGGGATACACCAACGTCGCTTGGTATCCCGAGGGCACCGACGGATGGGCGGGCGCCGCGCTTCCGTTGCAGCAGGCGACGCCGGCGGCGGCGAGCAGCGACTAGGGCTCGCTGCCCTGTCACGGATAACAGGGTCCGACACGGTCTTGCGACCTGCGACAGCACCTCGGCATCTTCTGACGCGTTTGTGATCGAACTATCAGCGCATGTTCCGGGCGAAGTGGCCGCCGGGTCCGCCGACCAGAACATGCGCCAAATGAAGCGATTAGAGCATGTTCCGATTCCGCAGGAACGCAACGCGCTCTAGTTGTACACTGCGAAACCGGCTTGCGTGTAACGGGCGGCTTGATTTAGATTGGTTGCACGTGGCGGCCGGGAAACTGGGCCGCGTGCTGACATGATTTTTGAAGGAGGAACGCGACAATGGCCTGGACAACCCCGACCCTCGTCGAAATCTGCGTCGGCCTCGAGATCAACGGCTATCTGCCGGCCGAGATCTGATTTTCTGATCCCTCTGACGACCCAGCGCCGTCGAGGGGCGCAATGGACCGATTGACCGCCATCGTGCTCGGTGCAGCGCAAGCACGCGAGCGTTATCGTTCGCCGCCATGACAGCGACATTTGCCGCGAATGGCGCCGGCGTCTCGCCGAGCACGACGGTGCGCAGGCGGACGACGGCATCGCGGGCCGGCTCAAGCTCACCGATGGGCTCGGGTTCGGCCGCGATTATGTGACATCGCTTGCCGTTTCGTCCGCTATTGGGCGGCGGCCTGGGTGATCGCGCGCCCGAGTGCGAAAAGCCGGCGCTCGATCTCGGTCGGGACATCGCAGACATAGCGGATGGTCTTGCGCCGATCTTCGTAGATCCGCGTTCCCCATGTCAGCCTGTTGGCAACTTCGTCGATCTGGTGCTGATCCGGATCGGGCTTGTCCTGCAGCGCGCTGAGCGCTGCACGATCGGCGCGGATCTTGTCGGCGAGCTCCTTTTCCGTCTGTGTGATCCGGTCGATCCCGTCCATGACTTCGGTGCGCTGCTGGTTGAGCTGCTCGAAGAGGCCGGCAAAGAGGAGGTTTGCCTTTTCGGCCTTGTCCGCGCCGCTCGCGGCGATGAAATCACCGGCGGCCTTCTGCGCTTCCGCGAGAGGCGTGCGCCGGGCTGCGAGCCTTGCGACGAGATCTCTCACCTTGGGATCGTTCTTCCAGGCGTCGCCGACTGCATCGATCGAAGGGCCATCCCAGACTGCGGCCACCGACAGCTCGGGGACCTTGGCCTGCGCGCACGGCCAGTCCGGGTAGCGCGGATCGGCGGCGATCGCCGCGCCACACATGGTGGCGGTCGCGACCGCCGCGAGGACGAGCATCGTGATACGCATCATGTCTCGCCTCATGTCTCTCCTCACGTCTCTCCTCACGTCTCTCCCCCTGGGCCTCCGCGGCGGGCGATGACGCCGCGCGACGGATCGTAGGCCAAGATCGCGCCCACCATGAACACGACGAGGCAGCCGCACACGACGGCCAGCGACTCCCAGTTGATCTTGGCGTAGAGCGCAAATCGGATGAGCTCGGTCGCGTGCGTGAACGGGTTCATCCGGCAGACGTCGTAGAGCAGGGGGCTTCCCTCCTGCACGCGCCACAGCGGATAGAGCGCCGAGGACGCGAAGAACATCGGGAAGATCACGAAGTTCATGACGCCGGCGAAGTTCTCCAGCTGCTTGATCAGCGACGAGACGAGCATGCCGAGCGCCCCCAGCATCAGGCCCGACAGGATCAGCGCCGGGATGACCGTCAGATAGCCGATCGGCGGCGGCTCGATGTCCCAGAACCAGGCGATCGCCAGAAACGCGTAGACCTGGAAGAGCGAGACCGCGGTGCCGGCGATGAGCTTGGAGGAGAGCAGGTACCAGCGCGGCAGCGGGCTGACCAGCAGCGTGCGCATGTTGCCCATCTCGCGGTCGTAGACCATCGACAGCGACAGCAGCATGCCATTGAACAGCTGGATCATCGCGATCAGTCCCGGCGCGATGTAGACCTCATACAATATATATGTGTCGTATGGCGGGATGATCGAGATGCCGAGCACCTGGCGGAAGCCGGCCGCAAAGATGAACAGCCAAACCAGCGGGCGCACCAGCGCTGAGACGAAGCGCTCGCGCTGGTGCAGGAAGCGCAGCGCCTCCCGCCAGATGATGCCCTTGAGGCAGATGGCGTATTGGCCGGGCGAGAAACCCCGCCGCTGCGCGAGCTGCATGGTCATGCGGCCGACCCCGCCTCGCACTCAGGGCCTGAGGTCAGGCGCGTGAACGCGGCCCGAGCGCTTTTCTCTCCCGTCTGCGCCAGCACGTCCCGGACCGGCCCGTGGGCGAGCATGCGGCCTTGATGCAGCACGATGAGGTCGTCGGTGTCGGCGATCTCATCCACCAGATGCGTTGCCCACAGCACGCACACGCCCTCCTGCGCCACCAGCCCGCGCACATGCGCAAGAATGTCGGCGCGCGCCTTGATGTCGAGGCCGACGGTCGGCTCGTCGAGCACGAGCAGGCGCGGCCGGTGCAGCAGGGCACGCGCGATCTCGACCCGCCGCATCTGGCCGCCGGACAGATCCCGCACCTTGTCGTGCATGCGGTCGGCGAGGCCGATGCGGGCGAGCCCGCCGCTGGCGCGCTGGCGCGCCTCGCGCTTGCCGATGCCGTGGAGAGCGGCGTGGTAGATCAGGTTCTGCATCACCGAGAGATCGAGGTCGAGCGTGCGCGGCTGGAAGACGACGCCGAGAATGCGCAGCGCCTCGCCCGGCTCGCGCGCAACGTCGTGGCCGAAGATGCGGATCGCGCCGCGCTGGGTGGCGAAAAGCCGCGTCACCAGCGAGAACAATGTGCTCTTGCCTGCGCCGTTCAGGCCGAGCAGCACCGTGAAGCTCGATGGCGCGATCGCGAAGGTGATGTCGGCGAGCGCCTGCCGCCGGCCATAGGCGTGGCTCACCCCCTTGACCGCGAGCGCGGGCACCGTCTGCCCCGCCGGGCGCTCGGCCGGCGGGTTGTCGGTCATCGATCGTTCAGTGCCGTGCAATTGCCACACCCCATGGAAGCTCGCCGACCTGGATCGTCTTGATCACCTTCAAGGCGGCGACGTCGATGATGCTCACGTCGTTGGAGACGCCGTTGGTGCTGAGGAGATACTTTTCGTCGGGCGTGAACGCCATATGCCAGACCCGCTGGCCGACCAGCAGGTATTTGATCACGTCACGCGTCGCCGCGTCGACCACCGCGATGCGGTTCGCCGGGCCGAGGGCGACGAACCCCGTCTTGCCGTCGTGCGTGATGTTGATGCCGACGGGCTGGATCGCCTCGGCGCGCAGGCCCGGGATCGCGAAGGTGATCTTCTGCTTCACCACGTGCTTGACCGGGTCGATCACGCTGACCGTGCCGCCGATCTCCGACGATACCCACAGCTCGGAGCCGTCCGGCTTGAACGCGGCGAAGCGCGGGCGCGAATCGACCAGCACGTTGGCGACGATCTTGCGGCTGGCGAGATCGATGAAATGCGCCATGTTGGTCGTCTCGGACGTGTTGATCAGGATCTTTCCGTCCGGGCTCACCTCCATGCCTTCGGGCTCGACCCCGACCTGCACGGCGCCGAGCTGCGTCCGCTTGTCGATGTCGATGATCGTCACCGTGTTGTCGTTCTCGTTGGCGACGTAGAGCAGCTTGCCGTTCGGGTCCTCGATGAACAGCTCGGGATCGGGCCCGGACGGGAGCGTGTCGACCACCTCGTTCGTCTTCGTGTCGATCATCTGGATCGTGTCGTCATCGCCGACCGCGACCAGCACGTACTTTCCGTCCTTGGTGATCGCGATACCACGCGGCCGCTGCCCGACCTTGATCGTCCTCACCACTTGCCACTTGTCGGTGTCGATGACCGAGACCGTGTTGCCCCGCTCGTTCGACACATAGGCCATGACGGCGGCCGCCGGGTGGGCAAGGCCGATTGCCATCGCTGTGCCGAGGAAGGCGCCGCGCCACCACATGGTTCTTCTCATCCTTTCGAGGCGTCGAGCCGGCATTTCGTCTCCGGACGGTCGACCCCGAGCGTATCGAGCTCCGAGAACTGGTGCAAAAATCCCGGCTGCGGCGATACCGAGACGATGACGCGTCCGTCGCTCAACAGGATCGGCTGGCGCAGCTGCAGGTTCCAGTCGCGCAGCGTGAGCTTTTGTCCCTTGAACGCCGCCAGCGCGAAATCGGGGCTTTTGAAGAAATCGAGCATTTGCTTCGGGTCGCCGGCGTGCTGGTGCGTCGCCGCCTCGCCGATCATGCGCACCGCCATCCAGGCCTGCATGTCGCGCGCCGTCATGCGGCGGTGAAAAAGCCGCACGAAACGGTTCTGCAGCTGGATCGCGCCCCATTGATCGTGGGAGCCATCCCAACTGGTCGGCACCAGGCCGGCCGAGCCGGCGACCGGCCGAGGCAGCCACGTGCGGTAAGGCAGGTATTCGGCAAAGACCTGGCTTTCGTCGGCCGCGACCAGGACGTCGTGGTCGGCGGCCGACTGCGTGAACAGCGGAATCTGACTCTGGATCTGGCTGAGGCCGCTGTCGGTGCGCCGGGCGCCTCCGGTATCTTGGAACACTTTTTCCTGCACGATCGTGGCGCCGAACCGTTTGGCGGCGCGCCGCAGCGCGTCGGCAAAAAGCTTGTCGGCGTCGTGCGAGCCGACGACGAGCAGCCATTTGCGCCATTGCTTCCAGACGAGATACTGAGCGAGCCCGTCGGCCAGCATGGAGCGGGTGGGGGCGGTATGGACCACATTGGCGCGGCAGTCCTCCTCGCGCAGCCGGTCGTCGATGGCGCCGACGTTGAAGAAGAGGAGGCCGCGGGCGCGGCCCGCATCGGCCGCCTTGAGCAGGGCGGTCGCGGGAAGGTCGGCGAGCACGAGCGAAATGCCGCGCCCCGCCATCGCCTCGACCGCCGCCGCGGGGTCGTCCTCGTCCTTGAGGTCGGTCGCTTCCAGCGCAAAATGCTGATTGAGGAACTTGCCGGTGGTATTGTTGTCGTCGATTGCGAGCTTGGCGCCCGCCACGCCGTCATTGGGTGCCGGAACGTCGAGGAGGGAAATTGCGGTTCTGGCTCCGCCCTGGCGCAGATAGCCGATCTTGATCTCGGTGGTCTGCGCCGCAGCGACTCCCGACACCAGGACGCAAAACGCGGCGGCCACGAAAAGAGTTCGGATCAAGGCTGCGCTCCCGCTGCGTCGGCCCGGCCAACAACCCTACTTTGATATCGGGGTTGAATCACGCAATATTTGGGCTAGCCTTTTGGCTGTGACCTTGTGTCCGTCGTTTGAAGGCGAACGGCCGGTTCGCGATTGTTTGCGTTTACCCGGCGGAGTGTCGCGATGACCCTTCTGCTTGCAAGCGTGACCGGGCCGGACGAGGCCGAGATTGCGGATCGGCACGGCGCGGACATCATCGATCTCAAGGATCCCCGGCGCGGCGCCTTCGGGGCGGTCGCGGCCGACGCCGTAGCGGCAACGCTCGCCGCGATCGACGGGCGTCGTCCCATCAGCGCGGTCGCGGGCGAGCTGGCCATGGAACCGGACCGGATCGTGCGTGCCGCATCCGCGTTGGCCGACGCCGGCGTCGACTACGTCAAGGTCGCGCTGTTTCCCGAACCGCGACGCGAGGATTGCGTCCGCGCCTTGGCCGCGCTGGCGCAACGGGTGAAGCTCGTCGCGGTGATGTTCGCCGATCACGGGTTCGACGCCGCGCTTGTTTCGCTGATGGCGGAAAGCGGTTTTGCCGGCGCGATGCTCGATACGGCGCGCAAGACCGGCGGTCGCCTGCTCGACCACATGAGCGTCGCTTCCCTCGGCGGCTTCATCGACGCCTGCCGCCGGCATGGCCTGATGGGCGGTCTCGCCGGATCGCTCGAGGCGCCGGATGTCCCGCGCCTCCTGCTGCTGGCGCCCGACGTGCTCGGCTTCCGCGGCGCCCTCTGCCGCGATCAAGACCGGACGGAACGCATCGACCCGGCGGCGGTCGAGGTCATTCGTGCGCTCATTCCCGTGGATCCGCGCGCCGCCCGCTCGCTCGGCGAAGACGCCCCCAAGGTGGACTATCGCCTCCTGGCGGCACGCGGATATGTCGTCAAGGACGATGTGGCGACGGATCGCATCCGGGTGCGAGACTTCGTCACGCCGATCCGCATCGGGGCCTACAAGCACGAGCGCGACAAGACGCAGGACGTGCGTTTCAACGTCGAGGTCGAGATCGTCCGCCTCCCGCACGTGGCACAGGACATGCGCGACGTATTCTCGTACGACGTGATCCTCGACGGCATTCGCATGATCGTCGCGCAGGAGCACGTCGCGCTGATCGAGACGCTCGCCGAGCGGGTCGCCGCGCTCATCCTGGCTCAGCACCGGGTGGTCAGCGTCACCGTGGCGGTCGAGAAGCTCGACGTCGGTCCGGGCGCGGTCGGCGTCGAGATCTTGCGCAAGCGTTCGGCCGAAAGCGCGAAGGTGCGTCAGCTCCATGCGCCGGGGAGCGAGAGCGATCCGAAGGTCGCGACCTAGCGGCCGCCGCATGATGCCGACCGGCAACCGGCTCACGGTCATCAAGGTCGGCGGAAGCTGCGCCGACTCGCTCGATCTGCGACGCTGGATCGGCGCGGTCGCGGCATGTGCCGGTCGGGTCGTCATCGTGCCCGGCGGCGGCGCGTTCGCCGATGCGGTGCGCGCCGCGCAGCGCGTGATGGGGTTCGACGACGCTGCAGCGCATCACATGGCGCTGCTCGGCATGGAGCAGTTCGGCCGTGCGCTCGCGAGCTTCGATGCGCGACTCTCGCCCGTCGACAGCATCGCGGGACTGCGGCGCGGCCTGCGCGACCACAAGGTTCCGGTCTGGCTGCCGACCCGGATGACGCTGGGCGCGGCCGACGTGCCGGCGTCATGGGACGTCACCTCCGACAGTTTGTCGGCATGGCTCGCCGGGCGGCTCGGCGCGCGCCGGCTCGTGCTCATGAAGCAGATAGACCTGCCGCGCGACTTTGCCGACAGGCTTGCGGCGCGGGGCATCGTCGACCAGGCCTTTCCAAGATTTCTGGCGGCGAGCGGCGTGCCGGCGCTCATTCTCGGTCCGGCCGACCATATGGCGGTGGCCGCCGCCCTATGCGACGATCCGCAGATCGGCACGCCGATCGTTGTGCGTTAAAAGCATGATCCCGAAAAGTGTGTAGCGGTTTTCGGAAAAGATCATGCTCAAACAATGAGCTAAAGCGTGATGACGATTCGAAGGAAAGTCATCACGCTTTAGCCCGGACTGTCATGTCATGCCAAAGGTCAAGACGCCGCGATGGGGGTGGGCGCTGACGGGATCGGGGCATTTCTTCAAGGAATGCCTCGCGATGATCGGCGCGCTCGAGGATGTCGACCTGTTCGTCAGCCAGGCCGCCGCCGAGGTGGTGCGCATGTACAGGCAGGAGCTGAAGCTCCCGAAATTCGCCCGCATCTTTCGCGACACGGCTGCGAGCGCGCCGCCGGTCGGCGCATTCTATTACGGAGTCTATCATACCCTCGTGGTCGCGCCGGCGACATCGAATACGGTCGCCAAGTGTGTGTTCGGGATCTCCGACTCGCTCGTCACTAACGTGTTCGCGCAGGCCGGCAAGTGTCGCGTGCCGACGATCGTGTTCGCCTGCGACACCGCGCCCGAGCTCGAGACAGAAGCGCCGAAAGGCATGGTCAAGGTTTTTCCGCGCCGCATCGATCTGGAGAATACCGAGCGCCTGAAGGCGTTCGAGTCGACCGACGTCGTCGAAACGCTCGACGCGCTCGGTTCGGCTCTGACGCGGCGCAGAAACGAACTCGCGGCGCCATGACTGAGCGCATCCTCTTCCTGACCGGTCATCTGGCGCGACCGCGGCTCGAAAAGGTCCTGGCCGGCGCCGGAGAGCTGGGGTTCGATTGCTCCATCCTCGACATCGGCGTGAAGGTCGCAGCACTGATGTCCGAGGCGATCATCGTGCGCCGGCTGCCCCGTCCGGTCATGGCCGATCGCGTGATGGTGCCGGGCCGCTGCCGTGCCGACCTCGCGCGGCTCGCCGGCGAGTTCGGCCTGCCGTTCGAGCGCGGGCCGGACGAGCTCAAGGATCTGCCCGCCTGGTTCGGCAAGCGCAGGCATGCCGTCGATCTCTCGCGCCACGACATGCGGATCTTTGCCGAGATCGTCGACGCCTCCGCGCTGCCGATCGAGACCATCGTCGCGCGGGCGCGGGCGATGTGCACGGCCGGCGCCGATGTCATCGACCTCGGGTGCCTTCCCGACACGCCGTTTCCCCATCTCGAGGAGGCGGTGCAGGAGCTGGAGCGGAACCGCATCCGCGTCAGCGTCGATTCGGCCGATCCGCACGAGCTGCTGCGCGGCGGGAGGGCGGGCGCGAGCTTTCTCTTGAGCTTGACGGAACGAACCCTCGACATTGCGGTCGAGACCGGCGCGCAACCGGTGCTGATCCCCGAGCCGCACGGCGACCTGACGTCGTTATGGCGCGCCAGCGAGGCGGCGGACCGGCGGCGGATCGCCGCGATCCTCGATCCCATTCTCGATCCGATCCACTTCGGCTTCATGAGCTCGCTCTCGCGCTACGCGGAGGTGCGACGGCGGCTGCCCGATGCCGACATCCTGATGGGAACTGGCAATCTCACCGAGCTGACCGACGCGGAATCGGCTGGCACGACCGCCATGCTGCTCGGCCTATGCTCGGAGCTGCGCATTCGCAATCTCCTGGTCGTGCAGGTGAGCCCGCACACGCGCCGCACCATCCAGGAGCATGACGCGGCGCGTCGCATCATGTTCGCGGCGCGCGAGGACGCAAGCCTGCCGAAGGACTATGGGACCGCCCTGCTGACGCTGCACGAGCGCAAGCCGTTTCCCTATTCGGCCGCCGAGATCGCCGAGCTCGCCGCACAGGTCAAGGATGACAATTTCCGGATCGAGATCGCCGAGGACGGCATCCACGTTTACAATCGCAACGGGCATGAGATCGCACAGGATGCGTTGTCCCTGTTCGACAAGCTCGGCGTCGAGAAGGACGGCGCGCATGCGTTCTATCTGGGGACGGAGCTGATGCGGGCCGAGATCGCGTGGCGCCTCGGCAAGCGATACGTGCAGGACGAGCCGCTCGATTGGGGCTGCGCGGTCGACCGGCCAAGGGAAGAAGACCTCACCCGTCTGCGCGAGGCCGGGCACACGCTGCGCCCGGCGCCATCGGAGTGATCCGATGCCGATGATCCGCGAGACGATCGTCACGACGATGAATGCGACCGGAGCGGTTCACATCACGCCGTTCGGCATCATCGCGGACGGCGACGAGTGGATCATCGCACCGTTTCATCCGTCGGTGACGATCGACAATCTGCGCGTGGTGCCGTTCGCAGTCGCGAGCTTCACGGATGACGTCAGGATATTCGCGGGCTGCCTGACGGGGCGACGGAATTGGCCGACCGTCCCGTCGAACGAGGTGCCGGTGCCGCGGCTCGCCGCGGCCTTGGCGCATGCCGAGCTTGCAGTAGCCGGCGTCACCGAGGACGCGCAGCGGCCGCGGTTTCATTGCCGCGTGCTGCACCGCGCCTCGCACGCCCCTTTCGAAGGCTTCAACCGCGCCAAGGCGGCGGTGGTCGAGGCTGCCATCCTGGTCAGTCGCCTGGACCTGCTGCCGCGCGAGAAGATCGAGCAGGAAATGGCCTATCTGGCGAACGCCGTTCGGAAGACCGCCGGGCCATCCGAGCAGCAAGCCTGGGATTGGCTGGTCGAGCGCGTGCGCGCTCGGTACCCCGGCGAGCACAAAGATTATTGATATAGGGCAACATGCTCATCCGCGAGGGCTGGGCCGTCGAGATCCTCGAGCGGACGCGCGAAGGGCTCGAGGCGCGCGGCGCCGGCATCGTGCCGCAGCGATCGTTGCTGGTGGCGCTCGCCCGCGCCGGCGTCACGGTCCGGCCGGACATCGGCATTCGGATCGTCAAGCGCGTGGCCTACGATCGCGCCGGGGCGGCGTTCGCGACGCACCATTATGACCAGTACGCCACCTCCTGGTCCTTGCTCTACAACCTGCTGCGCGACGCCTTTCCGGCGCAGCATCTCCATGCCGGGCGCAACGTCGTGTCCATCCAGCAGAGTGCCGCCGGCGCCGCCGCGATCCTCGACGACGGCACGCGGTTCGAAGGCGATCTGCTGATCGGCGCCGACGGCATGCGCTCCGTCGTGCGCCGCGCGCTCTTTCCGACGGTCGAGCCACGCTCCGTGGGCTACCTCGCATGGCGCGGCATGCTCGAAGAGCGCGAGGCCTCGCCGCAATTCGTCGCCGACTGCTTCCCGGCCCTGAACTTCAGCTTTCCCAAGGGCGAGGAGCTGATCGGCTATCCGGTGGCCGGCCCGAACGGCGCCGTCGACGTCGGCAAGCGCCGGTTCAATATATGTGGTATCGACCGGTTGCGCCCGGGGCCGAGCTGCGCGACATGTTCACCGGAACGGACGGGGTGCACCATGAGACGGGGATTCCGCCGAAGCTGGTGCGGCCCGAGCTGATCGCCGCCATGATGGATCAGGCTGGCCGCGCGTTTCCGCCGATGCTCGCGGATGTCATTACGCGGATGGAAGGGATGTTCGTGCAGGCGATCTACATCATCCAGCATACGGGCATCGAGCTGTCCGAGGTTCAGCGCTTCTGAACCGGCCGCCGGCGCGCATCCTTCAACCGACAAACGCAAATGCCGATCGACGTCCACGCACACTATGTGCCCCGCCAGCTCATCGAGGCCGTCAAGGCGAACGGCGCGAAGATCGGCGTCCGGCTGGTCGCGGACAAAGGCGCAACTCCGGCCATCGGCTTCGACTACGGCTTCAGCACGCGGCCGCTTTTTCCCAAGCTGATCGAGTCCGCTGAGGCGCGGCGCGCGAGCCTGGAGCGTCAGGGTCTCGACCGCCAGCTCCTGGCCACCTGGCCGGACATGTACGGATATGGGCTCGCGCCTACCGCGTGCGTCGCGTGGCATCGCATGCTCAACGATACATTGGCCGAATGGTGCGCGGATCATGCGGACCGGTTCTCCTGGGTCGCGTCCGTGCCTCTCGGCGACGAGACGAGCGCCGCGGCGGAGCTCGCGCGGGCCGCGGATCGCGGCGCCGTGGCACTGATGCTGCCGGCCAATGTCGAGGGCACCAACATCGGCGAGCTCCGGCTCGAAGCGCTGTGGGCGGCGGCGGCACAGCTCGCCATCCCGGTCATCCTGCATCCGGTGCTCAGCACGCCCGCGCCGCGGAGCGCCAAGTTCGGCCTGACGCAGATCGTTCAGTACACCTTCGACACCACGCTCGGCGCCGGGTCGCTGATGATGAGCGGCGTCCTCGATCGCCATCCGCAGCTGACGCTGATCCTGTCGCACGGCGGCGGCGCGCTGCCCTATCTCGTCGGCCGCTTCGACATTATGGCGACGCGCATGGACGCGAAGGCGCAGGCCGTGACGGCGCAGCGCGCCCCATCCGATTATGTGACGCGGATGGCTTACGACACGATCGTCCATTCTCCCAAGGTCTTGCGTTTTCTCGCCGATATTGCCGGGCTCGATCGCCTGGCGATCGGCACCGACGAATCTTTTCCGCCGGCGGATCATGCGCCGCTCGAGAGTCTGCGCGCCGCGGGGTTTTCCGCCAGCGACATTCGACGCATCGGCGAGGAGAATCCGCGCCGGCTGATCCCACGACTGAGCCAAGTCGCGCCTTGATGATCAGCCTCGGAAGCCCGGCCTTCGCGACCGGCATTTGAAGCGTTTGGCGGATTGGGATAAGAACGGCCAAACGCCGGAGCTGCCCAGCCAGTCGACGATGCCACAGCGGATCAAGAAGAAGTCGCGCGCGCCCAACGGACAGGCGCCCAGACCTTACGTCATGGAGGACCAGGTCGGTTTCCTGATGCGCGTCGCCATGCAGCGGCATACCTCGATCTTCATGTCGTTGATACCGCACGACTTGACGCAAACCCAGTTCGCAGCGCTGGTCAAGCTCGTGGACGTGGGCACCTGCTCGCAAAATCATCTCGGCAGATTGATCTATCTCGATGCCGCCACCATCAAAGGCGTGGTCGACCGGCTGCGGGCGCGAAATCTGGTCACCATCGAGGTCAACCCGAAGGATCGCCGGCGCAGCATGGTCGCGGTGACCAAGGCGGGCGAGCGCATTGCGCGGCAAGCGACGGCGCTCGCGCACCGGATCACCAAGGAAACGCTTGCGCCCTTGCGGCCGATCGAGCAGCGCCAAATCGTGCGGCTGCTGCAGAAAATGATCTGATCGTAAGGCGAGCACGGCGCCTGCGCTCCTTCTCCCCCTTCTTCAGGGGGAGAA
>Ga0335081_10000844_pt1 | contig 49331 bp, 44 predicted proteins | sample Lox_Sample_35_FD_206713 | JGI IMG/M metagenome (GOLD analysis project Ga0335081, IMG submission 206713) | Soil microbial communities from Loxahatchee National Wildlife Refuge, Florida, United States - Lox_Sample_3.5 | ecosystem: Environmental > Terrestrial > Soil > Wetlands | place: USA... | reverse complement strand
AACGCCGTCAGCTCTCGGCTGTCAAAAAGGAACTTGATCAGGAATACGAGACGCAAGTCGGTCTCGATCGCAAATCTTCAACGGCTGCATCCCGCAAAATATCCAGCAGTGCTCAGACTTGACCGGATATCCGAGCCCCGTGGAGTTCGAAATGCAGGCCGGGCTAGCTTAAGCGGATGTCAACCGAACCAGATACAGGCCACAAATTGTCATCGAGCCAGCCGGCGCCGCAAACTTTCGCGCCCCTGGCCCACCATCTAGATGAGATGAGATCAGGCTGATGCAGTAATCTCTCATCCGCAGGTACAAAAAAGCCGTCAGGTCATGGCCTTATCCGTTGCTGCCCGAGTGCAGCAGGTTCTGCAGAGTGTCAGCCGCGACAATGGTGGCGGGATTGCTGCCAAGTCCAGATGAGCCGGGGACTTGAGCGGCACCGCTCGTTGGCGCCCCATCGTTCTGAGCGCCTTCCGTCAGCCAATTTGCTGAGATCCCTCCGGAATTGGGAACGAATTCTGGGACAGAGCCGCCGTTATTACTGCCATTATTGAGGTAGTCGGCCACTCCGCCGCCGGAGGTGGTTAGGGGAACCTGGCCGTTGCTAGGTGATCCGTGATCCAGCGCGGCGCTGGATATTGCGTCATGCCAGCTGATAGCACCCGGCGGATTACTGCCTATGTCGGAAACGGACGGCGGGCTGTTGTTTGCGGGGCCAACCGCGTCCCAGACCCCGGGCGGAAGATCATCGCCATCTCCATCCAAGTAAGCCCAGGCGTTAAACATAGGCAGATGGATCAGGGTTCCTATGGGCGATTGGGGATTGGTGCCCCCATCGTTTAGGATCCCTGGGAGCAGAGAATAGCTGTTCGAGGAATCCTGCCCGGGATTAGTGCCCGCATCGGCCAGGGTACCCTCAGGTGGGTTCGAGGGACCCTGCGGATTGGTGCCCGCATCCCCGACGGCATCGGCGAATGCCGTTCCCAGCCCATCGGCGAAGGCCGATGCCGAAGACGAGCCATTGCCTGTAGGCGCCGGACCACTAACAGCAATGTAGCCTGAAGGATTGGAAATCGTGTCCCAACCGTTGAAGACACCCGCAGTCATGTCGGCGTAAGCAACCTGTCCATTGCTTTGGTTCTGGATAACGATGTCGTCGAAGCCGTTTCCTAAGACATCTTCGACCGCAACAACATTCCAGCCGGGCGTACCAGCCACCGCAACCCAGCCGTTAAACACGCCACCGAGCATGTTGGCATAGAGAATCTGGCCGTTGCTCTGATTCTGGATCACGATATTGGAGTAGCCGGACCCGTTGATGTCGCCGACTCCGACGACGTTCCAACCGGGAGTCCCTGCTACGGCCGTCCAGCCATTGAATATGCCGTTATCCATGATCGCGTAGGCGATCTGGCCATTCACTTGGTTCTGAATAACAATATCGTCATAACCGTCGTCCTGGATGTCGCCGACCCCCACAACAGCCCAGCCGGGAGTGCCAGTCACGGACACCCAGCCATTAAATACACCGTTGTCCATGTTGGCGTAGATTATCTGCCCGTTGCTCTGGTTCTGAATGAGAATGTCGGCATAGTGGTCGTCGTTTATGTCGCCGACCCCCCGAACACTCCAGCCAGGCGTCCCAGCGACGCTTGTCCAGCCGTTAAAGAGACCGTTGGCCATGTTCGCGTAGGCGATCTGGCCACTAATTGGGTTCTGGATGACGATATTCGAATCAACGTTGCCGGAAATCTTTCCTTCACCTACGACAGCCCAGCCCGGTGTAGTTGTAACATTGACGAAATTCTGAAAGCTGCCGCCCGCCATATTGGCATATTTAATTTGGCCACTTACGCTCTGCAGCAGAATGTCACCCGAATTGCTGCCATTGAAATCATACGCATCCTCAGCCGGTGCATCGTATTTCAGATGGAATCCAAGAACATCCATCTGTTCAAGATCGACCGGCGTCAGATATTGCAGCGTGCTGCTGGTATAATATTGGTTGAACGGATCGTTCGGCGTCAGCGGACTCGTTCCATCGCCGCCATAGTTGACCTTATTCATGAAGTCGCTTGGATCGGAATTCTCGCCGTAGTCGGCCCATTTGGTTAGGCCGCCGTTGAGCGAAAAATATGACGCCTCACCAGCGGGGACATTGCCGTCGTAAACCCGATTTCCAGCGCTGCTGAAACGATCGAGCTCCATCATGTCCGCGAGGCCGTAAGGGACTCGGCCCATCGCATGCGTCAGTTCATGAAGCGCTACACCGAGCAGAAGACTCGGATTGATATCCGTCGCGAAAGTGGCCGAACCGTCGTCGGTGCTGGTGCTGTTGGGGCTCAGGAGCCCCATCGCCTTGAGCTCGGCGTTCCAGACGACAACGCTCGACGGCGCATTGGCCGATCCAGGAGCTGGCAAATAATCGAATGAACTATCGCCGGGTGAATGACTCTGGGTGAGGTAATTATAGACGGTCGAATAGCTTTCAACCACGCCGTTGTCGGGGCCGGCCGCGGCGCCGCCTCCGGTACCCGAATAATCGATATTGATGTTCACCGTGATGTTGTCGGTGAACATTGAGCCAATGAGGTTTGCGGCCTGCTGCATCGTGTTGCGGAAGGCAGCGGGCGCAGCCTGGGCTGCCGCATCGTAAATGAGATTGATGATCATAGTAGCCCCCCGAAAATGCCCTGCAGCGTGTTAGCTTAGCCTCAAGCTGTTAACGGGGCGGAAGCACAGAGCTTTCGCACCACGTCGCGGGCATCGCGATACTCGGATACTGAGAAGCCCCGCGCCGCCTAAATAGGCCCCAAAATTGACGCTTCCGCTAACATTGTGGAGAAATCTTGAATAGAATTCAATGTTGGCGGCCCAATGGCATCGAGGCACAATAAACCTCTTGATAATACCGTTTTCATATCGTTACGACGGCGGTTTGGGTGGGCTCGTCGCAAGGCGCCTGACAGCGATAGAGGTCGAACCCGCGCCAGTCGAGCCGAGCGAGCCCAAGATTTGAGATGTCGCCTCCTCTGAACCGGCCACGCGATGCCCCGCAGCAGCCTTTAAATGCCGCTACGGCGGCAAATTCGCCGATTGAGCCCTCAGAGCCCACGAATTCCGCTCCTGCGGAGCCGCCGGTACATCTGTCGCCCCGGCCTGATGCTGGGCTACTTTCGCTCGCGACCATCGCTAGCCATTACCGCATCGCGGCGGACCCATTACAGCTCGCCCACGACCTCGGCCTGGGCGCGCGTTTTGCGAGCGGTGAGGAGATTGTTCGCGCGGCGAGACGCGTTGGCCTGAAGTCTCACCTTCTCAAAGGCCAGAAGGTCGAGCGGTTGGCCTCTGTCCCCATGCCGGCGATCTTGCGCATGAAGGATGGCGCGTATCGCATTCTCGCCCTGCGCCAGCCGGATGGTAGGCTGCGGGTCGGCAACCCTCTCAACCGCACGCTTGAGGACCACAGCCCAGAGGTCCTCGCCGACATTTGGGATGGCGAAGTCATCCTGGTGACCCGGCGCTGGGGCGGCGCCGGTATCGATCCAGCCCTCTTCGGTTTCCGTTGGTTCCTGCCCTCGATCTGGCGCTACCGGGTACCGCTCATCCACGTATTGATCGCGTCGTTGTTCGTGCAGCTTTTCGCACTGATCACGCCACTGTTCTTTCAGATCATCATCGACAAAGTGCTTGTTCATAAGGGCCTGTCGACGTTGATCGTCATTGTCGTAGGCCTCGCGGCGATCGGCATTTTCGACGTCACGCTGCAATATTTGCGGTCTTACGCGCTCAGCCACACCACGAGCCGCATCGACGTCGAGCTTGGCGCCCGCTTGTTCGATCATTTGCTGCGACTGCCGCTTGCCTATTTTGAAACGCGTGCCGCCGGTCAAACAGTGGCCCGTGTGCGCGAGCTCGAGACTATCCGCAGCTTTTTGACCGGTCAGGGATTGTCTTCGGCGATCGATTTGTTGTTTGTTGTGATCTTTATTGCTGTCATGTTCGTTTATTCAACGACGCTGACATTGATCGTTCTGGTCTCGATTCCAATTTATATTTTGATCGCACTCCTGGTCCGACCAGCGCTACGTGAGAAGATCAATCAGCGCTTTAACACCGGTGCGGCCAGCCAGCAGTTTTTGGTCGAGTCGGTGTTCGGCATCGAGACTTTGAAGGCGGCCGCGGTCGAGCCAATCCTGCGCAATGAGTGGGAGGACCGGCTGGCGGCCTACGTCAAGACGTCCTTCCAGGCCGTGATGCTCAGCAACTTCGGCCAGAATTCAATTCAATACGTCAACAAGGCGACGACGGCGGCGGTTCTGTTCTTTGGCGCCAAAGCGGTCATCGACGGCGACCTGACGGTGGGCGGGTTGGTCGCCTTCTATATGATCATGAATCAAGCCGCCGCACCGATCTTGCGGCTGTCACAGCTCTGGCAGGATTTTCAGCAGGTTCAGATTTCGGTGCAGCGGCTTGGCGACATTCTCAATAGCCCGCCGGAAAGCCAGCGCTTGGCAAGTGCCCATTTGCCGCCGGCGCGCGGCGCCATCAAGGTCTCCGATTTGACGTTTCGCTATAAGGCAGATGGCGCGGTCGTGCTCCGCGACATCAACTTGGACATTCCCGCGGGGCAGGTGCTTGGCATTATCGGACCGTCCGGCTCCGGCAAATCTACGCTCACCAAGCTCCTCCAGCGGCTCTATCGGCCCGAGCGCGGCCAGATCCTGATCGATGACGTCGATATCGGTCAGGTCGACACCGCCTGGCTGCGCCGTCAGATCGGCGTCGTGTTGCAGGAGAATGTCCTGTTCAATCGCACCATCCACGACAACGTCGCGCTCGCCAATCCGGGCATGCCGCGCGGACAGGTGATCGCCGTGGCTCGGCTTGCTGGCGCCGATGAGTTTATCTCCAAGCTGCCGCTCGGCTACGATACGCCCATTGAGGAGCGCGGCGCCAACCTCTCCGGCGGTCAGCGCCAGCGCATCGCCATTGCCCGTGCGCTTGCGACGCAACCCCGCATTCTGATCTTTGACGAAGCGACGAGCGCCCTCGATTACGAGAGCGAGCGCACCATCCAAAACAATATGCGCCAAATCGTGCGTGGGCGCACGGTGATCATCATTGCCCATCGACTCGCCGCTGTGCGCCATTGCGATCGCATCATTGCAATCGACAACGGATCAATCGCGGAGGAGGGGACCCATGATTCGCTGTTGGCTCGCCCCGACAGTGTGTACGGCCGGCTGTGGCGAATGCAGGTCCAGGAAGGCAATGAATGAGCTCGCCGACACCTCCCGGCCGCAATCGTCTTGCATGAGACCGCGATGAGCCTCGTGCACTCAGCCAATAACGATGTGAAGGCGCCCGGAGCGGCGCAGGCAGCTGTCGTTGCGGCGGGAGAGGGGCGGCGACCGACCGCCAAAGCGGTGCAACTCACCGCCGCCGATCGTGAATTTCTGCCGGCGTCGCTGGAAATCCTGGTGACGCCGCCGTCGCCGGTCGCCCGGGCGCTGCTCATTTCAATCTGCAGTCTGTTCTTTCTGGCGCTGGCCTGGTCCTATTTCGGCTGGATCGACATTTATGCGGTAGCACCGGGCAAATTCCAGCCAATCGGCGGCTCCAAGGTGGTGCAACCGCTTGAACCTGGCAGGGTCATCGCCATCCATGTCGAGAACGGTAGCCGGGTGCAGGCCGGCGCTCTCCTGCTTGAGCTCGATCCGACCGAAACAGCGGCCGACCGTGAGGCACACGCGCACGACCTGGAGGCCGCAAGCGCGGAAGCCGCGCGCCGCAAGGCCGCGATCGCCGCGGCGCAGAGCACGACGTTGCAGCCACAGCCGATCGACTTCGATCCGAACATCAGCGACTCCGTACGCCGGCGTGAAGAAGGCGTGCTGACCGCCGATCTCGCCCAGTTGCGCTCGACCTTGGATGGGCTCAACGCCCAGCTCGCCGAGAAGGTCGCCACCAAGGAGCGTTTGACCCTGACCATAGACGCCCGGCAAAAGCTCATCGCGCTTGCCAAGGAACGGGTAGCGATGCGTCAGCAGCTCGACGCCATGGGCTCTGGCTCCCGCGGCCAGACCATCGAAGCATTGCAGCAGCTGGAGACCCAGGTCACCACCGACACCGGTGACCGCGGCCAGCTGATCGAGACCGACGCCGCCATGGGTTCGTTGCGGCGCAAGATCGAGCAGGCAACCGCGCAATTCATTGCCGAGCAATCGCAGAAGCTTGCCGAAATCGAGACCAAGCGTGATCATTTGCAGCAGGACCTAATCAAGGCAAAATCCAAGGAGAACCGCACCGAGCTCAGGGCTCCGATCGCCGGGACAGTTCAACAATTGGCGGTGTCGAGCGTGGGCCAAGTGGTGTCGAGCGGACAATCGCTGATGACAATCGTACCGCTCGGCAACTCCATCGAAGTCGAAGTCATGATCGCCAACCAGGACATCGGCTTTGTCGAGGTCGGCCAGCCGGCGGTGATCAAGGTCGATGCGTTTCCGTTCACTCGCTACGGCACCATCAACGGCGTGGTCGAGAAGGTCTCCCGCGACGCCGTCGACCAGCGCGACGCAACCGTGCTGAGCGACGCCGCCAACGCCGCCAAGCCGCAGTCGGCAACGCCGAGTTCGCCGGCGAAGACCCAGGACCTAGTATTCCCGGCCACAATCCAGGTGACACAACGAACAATAAATGTAGACGGCAAGGATGTCGCTTTGATTCCTGGCATGGGGGTATCGGTCGAGATCAAGACAGGCCGACGGCGGGCGATCGATTATTTGTTGTCGCCGTTGCGTGAGATCGCGAGCCGAGCAGGCAGCGAACGATAGCTGCATGCCGTGTAGAGGTGCCGTTTCAACGCTCGTATTTGCGTTGCTGCTCGGAAATCTTCCTGCGCATCGGCTTCTTACCCGTACAAGGACTTCATTGCTTTTGCAACGTCAAGCGCACTTTAAGAACATGCTATTTTCGGCTATAGTGATTCTAGAAATACGGGAGAGGTCGAGGGGCCTCTTGACGCGTTGTTCGTCAGTCCCCGAGAGTGATAGGCAAAGTGTATACGTCGCGGCGTTGGCGCGAGGACCAGCACGAGACGGAACATGTCAGAAGCGAGAAGGCCGCCCGATATCGGGCGCTATTTTGCGGACTTCGAATCGCAATATCGGCGGCAGAACTTCGGCGCAGCGTGCGACGCCTTCGTAGAGGCGATACGAGCTCACCCAGAATCGGCCTTTCGTCACTTCATGACGAGGGCAAGCGGTCCGCTGGCTAGATGCGCACACGTCACTTGTCGTACGGCCGAGCTTGTTACGCTACTAGACGGCTTGCTCACCGATTATCCAAACATGCATTTGCTCGCGGATGACGATCCGACGCAAGTCCAACGCCTCGTAGAGCTGCGCGAGGCCAAAATATCCAAAGGTCTGCCGAGCATCGTCGTTGTAACTCAGGGCAAGTCAGCATCGTCTCCCGTCGCCAATATCTTTAACTCCGGATTCGAACTGCCAAGCTTCGCCTATTCTCTTGGGCTGCTCCAAGTGATTGAAAGCTTTGCCCGCGACTTTGCGCGCGGCGGTGCATGCTACTCGACCCATCTTGAGCCCACGCAGGAGAATATTCGGCGGTTGAAGGCAGCTGGAATTGACAAGGTCATCGTGCATCTCCGGGATCCTCGGCAATCGCTCCTTTCGATGTTGCATCACGTTGTACGGTATCCGGACGAAATGCCTGAACTTGCGCGGAGCAAATTCCACGAACGACCGGTCGCCGACCGGATCGACCACCTACTCGCGTTCTTCTTTTCTCGCCTTAATTGGATCCAAGGCTGGATCGATGCCGAATCCGAACTGGATATTATGTTCTCTACCTTCGAGGATTTCGTGCGCGATCGCCCCGCATTCACGCGACGATACCTTGAGTTTTATGGCGGCCATGACGAGCACTTTTCATGGGACAATGCCATGAATGCGGGCGGTGATCATCGGTTTCGCACGGGTCGCATCGATGAGTGGCGGGAAGTCTTTCCATCAAAGCGGGCGGAGTTCCTGACAGCCGTCATTCCGACCCCGATGCGAAATCGCTTCGGTTGGGCGGCCTGACTGGCTGTGCCAATGGAGCCGGATGATCTCCAATGGCAGGCCGTCATCTGCGCGGCAGCACCTTAAGCGTGATGAGGAACTGGCCGACCCGGCGCCACATGGGTGGTTTTGTAGCGGTCGAGTGGTTTGTGGCCGCAAGCGGTAGGCCTGCACGCCGGACCCAGTCACTTGCCGAGCATTGCTGCGCTCACCGAAAAAACTGGGGGCACTTCGTATCGCCTAATAAAATGCCTTCGCCCGATTCGTCAGTTACCATGCCGCTGCTAAACCGCCACGTTTTGCTCGAAGATCGATATCGACGGATGAGTCGCGCATTATCAGTTCGTTGATCGGTCGCGACATTTGAACTGTACGGAGCCCATAATTAAGCTCGCAACATTTTGCGAGCGTAGCGGCCGTTTTCGCTGGCCGATTCTTAAGCGATGTGGCATTTAGGCAACGCATGTTGTCTAGTATTTTCGAAGAGCGTCGCTTGCCGGACGGCCGCATTCAATCCCGGAGCGAGGTTGAATTCCCCAGCCGATTGTCGCTGGGCAGGCAGCGGCGCTACGTCGCTGAATCTCTGGTCGCCCCGCAGATCGTATTTCGGCACCATCGACAGCGCGGGAGCGACTCACATTACAATCAGTGCGGCACAATCCGTTCGCAACGAGTGACCGAGAACTTATGCTGAGTTGGCTGCAAAGACTGGTCGGCGCGCGGACCGAGCCGGCAAAGGTCTATATCTTCAACGTCGGCCACGACCACGACTACACCTATACGGAAAACATCGTGCAGTATCTGGAAGGCGAAGGCGTGCTGTGCCGCAGTATCACGCTGCGTGCCGACGGGTTCCGGCCAGAGTTGCAGCTATGCATCGAGGATCGCGCCACCGCTGTCCTAGGCTTCAATTCCACGCTCGATCATTCGTGGCTGGCATCTGGCAGTTTCCTCGCTGCGGCTGAACAAAGTAGAGTACCTGTGCTGCAGTGGATTCTCGACCACCCAAGTGCGCGCTGGCACGAGTTTTATGCATCGACGGTCACAAACAGCCGTTTTCTGCTCAACACCGAGCACGAGCAACAATATTTTCAAACCTATTGCCTGCCCGGCGCAGCGACCGCTGTGATGGGTGGGGTCGGCCCGAACCGGCGCTCGCGCATCGGCCGGCTGACGCGCGAAGGCTTCATGCAGCGTCGCTTCACCTGCATGATACCGCTTAGCCTGCATCGCGTCCGCAGCATGGCGCAGAACGACGAAGCGATGCGCGCGCTCGAAGCGCCGCTCGGCGATGTCGCGCGCCAGGCGATCGCCAGCGCCCGGTTCGATCTGACCGGGCCGCTGCATCCGCATCTTGTCGCTGCGCTTGCGGCACACAACACGGAAGTGCCGCCGGCGACCTTCAACGCGGTCTGCCACGTCGTCGAGCAGTCGGTGCAGACGCTGCGCCGGCTGAAGATCTTCGCGGCGGCGCGGCAGTTTCCGGTGCTGGTGCAGTCCGACGACAGCGCCAAGCCGTATTTTGACGGCTCGACGGCTACGCTTCAGACCAACGTCACCATGCAGTTCACGCTGGCACGGATTCCGAGCTGCCGCAGCGTGCTCAGCGTCAGCCCGATCAACGACATGATCCACGACCGCACCATGAACGCGCTCAACGCCGGCTGCGCGGCGATCCTGGAGGACAATCTCGCCGCCAGAAGCATTTTCCGGCACGGCGAGAATGCGCTGTTGTTCCGCTATGACGACGACAGCGTCGAGGAATGCCTGGACATCGTCTGCAATCGGCCGCAGCGCGCCTATGAGATCGCCCAGGCCGGCATGGCGTTGCGCGACCGGCCGCAGCTGCGCTTCGGCCGCTTTCACAACATTCTCGACCTGGCGCGGCGTGACATTGCGGCGGCGAAGACGTGACGCGGCACCGCGCGTGCCGGCGGCTCAGGGCGAGCGCGGTTGCGCCAGCAGGCGTTCGACCGTCACCGCGAGCGCCGGCCGCCACGACGGCGGGGTAAGCCCGAACGCCTGAACGATGGCGCTGCAGTCGAGCCGGCTGTCGGCAGGCCGCACCGTCGGGCTGCCAAATTGCGCCGTCGTCGTCGGCTCAACGTCCGGCAGCCGCGCCAGCCGGCCGCGCGCGTGTCCGACGATCGCTTTGGCAAATTCGAACCACGTCGCCGCCTCGGCGCCGGCGAAATGATAGGTCCCGTAAGCGGCGCGGTCGGGAGCGGCGACGCAGCGCAGCGCGATGGCGAGGCAGGCTTCGGCCAGATCGCGCGCCGCCGTCGGCGAGCCGGTCTGGTCGGCGACGACGGTCAGCCGCTCGCGCTCTTGGGCGAGGTGCAGGATGGTGCGGACGAAATTGTTGCCCTGGGGGCTGAACAGCCAGGCGGTACGCAGGATCACGTGCCGGGGATTGGCCGCCGCCACGTTCCGCTCGCCGGCGAGCTTGCTGCGGCCGTAGGCATTGAGCGGCGCGGTGGCGTCGCTTTCCACATAGGGCGCGCCCTTGCGGCCGTCGAAGACGTAATCGGTCGACACGTGGATGAGCGGAATGCCGCGGCGGCCGGTTGCCGCGGCCATCCTGCCGGCGGCTTCGGCATTGACCGCAAACGCCAGCGCCTCCTCGCGCTCGGCGCGGTCGACGTGGGTGTAGCCCGCGGCATTGATCACCGCGTCCCAAGGCGCCGCCGCGATCAGCCGCTCGGTCGCGGCGGCGTCGCTTAAGTCGATCGCGGCTCGCGGCGGCGCCGTGAGCGTGACACCCGGCGGCAGGGCGAGCGTGCGCAGCTCGGTACCGAGCTGCCCGGAGCCGCCTAGAACCAATACGCGCATCGCCGTCTCGTATTCGCTCAGCCGCGGCGGCCGAGGTTGGTGCGCAAGCCTGTTAGCGTCACAGGCTGACGACCGTCGGCAATGCGGTCAATGGCTTGCCGTCGCATGGAAAGGGACTTTGGTAATCCTTCAGCAGCGGCAGGCGGTCGTCCCGCTCCGATCTGATCATGTCGGCCGCAGCGAACGGCCAGGGAAAGCCGATGTCCGAGTCGCTCCAGCGGATGCCGCCTTCGCGCGCCGCCGCATAGTATTCCGATACCTTGTACATAACCAAAACTTCGTCCTCCAGCGTCACGAAGCCGTGGGCGAACCCGATCGGCACGAACAGCTGCCGGCCGCTGTCGGCGGAAAGCTCCGTCGACACGTATTTGCCGAAGGTCGGCGAGCCCCGGCGAATGTCGACCGCGACGTCGAGAATTCTGCCGCGCAGCACGCTAACCAGCTTGGCCTGGGCCGCCGGCGGCTCCTGGAAGTGGAAGCCGCGCAGCGTACCCTTGCGCGTCGACAGCGACTGATTGTCCTGTACAAACGCACAATCGATGCCGAGGTCCCGCCAGCGCGCCAGGTGAAAGGTCTCGCTGAACCAGCCGCGGGCATCGGCATGGCGCTTCGGCGCGATGACGAGCGGCAGCGACGGCGACGGATTGCGGGGGATGTTCATGATTTACCGCCGGCGCCGATTGCGCGACGGGCCGCGCCGATTGCGCCGTTTACAAAAATACCATTTTCGTGCGCGGTAATAGCATTTCCCTAGCGAGGTCGAGCGCTTGGGAACTGCATAATGTCGCAATTTGCGCGCGATGCAACCCGCCCACCGCCTAAGAAATCTCTGGTCGCATGCTTTAAAGTTGTGTCGACCGTATCCTCGCGGTCTGCTATTGTCCGGCTGCGACGTGCGGGGAAGCTCCCCGGGGGCGACAATCGGTGCCCACGCAATCGCCGGGACTGCGACCCGCGTCACGCCGCTGTCAGCATCGACTGTGTACTTTAGGTTGTCGACGTAGTGTCGACGTCAGTTAGGGGAGTTGTCATGAGAATCTCAGTTCTGTTGGCTTCCGTCTGTGCCATGGGCTTGTCGCTGTTGTCCGTGCCCGCGCACGCACAAGCGACCCGCACCTGGGTCTCCGGCGTCGGCGACGACGCCAATCCGTGCAGCCGCACTGCGCCGTGCAAGACCTTCGCCGGCGCCATCTCGAAGACCGCTCCGGCCGGCGAGATCAACGTACTCGATCCAGGCGGCTTCGGCGCGGTGACCATCACTAAGGCGATCACGATCAGTTCGGAGGGCTTCGAGGCCGGCGTGCTTGTCTCGGGCACCAACGGCATTGTCGTGTCGGCCGGCCCGACCGATCAGGTCGTGCTTAAAGGCCTCGATATCGAGGGACTGGGAACTGGACTCGACGGCGTCAAGGTCCTGTCCGCCGGCGCGGTGTATGTCATCAAATGCACCGTTCACCATTTCACCGGCAACGGCGTGAACATGAACAGCAGCGTGGCAAGCTCGCGTCTGTTCGTCAAGGACTCGTTCATCACGGAGAACGCCACCGGCGTCGCCGTCCAAGGCAATGGCGTCGGCAATATCGGCGCCATCGCGGATACCGTCGCGGATGGCAACACGACCAATGCGCTGTTGGTGAGCGGTGCGGGCAATGTGGCCGGCGTCACCCGCACTATCCTCACTGGAAGCACGAATGGTATCAACCTCGCGGGCGGCGCTACGGCCATTTCGTTCGGGCCGAGCAATATCGTCAACGGTGCAGGCGCATTCTCGTCGATCACGAACTTCAAATAGCGCGCGTATCCGGGTGCAGGCTCCGGCTCGGAGCCTGCACTCGCAACTCGGTATGGCAACGCGCCCGGTGAATGGGTCTCGATTGCCGGCTGGGCCTCGGGAACTGCAAATCTCATAATTTGCCGCGGCTTCAACCGCTTCGCCCGCCGCCATCGCGGGTAACATCCTTAAATGGTGTCGACCGCATCCTCGCGGCCTGCTATTGTCCCGTCGGCGATGTACGGGGAGCTCCCCGGGGCGACAGTCCGTGTCGGCACAACCGTCGGCAATGTGACCGCCGTAACGCCGCTGTCGGCGTCAGGCGTGTACGCTTAGCGTGCGACGTGTGTCGACGTCAGTCAGGGGAGTTGTCATGAAAACCTCAGTTCTGTTGGCTTTTGTCTGTGCCATGGGCCTGTCACTGCTGTCCGTGCCGGCGCACGCACAGGCGACCCGCACCTGGGTCTCCGGCGTTGGCGACGACGCCAATCCGTGCAGCCGCACCGCGCCGTGCAAGACCTTCGCCGGCGCCATTTCCAAGACCGCTGCGGCCGGCGAGATCAACGTGCTCGATCCTGGCGGCTTCGGCGCGGTGACCATCACCAAGGCGATCACGATCAGCTCGGCGAGCCCCGAAGCCGGAGTGCTGGTATCCGGCACGAACGGCATCGTGGTAGCCGCGAATACTGGCGATGTGGTCGTCCTCGAAGGGCTTGACATCGAAGGGCTCGGGTCCGGCATCGATGGCGTCAGGGTCAACTCGGGAAGCCAAGTCTACGTGATCCGTTGCAAGATCCACCACTTCGTCAACAACGGCATCAATATGCAGAGCAGCACGTCCGGTGCACGCCTGTTTGTGCAAGATTCGTTCGTCTTCCAAAACGGCGCCGCCAATTCGAACCCGCTCACCGGCGGGGTTCTGGTCAATGGAACCTCGAATGTGGGCTCCATCGTGAACACGACCATCGATTCCAACCAGAACTTTGCAATAAGGGTTGGCTCGGCTGGCAATGTGATCGGCATTGCAAAGAGCGTCCTGAGCAATAGCCCGAGTACGACTAGCAACGCCGGCGGAACGATTGTATCGTTCGGGCCGAGCAGCGTCGTTTCACCGCCCGGCACCTTCAACACGACGACGGCCTTCCAATAAGCGACGCTTAGTGTTGCCTCTGCTCAAGAGGTTGCGTCGATCAACTGCACGGGTGGCGGGGATGATGCGCTATGGCGTGTCATCCCTACCATGGCGTTTGGCTGTGCTTGGACTCTACGACTCGGCAAGACGTGGATTATGACTGCAGACTTGATCGGTTCGTTTCGGCATCGCCTTGTCGTGCCTGACTTGCCTGCGCCCGCCGAATACTTGCCCTTACTCGAGGAGATTTACGAAAGCGGCTGGTATTCGAATTTCGGACCGCTCGCGCGACGACTGGAAAATCGGCTGTTGCGGACGATAGGGGCCCCGGAAGAAAGCTGCGTCACGTGCTGCAACGCGACTGCGGGCCTCTCGGCGGCTCTGCTAGCGACGGGGCGGACAGGCGGAGTTCTGCTCCCTGCCTTCACTTTTCCGGCCTCGCTCGGGGCGATACGCGCCGCCGGAATGACGCCCATCGTTGTCGACGTCGATCCCGAAAGCTGGACATTACGTCAGGACTTGTTGGACCGCGCCCTGGCGGAAACCGACGCGTGCGCGGTCATGTTGGTGTCTCCCTTCGGTATCGCCCGAGATTGGCAAGCCGAGCTTGACATCTGCCGCAAGCGGGGGGCGGCGGTCGTCATCGACAACGCGTCGGGTCTCGGGGGGCCGCGCCCAACCAAGGGCCATGGTGAAGGCGTCTTCGAAGTCTTCTCGATGCACGCGACCAAGCCGTTCAGTGTCGGCGAAGGCGGTGCGATATTTTCTCATCCTGGACACGAAGGCGATCTGCGGTCCGCCCTGAACTTTGCCCTCCACGCATATGCAATTCCGGGAGGTCCGGCGTGGGGTTTCAACGGCAAAATGTCCGAATTTCACGCAGCCGTCGGCATTGCCCAATCAAATCGCTTTGCCGCCGTGCTCGATCGCCGGCGGGCATTCGTTGCGGCATATCGCAAGCGCCTCGCATCCTATCCGGACGTGGTTTGCCCCCAAGACCTTGGTAAGGCGCCGTGGCAATTCTTTCCGGTGCTGCTGCCGAGCGCGGCGGCGGCAGAGCGACTAATAGCGAGCGCGGCAACGGTCGGCATCGAACTCCGCCGCTATTATTGGCCAAGCTTATCGCGTTGGCGCGGGACGCGATGCCTCGATGCATGTCACGTCGCCGAGGATTTGTCCGAGCGTATGTGCGTGCTCCCGGTTCGCGGGATCGCGGCCGGTCCTGAAGACGAACGAATGGTCGACCTCTTGTTCGATGCTCTCGGTGGAGCTTTGGCAAGGCAATCACATTAGTGTTTCTTTCGGAGACAGAAATTCATGGGCCTTACCGCCGTCTTCCTGGCTGAGCTGCTTGAGCTAAAGCGCGCTGACGCCATTCCCGGTCGGCGGATGATTGAGATTGGCGCGCATCAGTTATCGAATTTTTTTCTGCGTGCTGTTGCGGAGCTCAATGAAATCTATCGGCTCTTCGACGCGACATACGTTTCGCTCGGCTCCGAGACTGATCGGAATGCGCCTGACTGGCTGGAAATGATACGCCCGACCTCTCCCATGTCGGAGCGCTTCTGGCGCTCGCTCGGGTTCAGTTACACCGCGATCGAGTTCGAGGGGCGACACGGCGTGATGTCATTCGACCTAAACACAGACCCGATACCCGCAGCAATGCTCGGCGCTTATGATCTTTTGGTCAACGCCGGCACAACAGAGCATGTATTCAATCAAGATCATGCTTTTCGCGTCATGCACGACCTTGTAGCGCCGGGCGGTATTATGATGCACACCGGCCCAGCGACTGGATGGGCTATGCACGGGCTGTATCAATATAGCCCAAAATTTTTCTGGAAACTGTGCGATTCAAACGATTATGAGATCCTGCGACTGCAGCTTTTTCCGTGGCGATCACGTCCCATTCCGAGCCAGATCATCGACAGCAACGCAAAATGGGGTTCCGCACGATACCCGCCGCTGCCCGCCGAACTTATGGAGGTCGGCTATGTTGCGATCTTGCGCAAGCGAAACGATTTAAAATTCAGGATACCGATAGATGTATAACTGGTCGGCTTGTCGCCGGTCCGATGCGGCGGCTGCACCCAAACTTGACGTTGATCTCGGCCGGTACGACTATTGCAAGGATAAATCGTCTGAAAGTCCGCCGTAACAAGCAGCATGTCTCCACTCAAAAAAAGAGTTGAATTCCGAATACCTATTTCGCCAACGGAGAAGTTTTTTTCTCTTGTTCGATTCTACAACTTTGCGCTTCGCCATCTGCACACTCCGCCATATCGTGACGCTCGCTTGTCAGTGGTTGTAGGCGATTATTGCGATCTCGATGATGTTCGCCGCAAGAATAAATGGAGTGAGAGCTTCAATGTGACTTGGGAGCGAGTGCCGGATGAGGTGTTCGCTGAATTCCACTGGGCCGGAACGGCCAATTGGCGGCTCTGCATCCCAGCCGGCGAAGCCGACGTTGTTATTCTTTCGGATGCGGACACCGTGCTATTGCGCGATATTGATCCGCTGCTCTCGGAATTGCCAATACAGGAGCCGGCGGTTCGTGGGCACATGGCGCACGTGCAGCCGCCGCTTGGAGAGGGCAGTACTGCGCCGTCGCCTACCTGTCCGGAGTTCTGGCCCTGGTTGTTCAAGCTCTTCGATATTCCCTGGCCGATTGTCACGTATCGATATTCAATGGATGTTAGTGGTTCTCTGCCGGAATGCCCCGCCTACTTTAATCTCGGCTTCATCGCCCTGAACGCCAAGGCGCTGCCTATATTCTCGTCAGAAATAATCGAGACGACTCGTCGCGTGACGCTGGCAACGGACAGTTTCATGCGTTGCCAGATTGCGATGACCATCATCGCCTATCGAGCAGGGATCAACATCGCTACGTTGCCGGCGGTCTACAATGCAGCCAATGATCTTGATCATCTCAGGTTAAATGAGTTGAGTATTGATCAAATACGCGTGCTTCATTTTCTCAGGTCCGATGAAATTGACCGCGGTGAGCTGCAGCCGCAGCTCATAGGAAATTTGCTGTCACGTCACCTGAGAAATCCAGCTAATATCGCCTTGCAAAATTTGGCGCGGGAATACTATGAGTCTTTCCGATGATTTGAGATTGCGCCGCAGAGGTGCCGAAGTGCCAAGTGGAATGAACAGCGAATTTTTGACGCGAGACGTTTTGGAAACTCTGGGCTTTGCACGGCTTGGAGACGACGTCTTGATTCATAGCACCGTCGTTATCGTCGACTGCAGCAAGATTTCATTGGGTTCGCGCGTCAGGATCGACCCGTTTGTGATCATCTCGACGCGCGGCGGCGTGGAATTCGGCAACAACGTACATATTGGCGGGCATTCTGTGTTGGCAGGCCACAAGTCGGTTCATTTCGACGACTTCGTGAATATTTCGCACCATGTCGGAATTTATACGAGCAATGAGGATATCAGCGGTCGAACCTTAAGCAATCCGACAGTGGCGGGGTTTGGTCATGCACGTAGTGCGCCGATCCAATTCGGCCGGCACTCGGGTGTAGGCGCGGGGAGCATGGTGCTGCCCGGAGCAAGATTTGCCGAGGGCTCGATACTCGGGGCTATGTCGCGGATCGGCCGTCCGATGAGACCATGGACGACTTATGCTGGAATACCTGCGCGGCGAATGCGAGAGCGGAAGCGAGGGCTGTTGATGGACGAACAGAAATACCTGGCTTCGCTGAAAGAGCGTGGGACATAAGCTTTCGCCGGACAGCCGTCCGTGCGGCTCAGGTGGGAATGGCCGGCAAGCCCGTCCAGAACAGCGGCGTCGAACGACGGCTGCGAGCCGTTGTCGACGACGATCACCTCGTAGTCGTCGGCGTCGATATGGCGCTGATAGGCCGCCGACAGCGAGTGCAAGGTGCGCGGCGCCTCGCGCGCCATGTTGTAGATGACAACGACGACGGAGACATCGGGCCGGTGCGGCTCTGGCATGCTCATCTGTGATCCCGCGCCTTGACCGCTGCGGCCGAACCATGATTGGGCAATGCGTTCTCTCAATGTGCGCAGCGGCGCCGTCATGCGCCACCTCTACGATGTTTTGTTGTTCGCGGCCAATCGATCCAATTCCGTCCTGAGCCGATCGCACTCGGCGGTGAGGCGGGCGTTGGCCGCTTCCATTTCGGCGACGGCCGGCTCAAAGGTCCGGCAGGCGTCGTTGAATCGATCGCGCAGCGTGTCGAGCCGATCGCGCAGTGTCTGGCTGTCGCCGCTGTTTATGATCTCCAGCAGGATTCCATAGGCGGTCTCCGCCAGCGGCACCACGGCAGCGCGCGCCTCGGTCGCGGCGGCAGACGCTCGCTCGCGATGCAAATCGGCCGAGAGAAAGCCGTCGATCGTCGCTTCGGATTTATTAGACGCATCAGGCCAGCGCAGGCCGGTTTTCGCAGCGAGGCGCCGCATTTGCCGCCGCCAATCGCCGAGCAAGTCCTCATAGGAGATAAAACAGCGCGGCATGTGACGCGAATTGAATTCGGCGTCGAGCACGTGGCGGAGCCACATCAGCACCGACCTCGACAACGCGAGCTTGTCCCGCCGCTGCAGCGAAAAGGCGACTTCGAGCGGTTTGCGGATTGGCAGAACGGCGACGATGGCGTAGCCGAGCTCGGCCAGGATCGCGCCGACGAAGGGCACGAAGCGGCACATCCGCGGATCCTTCACGTAGATCAGCGGCGCGCCACCGAATTCTTCGGCAAACAGTTGCACGAGCTTCGACCGCCGCTCTTCGGCCGCCGCGCCAAACCGTTGCGGTTCGAGCTGCCGCCAATCGTCCCAGCGCGAGCCGGCCGCGGCGAGTAACTCATCATAGGCGCTGAAAATGCGTGGGCTCTCGAAAAAGCCGCGCGGATTCCATTCCGTCGGCGGCGCCAGGGTTTTCGGGCCTGCCACGCCAAGGGCGTGGATGACGCCGCTCACTGCCGAGGTGCCGCTGCGGTGCATGCCCAGGACCAAAATCGCTTGCCGCTGTGGGTAAGGTTTCGGCTGGCAGGTCAGCGTGGACGCGTGAAGAGAGGAGTGCGTCGACCCTCTTTCGTTCATGAAAGGAATTCCTCAAGCATGCAGCGCGGCTTTGCCGTTAGCGGAGGTTATGGCCGGCGTCATGCGAACGCAAGTTTTGAAAACTTAATCAGCAACCATCCAAATAACCTGAACATCAGAGCCAGGTCATCCCCTATGGCCGGCCGTCATCTACGTCGCAGCAGGTTAAGCGTGATGAGGAGCTGGCCGACCTGGCGCCACAGGGCAGTTTCGTAGCGGTTGAGCCGCTTGAATGCGCCGCTGTTGAGGTTGGCGAGGCGCAAGAAGCAGCGTGCTACCGTTGTGTTGATGGTGCCGGACGCTTCGTTGTTACTATTATATTCGGCGTTCGGACCTCCCATTACCTCGACGTCATCTTGAGGATTGATCGACGCGCTGTCAGGTAGGGCACCGTCGGCGAATCGAGCAATGGCGGCGGGCAGAGGCTGGTTCCACTGTTTGAGGTCGCGCAGGATCTCGGCCTGGATTTGAAGAAGACCCGTTTCGATGGCGGTGGCTCTGCGCAGCCGCCACAACAGGCTTGCCAGTCGCAACACCAGTTCCCGTTCCACGGCAGTCTGCGCATCAAAGTCACTGGTCACGGACAGTTCGAAGGCCTCGTAGTCCTCCGTGTCCTCCAGAGGGTCGATCACCGTTTCGGCGCTGAGACCGTGCCGGATGGCATTGCAGCGCGAGCGCTTCTTCCCTGCCTCGGTTTTCGGACCCGTGCTCCCAAGCGCATTGCGGCAATTGGCTTCAATCTGCCTAAGCGACGCCATGTGGGGCCCTACGCACGGCGGGTTTTGTCATTTGGCCATTTTCTGTTGCTGGCTCTATGGCTGGCAGCGGATGCGTTTCGAGCCACAGCTTTCGAGCCGCCACAGTCGGATCAATACCAGCCGTTTGCCACCACGCGACTTCATTGCCGCAACGGTGAACCTCGCGATGGTGCCCGCGACACAGCGGTACGGTGAACTCGTCGCTGACCTTGCGTCCCAATGCTCGGGATTGTGCGAAGCGCAGGTGGTGAGGATCCGAAGGCCGCCGCCCGCAAACGAGGCAAGATTGCTTGGTCACGAATCTAACGTGATCTCGATCGCGAATGCGGCGTGGCTCAGAGAGCGCCAACGCGGTCTTATCCACGCCTTCTGGGCTCCGGCTCTTTTTCGGCTTGGCTACTCGGCGGCCAGCCAGTGATACTCTCAATGGTGTTTGGTCCGCTGCTTCGATTGCGTAGACCGCCAGCTTATGTTGGAAGGCTCCCTCAACGTGCTGCGCGTCGGCTCCGGTGAGTTTGTTCTTCTCGGGCAGACTGCGCTGCGCCCAGATGGCGGCTTCCTCGCCAGAGGTTAGATCGCTGAGTTCGGTCAAAAGGCGATCCCGCAGCAAAGCCGAGGCCTCAGACCCAAGCACTGGCTCCACGGGGTGTGAACCAATGCCCTTGGCACGCCGAAGGACTGATGCTGTCCGTTGCGGGGCGTGCTGGCGACCACCATTGAGCCGACTGTTGCCAAGCCCCTTCGGCTGATCGGCTCCTGACGTTGGCTTCTGTCTCGGCGTTAAAAGATCGGGCGCATCGACATCGTCCTCGCCTGCAATCCCGACCAGCGTGAACAGAGCGTAGCGGCGGGCATAGGTCAGTGCCGCCCCCATACGATGCGGGGTAGCGGTTTCGGCAATGGTACAGACCGGCCAATCCGAGGCAATCCATTCCCCGGACGCGTGCGCCAGCACCGTGGTCAGGTTGACCAGGCCTGCTGTCTGATCGATCGCCGTGGTCTGCACCGTTGCGATCTCGTGCTGGCCCAAGGTCTTGCGCACGATGTCGAGGCCGCTCGACAGCGGCGCGTAGCGGAACGACCGCTCGGACCCGCTACCCTTGGTCCCCGCCTCCAAGCGAAGGGTCGCGGTCAATGACTTCTCCGGATTGACGAGTTCTGCCTGCGCCTTGGCGAGCGCCGCCGCCAGGTTGGCAATCGACTCACTGGACCGGTGCATGGCGGCCATCCCCAGTCCTGTCGGTTGCCCGCAGTAGGTCGAAGCTCACTGCGCCAGACTTTGACCGCCGGGCCCTCAAACCGTGCCCAATGGCCTCTCTGGCGTCCTCCGGCATCAAGCCCTTGAGCTCGGCCTTGGCCTGTTCATGCTCCATATGGGCCACCCGGGTGTGGGCGAACACGGCGGCAAACTCGGCCCAGGCATTGGATGAGCTCATGTCCACGATACGGATCGCTTCGATCCTTGGCTTAGGCGGCTCGACCCCAAACAGGGAAGGCTGCTCGCCACTCTCTACGCAGCGCCAGAACTTGCCCTCTGCGGTGACGATGAGGTGCTGGTAGAGCGGGTCGGCATTGGCGACGATCTCCACCCACTTGCCGCCGCCGGTAATGACCGAGAGCACCGCCTGCCGGGCGGCCACCACCCACATGTTATGTTGCAGCTGCGGGGCGTATTTCTCGAGGGCCGCTTCCTCCGAAAACGACCACGGCAGCATGAATTTGGCCTCGAACACCGCACCGGAACCTTCGACCCGGCCATCCAGCGTTGCCCCCATCCACCGCAAACCCCCATGCCTGACGTGGTGCTGGACGTCAGTGATGGTCCGCCCAGCGTTGGTCTCATACCAGCGTCGATTCAGCGCCTCGGTAGCCACGCCAAGCTGAACAATCAGGTTGCCAGAGAGGTCCTCAGGCTCGACCTCGCCCCGCTTTTCTCGCCACAGCTGCACCAGGGCGGCCTCATCGTCACCCATGATGATTCGGGCGTCGGAACCGCCTATAAACGACCGGCGATCCGTCGGTGTCCGCGGCTTTACAAATTGAGCACTCATTGCACGCTCCCCAGGGGATCGATAGAAATTCTATTAAATGCTGTTCGGCCTTGTCAATAGAAATTCTATCAAAATGAAAGCGCAGATTTGATAACGACGGCTCAAATAAAGGCAGCGAGGGCGTTGCTCGGCTGGTCCCAAGCCGATTTGGCGAGCAAATCGGGAGTCTCAGAGCCAACGATTGCTCGGCTCGAGGCTGTCGACGGCGAGCTCGGAGGGAGAGAAGGTACCGTTGAAAAGATCCGGACCGCCGTTGAACGAGCCGGCGTCGAGTTTATCGACGAAAACGGCGGCGGCCCAGGCGTACGCCTACGAAAGCGGCAACAGAAAAGGGACGAGTAGTCGGGCGAATTGGCTTCGTTTCGTAAATCCCCCAGCGTCACACGGAACGTAGACCCCAGCCTCAGTCGAGCTGTTCAACTTTTTTTCAAGTTCAGGTTTTCAAGTTGTAGAATTTCAAGCTCACGCCAAATAGGGCTGAGGCAATAATGTAGATTAGCCGCGCGCATGACCCGCGCCCGACTTTCAAGATTTCAAGTTTTCCAGACATTCAAAATGCCGAGCATTGGCCACTAATGATGCAAACCCGCGCAGGCCTCATCTGAAAAAACTGAGCAAAAAGTGTCGCCGATCAACCGGCATAGAAATCATGAAAGCACCACAGGCGCGTTGTGAAATGCGGCCCGCAGCACTTATCCACAATCATGCGCGACGGACTGCGATTCGACCCCCTTCCAGGCCGAAGCCGAATCAGACACAAGAGTCAACAAAAGAAAACGGATTATCCAAAGGGAGATTGAGCGCCCTGGGTGGGGGAAATCAGTTGAGTAGAGGAGGTTAGCCAATGAGTGACCGACCCAAATCGCTGAATGCTCTGAAGCACGGAGCGTATTCCGAGGCAGTTGTGCTTCCCGGAGAGAGCGTTGCTGAATTCGAGAAATTGCATCGGGATCTTGTCGACGAACTCGCACCAGATGGCCCACTCGAAGACGATATTGTTTGGTCGATTGCCCGCTTAGTTTGGCGCAAGCGCAACCTGAAGACTTACCGGATCGCTGCAACAGCTAGAAAGCGGATTGCGGCGATCCAAGGCAAATTGGCACCTGTTGTTAATTGGTCACAGTTAGGGGCGTTCCAGACGCAAGAACCTTCGGAGAGTGAGCGCGCGGCAGTTGAGGACGAGCTAAGAGCAGCACGAAAGGAGCTCGGCAAAGATTGTGTGCTAGTCGGTGCTGAAGAAGCCACAACCGGCTTTTTGCTTGAATGGTTGGTGATCGAAGAGCGGCTCGATGCGCTGATCGACAAATACCTCAAGCGGCTGCTAATGGTCCGCGGCGTCAAGTCGATGAAAGTCCTACCGTCCTAATCCATAGCGCGCGACATGATGCTGCGTATGCGGCTTACTTGCGTGAACGCAACCGCGAATAGGGTTGGATAATTTGTACTGATGAGGAGATGTAGTTTTGCGAAACGAAGCGAGATAGCCTAATGATTTCAATGTATGTTTGATCCGCCGTTCGCGCTCTTGCGCCATCACGCATTCGAAATCCACGTCGAAACCAACCAGCAGGGGGTCAGAGTGGAGTTGGCAGAACTGAGCTAACCGAGCAGGGGGCAGCGCGAGTTAGCAGAGCGAAGCCGGAAAAATCTACCTCCGGCGATCCAAGTCGGCCTCAATGCAAACCGAGCAGTTGAGAGTGAAATCAGGAGCAGCCAGCCTACGTAAGTTATACCTTCCGGAACAGTACTGATCGCGCGCTGTCCTCATCCATTATTCGATAAGATATCCACTTCGAAATTTGATCCGCTTAACGGGGCGGTCCTATTTTGACTAACCCCCGATTCTCGCAAAACAGGTCCGTGGCCAATGTGGCTGATCGATTTCCCATCCCTCGTATTGATCATCGCCGCCGGCCTTGATCTTGGGGCGCTGGGCTTTTTTGAATACGATCCGGCTGCGGCGATCTTTGGCTCGCATGTTCGGATCGCATACATGGTTGTGGGGGTTAGCGCTGTTTGGCAGCTACTGCGCCAAAAGTTTCATTGAAAAAGCATTTGCGCTGTGCGACAGCGACGCTTCGAATATCATTGAACTGCAGGATGGCGTCTACGCCGGCAGGCGCCCATGTCACGGTCCGGTAGGCCGTTGTCGGGCTCAGTGAGACTCGCACAGGCCGATATGGCCGGCGCGAATGCCGGCATTCAAGCAAGTAATTCAGAATCTATAGTTAGACCAGCGACGTCACCGGCATCGGATCGTTGAGATCGACGTGCCGGAACGCGCCGCTCAGGATGGCGCTGCGGCGTCGCCGTAAGCGGCATGGCGAACCGGCGTGCAGCGGCCTGAGAGCTCACGGTCCTCACGTCCTCGTTTGCTCGGCGCTGACTACCGCGAAATATCGTTGACGCACAATGTAAGAGGGCGCGGCGCCCGGTCGGCCCCGCAGGCTGCTTGAAAGGTGTCGCATTTGTCAGCGATAGTGGGCCATAGTGCCGGATCGGGATCCATGAGTGCGATCAGATCAATGAGCGCTGCCGCTTGGCTTTGCCGGCCGCTTCGCCGGTTGCCGGCGATTGCGGTCTTGGCCGCGCTGGTCGTTATTGCTGCGCCCGGATACGCGTCGGCCCAATCCGCTTTGCGCCGCGGCGAGGCCGCTTTGGCGCGGCAGAATTATGCCGCGGCGGTGGCTCTGCTCAGCCCGCTGGCCCAAGCCGGCAACCGCGATGCGCAGGCCTCGCTCGGCTACCTCTACGAGATCGGCCGCGGCGTGCCGCAGGACGAGACCCAGGCCGCGCTCTGGTTTCGGCGCGCCGCCGAGCAGGGACAGCCCTTCGCCCAGTACCAATTGGGCCTGCTCTACGACAAAGGCCGTGGCGTGCCGCAGGACGTCGTCGAGGCGGAGAAGTGGCTGATCCTCGCCACTGCCGCCGGGGCCCCGCCGGAGACCGCCGAGGAGCGCAAGCGCATGCGTGACGCGGTGCGCACCAAGATGACGCGCGGCGAAATCGCCGAGGCGCGGATGCGGGCGCTGGCCTGGCTGCCGCGCAAGGAAAAGTAGCCGGCGGTCGTGCGGCGCGCGGCTAGTAGTGGTGCGGCGCCAGCAGGACTTCCGCGAGCCAGCCGCCCCAAATCGCCGGCGCCAGAAACAGCCCGAACGGCAGCGGCGTGGTCGCTGCGATCGGCCGGCGCAACAGGTAGCGCCAGACGCCAAAGGCGGCAATTGCCGCCAGCGCCGCCGCCTCGATGATGCCGACGATGGTGAACCAATCGAGCCAGGCGCCGGCGACGGCGGCGAGCTTGACGTCGCCCATGCCGAGCCCGGGCCGGCCGCGCCACCATTCATAGCCAACCATCAAAGCGAACAGTGGCAGCGCGGTCGCCGCCGCGCGCAGCAGCGCCATCAGCACCGCTTCGGCGGGCGGGGTTGCGTCGAATGCAATGGCGAAAATCAAAGCCAAGGCGAACGCCGCGCCAGTGAGTGCATTGGGAACGATGAAACGGCGCAGATCGCTGACCGCGATCGCCAGCATCAAGAGCGCGAGCGCAGCGCCGAAGGCGCCGCGCCAATCCGGACTGACCGCCAGACTCGTGCCGGCGCTCAAAATGCCGAGCGCGGTGATGACGAGCACGTCGCGGCGCATCGCTGCCGAGCGTTACGGATGGATCACCGGTCCGTTGTGGATGCCGGGGAAGTTGCCGCCGACCTGCTCGCCGTTGAGCTTGGAGCGCAGCTCTTCCGCCACCATGCGGGCATCGAACGGATCGCGGATCACCGTGGGCCGGATGAAGATGATCAGCTCGGTGCGCACCTTGGTGCCGCTTTGCTGCGAGAACAGGTCGCCGACGCCGGGCAGCTTGTCGAGCACCGGAATGCCCTGCCGGTTGCGGTCGTACTCGTCGCTGATCAGGCCGGCGAGCAGCACGGTCTGATTGTTCGCCACCGAGATCGTGCTTTTCACCGCGCGGTTGGAAATCGTCGGTGTCAGGGCGGCGGAGCCAGGTTCGACGTTGCTGGTTTCCTGCTGCACGTCGAGGATGACATTGCCGTTGGCGCTGATGCGCGGCACCACGCGCAGGATGATGCCGGTGTTGCGATAGTCGATAGTGCTGACCACGGTGTTGTTTGCCGTCAGCACCGTCGCCGTTCCGGTCGAGATCGGCACCTGATTACCGACCTGCAGCGTTGCGGCCTGGTTGTCGAGCACGACCAGCGACGGATTGGACAGCACTCTGACTTCAGTCACGTTGTGCAAGGCATTGAGAACCACATTCGGCAGCGATGCTGGGCCGAGGACAAAATTCAAGCCTGGGAACGTCCCGGGCAATACGTTTGTCGCCGTCGTTGCAATTGTACTGAGTGCCTGGACGGCTGTGTTACTCTGAATGTTGCTGTTGTGCAGGTAATATTGCACGCCGTACTGCAGCGCATCGTTGAGCGTCACCTCGGCGACGGTGGCTTCGATGGCGACCTGCATCGGCGGCCTGTCGATCTGGTGCAAAGTCTGTTCGACGATCCGTTGGGTTTCCTGGTTGGCATAGACCAGGATCGCATTGTTGACTACGTCCGGCGTGATACGAATATTCGGCAAATAGCCCTCAGCGGTGCCGCGTGCGCCAAAAGCTCCACCACCGGGGCCAGTCGCAGCCTGATCGGGGCCGCCTGTGGCTGTCGCCGCGGGGATGGCGCCAGCTGTACCGGCCGGACGGGCCGTAGCGATCGCACCGCCGACGCCGGCTTGCGCCGCCGCCATCGGCGGCTGCGCGCTCAACGCCGCCAGCGGACCACCGGAGGAAGAAATCGACACACCGCCGCCCGGCGCAACTTGGCTCTGCGCCGTATCGAGGCCTCCGGCACTTTTGCCGACCAGGATTTCGTTGAGCAGCCCCGCGATCTGCTTGGCGCTGCCGTAGCGCAGCCGGTAGACCTTCAAGTTGACGCCGGCCGTGTCGGATTCGTCGAGGCGCTTGATCCAGGTGGCGGCGGTCTTGAGATATTCGGGCTTGCGGCTGACCACCAGGATGGCATTGAGCCGCGAGACCGACTGAAATTTGATCAGGTTCTGGGTGAGACCGCCGTCGCCGGCGTCCATGATCCGCTCGAGCTCGTGGATGATCGGCTCCGGCGTGCTGTTGCGCACCGGAAATACGCCGACCGATTGGCCGCGCATCCAATCGCCGTCGAAGCTCAGAATCGTCTCGACGGCGGCGCGGCGCTCCGGCCCGGAGCCCTGGATGATCATGAGGTTGCGCGCATTGTCGACGCGAACGGCATTGGGCTTGATGCCGAAGCCGTCAAGCAATTTCAAAATCGCCTGCGCCGAGACGAAACGCAGCGGCACGACGCTGATGCCGTAGCCGGGCCGCGTCCCGGCGTCACTGTCGATGAAGCCGCTGCCGGTCGCATCCGCCACCGGAATGAGCCGATAGCCGCTATGATCGTGCACCAGCGCGACGTTGGACATGCGCAGCGCATTTTCCAACACGAACAGCACGTCCGATTTGGCGACGGCCCGGCCCGACGACAACGTGATCGTGCCCTGGACCCGCGGATCGATGGTGTAGCCGACGCCGAGGATGTCGCCGAGAATAACCTTGGCGACGGTGGTGACCGGCGCATTCTCGAAATTCAGATCGTAGCCGTCGGTGGCGGCATCGGCGCCGGTCGAGCTCGAGCCTCTGACCGGCGTCGCGGTGGTGTCGCCCAGATAGATTGCCGCACGGGTCGGCTGCGCGTTGGCGATGGTGCCGATTTCGGCTGGCTGCGGTGCCGGCACTGAAAGATCCATCGCCCGGACCTGATCGGTCACCGATTGGGCGCGCGGGTCGTTGGGCTTGGCCTCGTCCGACGGGTCGTGCAGCAGGCAGGCTGCGAGCAGCACGCTCGCTGTACCGAGCCCGAGCCAACGCACGCCTGCCGGACCAACTCGCAGCACTTGAGCCCACCCCGATACGCGCTGTGACGGCCACTGGTACCGTAGCCACCAGTACCCTGGCTACCGATTGCAATGATAGCGCCTGCAAAGCGTTTTTGACAGCCCCACAACCGTTTGTTATTTATGGCAGAAAGTCAAGTTAACAGGTTGCCAGCGCGCGAGATTATTCCGACCGTCGCAGTGCAGCGTGAGCTCTATGCAAGGCGTGTCACCCGAGAAATTCGGCGCCTATCTGTTCGAAAAATATTCGTTGCCCGCCACGGCGCGCGGCTTGGCCGTGGGTCAGCCCGGCGCGCCGGCCGTTAAGGCTTTGCGTGAACTGTGGGAATCCACCGACCTACCGGCCGCCGAATTTGCCGATGAAGTGGCGCGGTTCTTCAAGCTCGAGCGTGTAAGCCTGCCCGACTTGCTGGCGAGCACGGCCCAGGTCGAGGGCTTCTCCCGGCGCTTTTTGCGGGAATCCATGGTGTTCCCGTTCCGATCGGGCGACGGCGGCATCAAGCTCGCGATTGCCGATCCGATGGACACCGCCGCCATCCGGGCTGCCGAAATCGTGTTCGGCGACAGTGTCGAGCTGGCGATCGCCTCGTTCGAGGACATCACCACCGTGCTCGAGCGTCTGGACGGCGGCGAAGTGGCGGACGTCGCGGTCGGCGAGGGCGCCCAGGGCGACGACGACATCGACAATCTGCGCGACCTTGCCAGCGGCGCGCCGGTGGTGCGCGCCTTCAACGATCTGGTCGAACGCGCGGTCGAGCTGCGCGCCAGCGACATCCATATCGAGCCGTTCCGCAACGGGCTGACGGTGCGGATGCGGGTCGACGGCCTGCTGCGCGCTATCCCGGCGCCGGCCGGCGTCATGCCGCAGGCCCTGGTGTCGCGCATCAAGATTCTCGCCGGGCTGAACATCGCCGAGCGGCGCCTGCCGCAGGATGGCGCGGCGCGGCTGCGCGTCGGGCGTTCCGAGATCGACGTGCGCGTCGCCACCATGCCGACCCAGCACGGCGAGAGCGCCGTGGTGCGGCTGTTGCCGCGCGACCGCGGCTTGCTCGAGCTCGCCAAGCTCGGCCTGTCGAACCGCGACGAGAATATCATGCGCCGGCTGCTCGCGCTGCCGCACGGCATGATCGTCATCACCGGCCCGACCGGCAGCGGCAAGACCACGACCCTTGCCACCATGCTGTCGATCCTCAACGAGACGACGCGAAAGATCCTCACCATCGAGGATCCCGTCGAATACGAGCTGCCCGGCATCAACCAATCGCAGATCAAGCCGTCGATCGGCTTGACGTTCGCGACCGCGATGCGCGCCTTCGTCCGCCAGGATCCGGACGTGATCATGGTCGGCGAGATTCGCGACCCCGAGACCGCGCATATCGCGATCCATGCGGCGCTGACCGGACATTTGGTGCTGACCACGCTGCACACCGAAACCGCCGCCGCCGCGGTGCCGCGGCTGCTCGATCTCGGCGCCGAGGGCTATCTGCTGAAATCGGTGCTGCGCGCCGTGATCGCGCAGCGGCTGGTGCGCATGCTGTGCGAGCGCTGCAAGACACGCCGGAGCTTGACGGCGCAGGATCTGGCGAGCGATCCGCGCTACGCCATGATCGGCTTTGCCGCCGGCGACGCGGTGCACGAAGCGTGCGGCTGCGAACGCTGCGGCGGCACCGGCTATCGCGGCCGCGCCGGCGTGTTCGAAGTGCTGGAGCTCGGCGGCGAGGTCCGCAATCTCGTCGGCGCGCAGACCGATGCCAACATGCTCGATCAGGCCGCCATCAAGGCCGGCATGACGACCATGCTCGACGATGCGGTCGCCAAGTGTCGCGCCGGTGTCACGACGGTGCCGGAAACTCTGCGCGTCACCACGGTACGGTGAGCCGATGCCGAACTACCGCTATCGGGCAATGAATGGCAGCGGTGAGCTGGTTTCGGGCGCCATCGCTGCGCAATCCGCCGGCGAGGTGGCGCGGCGCATCGAAACCTTGGGTCTCGTCCTGGTCGAGACGCCGGCCGTCGAGGAGGCGGCGCCGGCGCGCAGCTTCGGTCTGTTCGCCAAGCCGCGTGCCGAAGACGTCACCGTGTTTAGCCGCGACCTCGGGCTGTTGCTGCACGCCGGCGCCCGCGTCAATGACGGCCTGGAATTGCTCTCTGGCGATCGCGACATCGGCCGGCTGCGGCCGGTGGTCGCCGAAGTCCGCTCCCACGTGCTGGCCGGCGAGACCTTTGCCGATGCCTTGGCGCATTATCCGACATTGTTCACGCCGATGTATGTGGCGCTGATCCGCGTCGGCGAAGCGTCCGGCTCGCTCGACCAGGTGCTCGAAGTGCTCGCCGCCGAACGGGCGCGGGCCGAGGCGGTGCGGCGCAAGCTCGCCGAGGCGATCCGCTATCCGGCCTTCATCCTGGTCGCGGCAGCCTGCGTGCTGACGTTCTTTCTCACCTTCGTGCTGCCGCAGTTTGCCTCCGTGCTGCACGATCTCGGCGCCAAGATCGATCCGACGCTGGCGATGTTCCTTTCGCTGTCGGCGTTTCTCAACGCCAATTTCAGCGTCATCGCGATCTGTGTGGTGGTGGTCCTGACCGCCGCTTGGCTCACGCTGCGGCGTCCGGCCGTGCGCACCGCGCTGGTCGTCGCCTTCACGCAGCTGCCGTTGGTGCGGCGGCTGATGCCGTATTATCAGGCGCCGCTATTCTGCCGGAATCTGAGCGTGCTGTTGGGCAGCGGCGTGCATTTGACGACAGCGCTGCGAATTCTGGTTGACATTATGGCGACAACCGGCCCCGCCGATATCTGGAGCGAGATGGTGGATCGCGTGCGCCATGGCGCGAAATTTTCGGACGCGCTGTCGGAATCCGATGCATTGCCGCCGATGGCGGTGCGCATGCTGCGGCTCGGCGATGAAACCGGGCAATTGCCGGTCCTGGCGGGCCGCGTTGCCGAGTTTTACGAGGCCAAGCTGCAACGCGCGTTGGATCGGTTGGTTGGCATTGCCGGTCCGGCTGCTATTATCGCCATCAGTTTTGTGGTCGGAGGCTTGATCGTTTCGGTGATGACGGCGCTGGTTTCGGTCAGCCAGCTCATCGGCTGATGCGGCCGCGCCTCGGGGAAAGGAAGATGCACATGAGAACCGCCCGGCACAGGTGTCGTCGCGGCGCAGCGCTGCGCAGCGGCGAAGCCGGCTTCACGCTCGTGGAAATCCTCGTGGTCATCACCATCATCGGCCTGATCATGGCGATCGTCGGCCCGCGCGTGCTGAACTATCTCGGCGAGTCCAAAGTCAAAGCGGCAAAGATCCAGATCGAAAGCTTCTCGAGCGCGCTCGATCTTTATTACCTCGACATGGGCCGCTATCCGACGTCGAGCGACGGCCTCGCCGCGCTGGTGCAGCGGCCGGGCAGCGCGCAACAGTGGAACGGCCCGTATCTGAAGGGCGGCGTCGTTCCCAACGATCCGTGGGGACATTCGTATGTGTACCGGTCCCCGGTCGAACGGGCGCCGTACGAGATCGTGTCGTACGGCTCCGATGGTCAGGAGGGCGGCACTGGAACCGCTGCCGACATTTCGAGCATTGCGGCGAACGCCCAGGCCAACGCGTTGCACTGATGCGGCGAGGGGGCAGGACGGCTACATCCTGCTCGAAATCGTCTGCGTCTTGGCAATCGTCGGGCTTCTGGCCGCGGTCATTCTTCCCGCCATTCCGCGGGCGACCAGCCGCGCCCGGCTCGAAGGCTATGCGGTGGCGACCGCGGCGCTGCTCAAGGCCGATCGGATCGCGGCGCTGCGCCGGCAGATCCGCGTCGCCACGGCCATCAACGCCGAGGCGCGCACCATCCGTTCCGGCGCCGACGGCCGCATCGTGCAGCTGCCGGCCGATGTGCGGCTTGACGCCCTGCTGGCGGCGCGCTGCTACGACCGGCCGGCGGGGCGCTCCATCGATTTCTTCCCGTCGGGCCTGTCGTGCGGCGGCGTTATCGCGCTGACGCGCCAGGGCGTGGGTTACGAGGTTCGGGTGAACTGGCTGACCGGAGGCGTCGATGTCCTGCCGCGGCAGCCGCTCTGAGGCCGGCTTCACGCTGATCGAAGTGCTGGTCGCGATCGCGATCCTTGCGCTCGTGCTCGGCGCGATCGGCGCCGTGGTCGGCACCACGGTCAAAGGCATTCGCTCGGTCGACCGCCGCTTGCCGCTGCTCGAAACCGCGCGGAGCCTCATGGCGGCGCTGCCGGGGCGCGAAGCATTGCAACCGGGGACACAGACCGGCAGATCGGGCGAATATCGCTGGCGCATCGATGCGGTTCCGCTCGCCGACCCGGCGCCGGACATCTTCGCCGCGGACGCCCAGACGCCGCCGCCGAAATGGATGCCGCTTGCCATCACCGTGCAGGTGCAGGACAGCGCGGGGCCGCCGGTGCGGCTCGATACGGTGCGGCTCGTCCCGAGGCCGCAGCGATGAGCGCGCCGCGACCGGTGCCCGATATGCGCAGCGGCGAGGCCGGCTTCACGCTGCTCGAAATGCTGATCGCCACCATGCTGATGGTGTTCATCCTGGTGGCGCTGGCCACGGTGACGGCGCAATGGCTGCCGAACTGGAAGTACGGCATGGCGCGGATGGAGCGCGACGAACGTCTGGCGTTCGCGCTCAACCGCGTGGTCGCGGATCTGTCGGTGGCCGAATTCGTTCCTGCCAACACCGCGGAGAAGACGCCGTATTTCGACGGCAGCGGATTGGGCGTCAGCTTCGTGCGCACGGCGGTCGGGCCGAATTCGCGCCCCGGTCTCGAAATCGTTCGCTTTCAGGAAGTCGCCGACGCGAGCGGTCCGTCGCTGGTCCGCGACCGCGCGGCCTTCGTGCCGCTCCCGGCCGCCGCGCAGGCGCGGTTCAGCGACCCGATGGTGCTGATCCGCGCGCCGTATCGCGTGGCGTTCGCCTACGCGGATGCCAACGGTGCCTGGCTGCCGGCCTGGCACGACGCGGCGCAATTGCCGGCGCGCATCCGCATCACCGTGCGTGACGGCGTCACCCAGCAAACGCTCGCCGTCTCGACGGCGGCTCTCACCCATATCGACACGCCGGCCGAGTGCGTGAGCGCAAAGAGCGTGACCCAGTGCCTCACTCAGATCGCTCAGGCCGCGGCCAACCGTAATCGTGCGCCGGGGGCCGCGGAGCCGCAGTTATGATCGCCGTGAGCGCCGCAGCGCAACGCCGGGCGTCGGGTAACGACGGCTTCATCATCGTCGCCGTGTTGTGGATTCTGGCGGCCCTCGCCGCGCTGGTTTCGGTCTATGCGATCTACGTGACCAACACGGCGATCGCCGTTGCCGCAAGCGGCGAAGCCGTCATGGCCGATCCTTTGGTTTCGGCCGCCGTCGAGCTCGCCGCCTATCAATTGATCGGCACCCAAGCGGAAGATCGTCCGGCGGTCGGCCACTTCACCGCGCGCGTCGGCACGGCGCGATTGACCGTGGCGTTCCAGACCGAGGCGGCGCGGATCGACCTCAACGCGGCGCCAAAGCCATTGCTGTCGGGACTGTTTGTCAGCGCCGGCGCCCAGCCGCTCAATGCCGACAGCTACGCCGATCGCATCATCGCCTGGCGCACGAAGATCGCGGCACAGAACATCGATACCGACCCGGAAAATTCGTTCTACAGCGCCGCCGGCTTGAGCTACACGCCGCGCCACGGCCCGTTCGCCAATGTCGGCGAGCTGTGGCTGGTCCACGGCATACCGCAGGCTTTGATCGAGCGCGTGCTGCCCTATGTGACGGTCTACAGCGGCAAGGCCCAGGTCGATATTGTCGATGCGGCGCCGCAGGTCATTGCCGCAGTGCCGGGCATGACGCCCGAGAGCCTGCAAGGCATCCTGGCGGCGCGCGCCGCGGGAACGCTCGACCGCGCCGCGTTGCCCAGTTTGCTTGGCCAATCGGAGGCGGGGTCGTCCTCGGCCGATCCGGGAAAATCGTTCCGGGTCGGGGTGCGGGTCGATCTCGCCAATGGCCGCCGCAGCGCGGCCGAGGCGGTGATCCTGCTGCCCGAGGACGGCCCGGTTCCCTATCGTGTACTGTCCTGGCGGAACGCTTTGGACGGAACCACGGATCAACCCATGGACTTCGGTCGGCAATGACCTTGTGGCGTACCATCGGTGAGATATTGGCGCACTGGACCGATACCGTCGCGGCTGCGGTGGTCGCCGCGGCCGGGCGCTTTGTGTCGCCGCGGGTGGTGCGGCTCGTCGAAGGCGACCGGCCCGACACCTTCGCCCTGCAAGCCGACAAGGCGGTGGCCGACGGTCAACGCGTGACTTTCGCCAATGGTCGGTTCGGCGGCGGCACCCTGGCCGACGCGGTCCGCGGCAGCCGGCTCGAGCTCGTGCTGCGGCCGAACCGCTTCGTGGTGCGGCCGTTGGAGCTGCCGGCACGCGCCAGCGAATTCCTCGACGGCATCGTGCGCGCGCAGATCGATCGCCTGACGCCGTGGACCGCAGCCGACGCCGTGTTCGGCTGCGGCGCGCCGGCGCCCGCCGGCGCCGGCAAGATCGTGACCACGATCGCCGCCACCACGCGCGCCAATACCGAGCCCTATGTCGCCGGCCTTGCCGCGCTGCATCCGGCGTCGTTGTCGATCTTCACCCGCGCCGGTGAGGAAACGAGCGACCTGATCAAGGTGTTCGAGCTGCAGGCGCACGGCTTGCTCGACCGGCAGCGGCTGAGCCGGCTCCTTCGCCTCGTTCTCGCCGGCACCGCTGCGGCGGCCGTGCTGGCGACCGCGGCCGGCGCCTTCGTCGGCAATTATCTCGACGGCCGCCGCGCCGAGTTCAACGGCGAGCTTGCGGCGCGCCGCATCGCCCTCAAGCTCGATCGCGACGGCGCCGACCGCTCGCCGTTTGCGGGCCTGGCGCGGCGCAAGCACGACAGCCAGGCGAGCGTGATCGTGCTCGAGGAGCTGTCCCGCATCCTGCCCGACAACACCTATGTCACCACGCTGCACATCGACGGCGCGACGTTGCAGATCACCGGCGTCACTCAGGACGCGCCGTCGCTGATCGGGCTGATGGAGCAGTCGCGGCATTTCTCCCGCGCCACGTTCTTCGCGCCAACGACGCATGCGCCGTCCGACCCCGGCGATCGCTTCCATATCGAAGCCAAGCTCGAACCGGTCAACACGGTGAGCCAATGACGGTCCGCGGCGTCATCGAGCGCATGCTGAACTATTCGCCGCTGATTGCGGCCTCGCTGTACGGCGCCGTCGTCGTCGCGCTGCTGGCCGTGACCTGGCTGGCGCTTGCCGGCATCTACTCCGCCGAGAGCGCGCTGGCCGACACCGAGGATTTGCTCGCGCGGCTGCAAGACCGCAAGGCGGCGGCCGTGGCGGACGGCGGCGCCATGACCGGATCGCCGTTTCTCGAAGGCCCGAGCGTGACGGTGGCCGGCGCGGCGCTACTGCAGCGCGTCGGCGGCGCGGTCACCAAGGCCGGCGGCACCATTCAATCCTCGCAGGTCGAGGTGGCCGCCGCGGCCGGCGGCATGGTGCGGCTGCAAGTCAGCTGCGAGATCGCGCAAGCCGACCTGCAGCGCCTGCTCTACGATCTCGAGGCCGGCATGCCGTTTCTGTTCATCGACGAATTGACCGCGGAAATGCCGCAGGCGGTCGGCGCCAATGATGGCGTCGGCCGCATGCACGTCCAGCTGGCCGTATCGGGCGAGTGGCAAGGAGCGCCGCGGTGACACGGCGGCATCCCCGGCTCGCTCGCATTGTTGCCGCCGCGCTGTGGCTGACAGTGCCGGCTTTGGCGGCCACGCCGCCCGGCAGCGATGGCGGTCCCGGTGACGGCGCCGCGCTCGACGTGACCCGCCATGCCATGCCGCCGCCCGATGTCGCGGCAAGGCAAGCGCCCGCGACCGTCAGCGCCAATCCGCTGTGGGCGATCCCGCTGAGCGCGCTCGCGGCCACGCGCAGCCGGCCGCTGTTCACGCCGTCGCGGCGGCCGCCGGCGCCGATCGTCGCCAATGCGCCGGCGGTTGCCCCGGTAAGCCCGCCGCCACCGCCGCCCGTGCCGGAGCATCCGAACCTGACGCTGATCGGCACCGTGGCCGGAGGCAGTGAAAGCGTAGCCGTGTTCATCGACAACGCGACCCACGAGGCGGTGCGGCTGCGCACTGGCGAGGGGCATATGGGCTGGATCTTGCAGTCGGTGGGACCCCGAGCGGTGACGCTACAGAAGAACGACCGCACCGAGACGCTGGAATTGCCCAAGCCGACGGCGCAGCAGGAGGCGCCCATCGTCTCGGCGTTTCCGCCACCGCCGCTGCAGGCCGGCGCGGGGCCAGCGGGACGGCGGCCGCAATCGGTAGGCTGCATGCCGGAGCCGATCGGCTGCTGAGCACCGCTGCGGCCACCGGCGCGCGACCCGCTCGTTCGTTACCACGAGTATCGCAGGGTTCCGGTGCCGGCGTAGGTCTGCGAACCCTTGGCGAACTCGCCGTCGAACTTCGCGCTCAACAGCCAGTTGGCCGCGACATGCAAATCGGCCTGCGCCGTGGTAAGCGCCGAATCGTGGGGCAGTGTCGCGCCGTTGACGGTGAAGCTCGCGCCCGGCAAGGCCTGGAACACCGCCCCCAGCAGCGGATTGCTGACCCAATCGTGCGCCCAGGCGACGCGGGCGCGCAGCACCACCGGCATGGTGCCGAGCATGGTCAGATCGTCGAACCGGGCGCCAAGTTCGCTTCGAGCATCGCTCGCGCTCATCGCGTTATAGCTAAGGCCGAAACCGCCACCGGTGACGTCGGTCTCGCTGTAACTCGGCGTGTGGAAACTCTGCGCTTGCGCCGCCGCGTAGGGGGTAAGGCCGACGGTCGGCCGTACCGCATAGCGATAGCCGGCCTCGATCCGGCCGCCGTAGCTCTGGCCGTCGAACCTTGCGGTCAGCTGATCGCCCAACGCGATGCGGTTGGTCGACATCCAGTTATTAGTGTAGGCCAATGCCGCGGCGACATAGGCGGGACCCCATCGCGTCGTGCCGTAGACACCGGCCTGGAACGCGTCGCTGCGGCCGGTGCCAAGCCCCTGCGCCAGACCCCAATTGGTGCCGCCGCCCGCAAGGGCGAAGCCGGCGGCCGCGTCGGGCGAAAAATGATAGTCCATGCCACCGGCAAAGCCGATCGTATGCACGTTGACGTTATTGGAGCCGACCACGGGATCGCCATTGGTCTTGTTGTAGCCACCGTAGCTTGCGCCCCATGCGGTCCAACGCTGGTCGAACGACGCTGCGGGCGGCGGTGCCTTGAGCACCGCGTCATAGGCGAGCGCGATGTCCGGCGGGAATGCCTGCTGTTCAGGAGCAAAACCCAAAGCCGAACCGCCGGCGCCGCCGCTGCGCCCGTCAACGAACGGATCGAGCAGCAGGCTCAAGAACTCGTTCATCAATTGGAACGCGCCCTTCTCGCTGTCGGTCGCCTCCTCTCCGGAAAGCTGGGTGAGCGCGGTTCCCAGGCTCGGCCCGGTCAAGCCAAAGACGTTGAAGAAGCCCGGTGGCAACGCGCCGCCAGAATTGAAGAAGCCATTGATCGCGTTGGCAACGTTCTGCTGGTTTTGGTTCAGGCCCGACTGGTTGCCGAGCTGCGCCGTCAGGTTCAAGAACACGTCGGTGGCACTATAGCTCAGCGCAGTCGCAAAGCCGGGCGGCAGATTGGCAGTGGTGGCGCCAGTGAACGTCGTGCCGCCAAGCCCTCCTGCTGCGTGCAGGATGTCGTACTGCCTGGCAGTGTAGGCGCCGGGCGCAAACAACGCTTCGACCGTGCCGGCAAGCATGGCGGTACCTGACACATTCGCTTCGCTTGCGGCCCCTGGCGTGACCTGGACCAAGTACACTGCGCCGGATTGGAAGGCGAGATTGCCGCTGATATTGAGTGTGCCGACTGCCGCCGGCAGGCCCGGCATCAGCGTGCCGCCCGAGTTGACCATGACGGATGAAACAATGCCGGTGCCGTCGAGGGTGCCGCCCGAGTTGATCGTAACTCCGCTGGATGACCCGATCGACCCCATCACCGAGAGTATGCCCTGATCAACGGTGGTGGCGCCGCCGTAGATGTTGCCGGCGTTGGTCAGCGTCAGCGTGCCAGTGCCGACTTTGTCTAGCCCCCCGCCGCCCTGGATGACCCCGGCGAACGTGGTCGAAGCGTTATTACCGCCGACCGTCAGCAAATTGTTGAGTGTAATGAAGCTGCCCACGCTATTGCTTGCGATCGAGCCAGCCGTCATCGCCGTTGAGTTCACGATCATCGAGCCGGTCCCATTGAAGACGAAGCTCGCGGTGCCGCCCGTACTTGCGGCGTCGAATGTCACCTGGCCGCCCGTATTGGTGGTGATGTTGGCGCTACCGGCAGTCGACGAGTCATTGAAGGTCAAGCTCGCGTTATTGGTGATCGTCGCGTTGCCGGCCGTGCTTGAGTTGTTGAATTGAAGTCCGCCCGCATTGTCGATGGTGGCGTTCGCGGCGGTGGCAGTGTTGTTGAACGTGATGGTGCCGGTGGCGTTGTTGGTGATGTTAGCGTTGCTCGCTGTCGTAGAATCGAAAAAGTCGATCTGGACGTTGTTGGTGAAATTGGCGCTGCCCGCCGAGCTGGTGTCGCTGAACTGAACGATCTCGTTGTTGATGAAAGTGGTATTGGCGTTGCCGGCGTTGCTGGTGTTCTCAAAGAAAATGAAGAAGTCATTGTTGTAGGTGACAGCGCCCGTCCCGTTGTTGGCAGTGCTGCCGTTCTGGAAGACCAGGCTGTTCCCGGAGGTGACGTTGAAGGTCTGCGTGTTGGTCGAACTGTTGGTGACGCCCGCTCCGTTGATGATGAACGGGTTGTCGATGTTGAACGTGTAGGCTTGCGCGTTCGACGTGAACGAGAGCGCGCCGATCGTCACGATCCCGGCGTCGTTGGCGACCGTGGTCGTTCCCGTATTGGTGAAGGTGGCGGTGCCGCTCGGGACGCCATTGGGGTTCCAGTTGAGCGGCTCGACCCACTCGTTGGGGTCGACGCCGTTACCCCCGACCCAGGTGGCGTCCTGTGCGACCGCCGACCCGGCCGTCAGCCATAAGGGTATGATCGCCGCTGCCAGACCGGCCCATTTTGCCGGGAGATCAATATCGATCGACAAGTCGCGCATCTTCCGGGGAATCCTTGATCGGGACGCGACATTTCAACGGTACGAAGTTGCGCGTAGCCCCGCAACAACTGGGCGTGACGAGCCGCTGGTTTTGCCGCCTGTTTCTCGGGCGATGTGGCAATCGGGCAACGCTATGCACCGCATTCACCCAGGAGGCAGGAAGCTGGGACGTCCAGCCGGGGGCAGCGTTCCTATTCGGAAAGTGGCATCGCAGGCTCTGTCCCGATCTGCCGATCATGCTCAAGGCATCATCCGGCATGACATCGGTCGCTGACGCCCTGCCAGTCGGAGACGTGGAACGTGGCAAGGGGTTTCTGCCAAACCGAAACCATTGGTCGGCGAACCGCGCCCCCTCAAGGGGAGTCGCCCAAACGTATGGTTGTTTTCCTTGCGGAATGGCTGCTTTTGCCGTCCGAGCGGCTACTTTAGCCACTCCAGTTGCTTGCGCCGCCGCGCCAATGCGGCTACCACCGCGGCCCGAAAGGCCAATGGTGGCTGTTCTCGACGGAGCCGAAGTGAACCGCAAGATTCTGATCATGGGCCTGCCCGGCGCCGGCAAGACGACGCTCGCCAACGCGCTGGCGCCGCTGCTCAATGCCGTGGTCTTTAACGCCGACGCGGTGCGCGCCAATCTATCGCGCGACCTCGGCTTTTCCCACGAGGACCGGGTCGAGCACGCCCGGCGCATGGGCTGGATGTGCGACCGCGTCGTCGAAGCCGGCGGCACCGTGATCGCCGATTTCATCTGCCCGACCGAGCAGACCCGCGTCGTCTTCGGCGAGGCGTTCACCATCTGGGTGGACCGCATCGAGCAAGGCCGCTTTGCCGACACCAACAAGATGTTCGTGCCGCCGGTGAAATTCGACCTCCGCGTCGATCCCGACGGCACGCCGCAGTACTGGGCCGAGCAGGCCTTGGCGCTGCTGCGCCCGCCGTTCGACCCGCAAAAGCCGACGGCCTTGTTCATCGGGCGCTACCAGCCGTTTCACGGCGGCCACCAGCGTCTGATCGAGGAGGGGCTGCGCCGGGTCGGCCAAGTCTGCATTGCCGTGCGCGATACTCACGGCACCGACGCCAAGAACCCGCTGCCGTTCTTTGCCGTCAAGCAGCGCATCGAAACGGCGTTGTCGGCTCATACCGGGCGCTTCGTGGTGGTGCCGCTGCCCAATATCACCAACGTCTTCTATGGCCGCGACGTCGGCTACAACGTCGAGCGCATCGTGCTCGACGAAGCCACCGAATCGATCTCCGCCACCAAGATCCGCAATCTGAGCGCGGCGCCCGCCTCGCGCTGAAAACCGCGACCCTAGGAGCTTCGCCGCCGCGGCGGTAAGGTCGCGCCGATGACTGCGGCCGCATTCGTCCGTTCGGCGCAAGATCGCCTTGAGCTCCTGTTCGACGCGCTCACCGATCCGGCGCGCTGCGAGCGCGCCATGGCGTGCGTGCTCGCCGGCTATCTGGCGATCTGGTCGCTCTACGCGGCGGTCGCCAAAAGCAGTCAGGACATCCACACCGACATGGGCGAGATCGTGGCCTGGGCCCACGACGCCGGGCTTGGCACGCCCAAGCATCCGCCGCTCGCCGCCTGGCTGGTGCGCGGCTGGTTCGCCGTGTTTCCGCGCCAGGACTGGGCCTACTACGTGTTCGCGGCTCTGGTGGCGACGGTGGCGCTGTGGATCACGTGGCGGCTTGCGGCGCGCTATCTGCCGCCCGACAAGCGCGTCGTCGCCATCGCGCTGTTGACGCTGGTGCCCTTCTATAATTTCTTCGCGCTGAAGTTCAACGCCAACGCCGTGCTGACGCCGCTGTGGGCGCTCGCCACGTGGTGGTTTCTGCGCTCGTTCGAGACGCGGCGCATCGGCTGGGCGGCGCTCGCCGGCATCGCCGCCGCGGCGGCGATGTGGGGCAAGTACTGGTCGGTGTTTTTGCTCGCCGGCCTGGGCGCTGCCGCGCTGAACGATCCGCGCCGCAGCGCTTATTTCAGCTCGGCGGCGCCGTACGTGACGCTGGCGGTCGGCACGATTTTCCTGACGCCAAATATCGACTGGTTGATCGTGCACCAGTTCATGCCGTTCGGCTACGCCGTTGAAACGCATCCGGCGACGCATTTATTCGCGGCGAAGTCGGCGTTCTACTTCATTGGTGGCGATCTTTGTTATATCGCGGCGCCGGTCGCGTTCACGCTGCTGGCGGCGCGTCCGGGCTTGGCCGGCATCGCCGACACGCTATGGCCGGCCGACCCGTCGCGCCGCACGCTCGTCATCGCGCTGGCGACGCCGTTCTTGTTTGCCGTGGTGATCGCGCTGGCGCTGCCGATCGCGCTCGAGGCGCTGTGGGGGATTCCCATGCTGACGCTGTTTCCGATCGTGCTGTTGTCGTCGCCGCAGCTCGCCATGCCGCGGCGCGGCGCCGTCGCCTTGCTGGCGTTCGCCATTGCCTTCCCCGTGTTCATGGTCGCGATTTCGCCGTTGGTCGCCGTGTCCCGTCACCGCGAAGGCGTGCCGGATTTCGCCAGCGACTATGCGCTGGTGGCGCGCGCCGTCGAACGCGCTTGGCGTGCCCACACCGACCGGTCGCTGCGCATTGTCGGCGGCACCACGACGGCCAACAGCATCGCCTTCTATTTGCCCGATCAGCCGTCGATTTTCGACATCGACGTTCCGAGCCGCACGCCATGGGTCGGCGACGATCGCATCCGCCGCGACGGCATGGCGATGGTGTGCCCCGAGGCCGAGGAGTTCTGCATGCGCGCCTTGCACGGCTTCGCCGTGCGCTACCATGCCGCTGCCGACGAGCACATCGTCGTGTCGCGGCGCTATCTCGGCATCGAAGGCAGGCCGCACCGCTACGAGATCGTAATCATTTTACCGCAATCATCGTAAGGGCATTCCCAGCGACATTTCAGGAACCGTTAACCTTGTTGCAGCGGCCGGTCTTTTTCGTCTCGCCGAATGGGCGTGCCAATGAGGAGCGGACGGTGAATTCTCGCGGTCGCGAAGCCGCCGGCAATCTTGAACGCGCCCATTGCCTGGCGACGCTCGATGTCTTCGTGATCGCCGGCGGGCTGGGCACCCGGATCGGCCAGGTCTTGGGCAACACGCCGAAGCTGTTGGCGCCGATCTCCGGGCGGCCCTATCTCGCGTATCTGCTCGATTGGCTGCGGCGATTTGGAGCCAAACGCATCGTGCTCGGTCTCGGACATCGGGCGCAGACGGTGGTGGACTTTCTCGGCGGCGACAAGGCCGCCACGGCCGGCCTCGAAGTGGTGCCGCTGATCGAGCCGCGGCCGCTCGGCACCGCCGGCGCTGTCCGCTTCGCCCGGGCGCAATTGCGCAGCGATCCGGTGCTGATCATGAACGGCGACAGCTTCGCCGATGCCGACCTGTGCATCCTGGTGGCGCACCACCGCGGCGCCGGAGCGAAGGCGACGTTGCTTTGCGTCGAGGTTGACGATGCCGGCCGCTACGGCCGCGTCGAGATCGACGCGCAGGGCCGCATCCGCGGCTTCATCGAGAAGGATGCAAATTTCCACGGCGTGAGCCCGGTCAGCGCCGGCGTCTATGTGTTCTCCGCCGCGCTGCTCGATGAGATCGCGGCCGGCGGCGCCGCCTCCCTCGAGCACGACGTCTTCGCCGCCGCGCCGCCCGGATCGTTCGCGGCCTACGCCGGACGCTTTGCCTTCATCGATATCGGCACGCCGGAATCGCTCAGAGCTGCCGAGCGCGTCATCGGCGCCAAGGCTGCCGGCACCGCGGCCGGAGCCTGGCCCACATGATCATCAGCCGCACGCCGTTCCGCATTTCGCTGTTTGGCGGCGGGACCGACTATCCGACCTGGTTCCGCGAACACGGCGGCTCGGTGATCGGCACCGCGATCGACAAATATTGCTACATCAGCGTCCGCCCTCTGCCGCCGTTCTTCGAGCACAAGTCCAAGATCGTCTATTCCAAGGTCGAGCTGGTCCGCGAGGTCTCGGAGATCGAGCATCCGGCGGTGCGCGGCGTGCTCACCGACATGGGCGTGACCGAGGGTTTGGAAATCCACCACGACGCCGACCTGCCGGCGCGCTCGGGGCTCGGCTCGTCGAGCGCGTTCACGGTCGGGCTCCTCAACGCGCTGCATGCGCTCAACGCCCGGATGATGTCCAAGCGCGACCTCGGCCGCGAGGCGATTCGCATCGAGCAGGAGGTGCTGAAGGAAGACGTCGGCTGCCAGGACCAGATCTGGGCGGCCTACGGCGGCTTCAACCGCATCGATTTTCATCCCGATGGCGGCTTCTCGGTCATGCCGTTCATCCTGCCGCCGGCGCGGCGCGCCGAGCTCGCCCAATCACTGATGCTGTTCTTCACCGGCTTCTCGCGCTTTGCCTCTACTTTCGCCGGTGAGCAGATCAAGAACATGAACGGCCGTAAGAACCAGCTGCGCATGATCCGAAGCCTGGTCGACAGCGCCGCTGACATTCTGCTCGATCCGAAGACGCCGCTGCGGGATTTGGGCGAACTCATGCACCAGTCCTGGCAGCTCAAGCGCGAGCTCGCCGACAGCGTCTCCAACTCGCAGATCGACGAAATCTACGAGGCCGGCCGCCAAGCGGGCGCCGTCGGCGGCAAGCTCCTTGGCGCCGGCGGCGGCGGCTTCATGGTGCTCTTGGTCGATCCGGAAAAGCGCAACGCCGTCCGCGAGCGGCTACGCAAGTTGGTTCACGTCAATGTCGGCTTCGACGACGATGGCAGCAAGATCATCATTTATCAGCCGGACAATAGCTGATGTGACGGGAACGCTGCGCCGCCCCGCGATTGCCGCCCCGACCAGTTATTCATGCGTGCTTTCTTGCGAGGCGGCAACAGAAAGCCCTGTCATGCTCATGCTGTGCTGTTCGTCGAGTTCGCCGACACCGTACACCGAAATCGGAACGGCTCTGATTGTCGGCAAAATTGTCGGTCACGTGGTGTGTCATTTCGACGGTGGATTTGCTGTTCAATTCTTCGAAGGTAGTCCCAGCGAGGCGGACTTCGTGTCACTCAGGCGGAGGCGCTTTTTGCCGGCGCAGCGAGCACTGTCATGCCGAATTCGACGTTCAGTGCCACCATGCTGGCGCGGCACTGCGGGCAGCGCATTTGCTGCATCGCATCGACAAATTGTTTCATGCTCGTCGGGAGCTTGCTTTCATGCATCCAGTCATGTCCGCAAGTTCGGCAGCGCAGCGGCAAACGGTTGATCCATACACCGCTCATTTTGGCTCCTCGGTAATTGAGGTACGCGTCTGCGTCTGAAGTCACCAATAGGGCATCTCAAAAATCCGCTGAACAGGTTTAAGAACGGTAAAGCGCAACAATGGCAACCATTTTCAAGGCGGGCTCTGGAGATTCCTGCACGGTCATTGCGGCGCTACTCTTGCAACCAAATTCGATCGGCTATTCAGTTATTTAATGAACTTTTCAGGTTCCGGGGGCAGACTGCTGCGCCGGCTAGAAATTCTCTCCTCGGGCTTTGAACACAAGGTCTGTGTCAAGGATTGGCACAATGAGTGTTGGTATCTCCCTTATCGCCGAATTAGAAGATGCGATCCAAAGCGGCTCAAAAGACAAACGGATCGATACTCTTCGACGCATTACCGACCTTTTTGTCGCCGACGCAGACCGCCTTAACGATAACCAGATCGAAGTGTTTGATGACGTCTTGGGTCATCTGATCAAAAGGATCGAAGCTAAAGCTTTGGCCGAGCTCAGTCAGCGCCTTGGACCAGTTAAGAACGCGCCGATTGAAGTGGTGCGGAGGCTTGCACATGACGACAATATCGTTGTGGCAGAGCCGGTATTGACCCAGTCGGTGCGTCTTAGCGATAAAGATCTCATCGAAATTACCAAGACAAAGACCCAAGCCCATTTGTTGGCGATTTCAGCGAGGCCGCACATTGCCACGCCCGTGACGGATGCGCTCCTAGAGCGCGGTGACCGTGAGGTTTTTCACCGGCTGGCCGAAAACTCAGGCGCTCAATTCTCCGAGAACGGCTTTGCCACCCTGGTCAAACAAGCGGAAGGCGACGACCAGTTGGCAGAAAGAGTTGGAAGTCGCATAGATGTTCCATTGCGGCTCTTCAGAGAGTTGCTGTTGCGGGCTACAGAGGCGGTGCGTAATAGACTTCTTGCGTTGGCAGGTCCGGAAAGCCGCGAGCACATTCAGCGAATACTGGCTTCGATTTCTGAAGACGCAAGCCGCGAGGCGACTATACGGAGCGAGCGCGACTATGCCGCAGCGAACGCTCGTATGCTCGCTATGCGCAGCCAAGGAAAACTCAACGACGCAGCAATCTATGAGGCTGCAAAAGCTAGCCGAAATGCTGATGTTGTGGCGGGCATTGCTTTGCTCTGCGGCGCTCCGCATTCGCTAATCGAGAACTTGCTGGAAAGCAAGCATCGCGAAGCATTCTTGGTACCTTGCAAGGCAGCTGGTCTGGAATGGCTTACCGTTCGCCTGATTCTCAATAGCCAAGCCGCTGGGCGCAAAATTTCAGATCAGGACTGTGATCGGGCAGAGGGCGACTATAAGAAGCTATCACAAGCCTCCGCCGGCCGCGTCCTTCGGTTTTGGCAGGTTCGGCAGAAGGCGACTGCGAACAACGCTGCTGCGTCGTAACGGACAACAGAGACGGTGCCGGGCTCGAACGTTCAGGCAACTGTGGCCGCGCTTGGCTGATCAGCTTACTCAACCCGGCAACCTGAGAGGTCCTCGAATGGACGCGCCGCATAATTAATGGTCGGCGCGATAAGCCGGTAAAAGTTGCCTGACGCCGATCTAATCGGCGAGGCTCTCAACCGTACGGTTGAGCCAATCGCGGTCCGGCGACAGCGAGCGCAGCTCCTTGAGCGCCTCGGTCTTGGTCTGCGTCACCAGCGGCACGATCGCCGGCTCGCCTTCGCCGTTCGCCGGCTGGCAGCTGAATTCGAGCCGGATGTCGTTCGGGTCCATGATGTAGATCGAGAAGATCCCCGGCAGGATTTCGAGCGGGCCGTCATAAGGCACCTTGGCGGCCTCGAGCCGCGCCCGGATGCGCGCCTGGCTCTGCGGCGACACCGCAAACGACACGTGCTGCATGTTGCCGAGCGCGTTGCGGTCGCCCTTTGGCTTGGCGCCCTTGGGCATCTCGAAAAACGCCAGCAGCGCGTCGCGGCCCATGTCGAAGAAATAATGCCGGATCTCCTCGAACGGCGGATTGCCGCGGTTGCCGGGGCCGCTGCCCAGCCCGGGCGGCACCCGCATGGCATGAACGAGCCGCATGCCGAGCACGCCGACATAGAAATCGACGGTCATCTTCATGTCGTCGGTGTTCAACGCCAGGTGATGGACACCGTAAAAGCGGATGTCGTTCCAGGTCGAACGATCCGCCTGCGTAGCGGTATCGAGCAGGGCCATCGTTTTCTCCTCTGCGCGGCCGGCGATCTCGCTCACGCCGCCGGCACTTGCCATGACGCGAACCCGGCACCGACCAGCGTCTGCGGGCTCGGGAAATAGTCGATCAGCTCGAAGCCTTTGCTGCCGGCGGCGGCATGCGCGATCACCCAGTCGCGGATCTCGTGGGCGCCGTTGCCGGTGCGCGGCAGTTCGGTGGAGAGGAAGGCATCGAGCTGCCGCTCCTCGCCGTTTTCGAAATGCCGGATGCAGTCGTGATCGAATTTTTCGTCGATGAAGCCCATGGTGGCTTCGCCGATCGAATGGCTTAAGCCCCCGGTGCCGAGCACCGCGACGCGCAGCGGCTCGGCATAGCTCTCGATCGCCCGGCGAAGGAGCCGGCCCCAGGCGAGGCAGCGCCGGATACTCGGCATCGGCGCTTCCAGATCGTTGACCAGGATGGGAACGAGCGGCAAATCGGGATCGACGCCGGCGCGCCACAGCGGAATGCAGGCGCCGTGGTCGAGCGTGAGCCGGTGCGAAAGCGCCGGCTCGAAGTCGTTGTCGAGCGCGGTTTGAACGAGATGGCGGCCGAACGCGGCGTGACCCTTCAGCGTAGCGTGCGGATAAACTTTCTTCATGAACGGCTCGGGCGGGCCGTCGTGCTCGTCGCCGATGCCGATGCAGATCGCCGGCAGATTGTTGATGAAGAAGTTGACCCAATGATCCGGCGAGACGACGACAAGCAGGTCTGGCCGGCAGGCGCGCAGCCGGCGGCCGATCTCGTCGAAGGCAGCTTCCAATTTCCCCCGATGATCGCGTGCCATGGTCTCCCACTCGCGCGCGATGATCGGCCCGTGGCTTGCCGCGAAAACGCCGACCAGCTTAGCCATGGGCGACCGTCTCCTTGGCGGCCTGAGCCCCGGAATCGATGGCGTGCAGCTTGGCGATGAATTCCGCCTCGGGCATGCCGCGAATCTGGAAATAGAAGCGAAGCAGGTAGGCGTTGACCAGCGGCGACAGCGCGGCGACGTTGTCCTCCAGCAGCGCCTGGCGCACCTGCGGCTTGATCGGATAGCGGCCGATCACACCGGCCATGTCGGCGCGATAGGCCTTGGCAAGGTCCGCATCGTGATGCAGGTCGAAGAATAGCTTGCTCAGCCAATAGTCGGTCATTGCCGCTCCCTGCAAAGCTTTTGCCTCAGCATGATCTTTTGCGTTTCGGTTGCCAAGAGGCGGCAAAGGCCATTGGCGCGGCCGCCGCTGCGGCGATAACGTGCGGCAAAGTCAACAAGGGCGCGGGCGATGAAGTTCGGTCTGTTCTACCTTCCCACTTATCTGCCGGGCCTGCGCGACGCGCAGACCCATTATCGCAACATCATCGAGCAGGTCGAATTCGCCGACCGCATCGGCATCGACTATGCCTGGATCGTCGAGCACCATTTCGTCCGCCACGGCGGCATGTTTCCGGCCAATTACGCCTTCCTGTCCTATCTCGCCGCGCGCACCAAGCGGATCAGGCTCGGCACCGGCGCCACCGTCTTGCCGCTGAACGATCCAGTGCGGGTCGCCGAGCAGGCCGCCACCCTCGACCAATTGTCGCAAGGCCGCTTCGATTTCGGCGTCGGCCGCGGCTTTATTCGCGACGAGTTCGACATTTTCGGCGTCGACATGAAGGAGAGCCGCGAACGCGTCGAGGAGGGCGTCGAGCTGATCAAGCAGGTCTGGGCCGGCCCGACCATGGAGTTCAAGAGCAAATTCCGCCCGCCGCTCTCGGCCGGCCTGCCGCTGTTGCCGCCGATCTACCAGAAGCCGCATCCGCCGATCTGGGTCGCCTGCCTGATGTCGCCGGAGAGCTTCGAATGGACGGCGGCGCAGGGTTACAACCTGCTCTACGTCGCCTATCACGTCGATCATCCGGTCGCGGCCGAGCGCATCGGCTGGTACCGCGACGCGCTGCGCCGGCACGGCCGCGCCGTCGAGGATCACGAGATCTGCTGCGTCTATCACGCCCACTTCCTCGACCGCGACGACGACGACAGGCTGCGGGAGATGGTGCACAAGCCGATGAGCGAATACGCGGCCGCCGGCATCGAGGCGGCGCGCAAGCCGCCCGATCCGACCGCCTACAAGGGCTACGAGCGCCGCGAAGCCGGCCAGCGCGATTTCGGCTTCAACGCCTATTTTCCCGGCCGCGTCGTCATGGGCGGCCCGCAGCAGGCGATCGAGCGCATCCATATGCTGCGCGATATCGGCATCACCCAGATCGGCCTGCTGGTCGACTTCGGCTCGCTGCCGCAAGATCAGATCATGCGCTCGCTGCACATCTTCGCCGACCGCATCTTGCCCGAGGTCGGCGACATCTGAGGCCATCGCCGCTCGGGGTCGGCGGACCCCCGAGATTCGGTGCGCAAAACGCTCGAGCGAGCCCCGCACAATTACGGGTTGCCCGCGAACCGGGCGGGTCGCTCAAATATTGGGCTATTTTTTCAATATGTTAGCCGGTCCAAGCGATTAGGCCTTGCAACGAATTGAATCCAAAAGTGTACATGGTCCGTCCGACGGCGGGTCGCCTGTTGGCCCGGGCCGTGCTAGGGGAAGGCGGGGCAAAGGTGCGGGGCGTTTCACGAACATGAGTAAGGCGGACACATTGGGGGCGGACGGCGCATTGCGCATCGGGGTGGTCGGCGTCGGCGTCATGGGCTCGAACCATGCGCGGGTGCTGGCGGAATTGCCCGGCGTCAAGCTCGCCGGCGTGGTCGACCCCGACCGCAAGCAGCGCGAAACCGTCGCCCGGCACCTCGGCTGCCCGGCCTTCGCCGATCTCGACAGCCTGATCGACGCCGGCGTCGACGCCATCACCATCGCGGCGCCGACCCACCTGCACCGCGACATCGCCATCGCCTGCGCCTCGCGCGGCGTCCACGTCCTGGTGGAAAAGCCGATCGCCTCCACCATCGAGGAGGGCAACGAGATCGTCGCCGCCGCCCGGCGCGCCGGCGTCACGCTGATGGCCGGCCACGTCGAGCGCTTCAACCCGGCGGTCGAGGCGATCAAGCGGGCGATCAAGGGCCAGCACATCCTGTCGATCGCGGTCACGCGGGTCGGCCCGTTCCCGCCGCGCATGTCGAATGTCGGCGTCGTCATCGATCTCGCCGTGCACGA
>Ga0335081_10000843_pt1 | contig 49331 bp, 35 predicted proteins | sample Lox_Sample_35_FD_206713 | JGI IMG/M metagenome (GOLD analysis project Ga0335081, IMG submission 206713) | Soil microbial communities from Loxahatchee National Wildlife Refuge, Florida, United States - Lox_Sample_3.5 | ecosystem: Environmental > Terrestrial > Soil > Wetlands | place: USA... | reverse complement strand
TGCTGAGACAACCAGGATGTTGGCTTAGAAGCAGCCATTCATTCAAAGAGTGCGTAATAGCTCACTGGTCAAGCGACTCGGCGCCGAAAATTCTCGGGGCTAAAACTTGTTACCGAAGCTATGGACTCATCACGCTTCGGCGTGATGATTGGTAGAGGAGCATTTCATTCGCGACCATGGTGGACATGGTGGTGCAGCAATGTATCAGAAGGCGTGGCGCGAGCCATACTGGAGTGAATGAAAGAGAAGATGTAGGCATAAGTAACGATAAGACAAGTGAAAATCTTGTCCACCGAAAGTCTAAGGTTTCCTGAGCAACGTTCATCGTCTCAGGGTTAGTCGGACCCTAAGCTGAGGCCGAAAGGCGTAAGTGATGGAAAACAGGCGAAAATTCCTGTACCTGTCTGAAATCGTTTGACTGTAAGGGGTGACGCAGGAGTGAAAGATCAGCCGTCTGTTGGCTTAGACGGTCTAAGCGCGTAGGATTGGAAGGTTGGTAAATCCGCCTTCCTGCCGCAAGGCAAGTCTGAAACGCAAACGGGAGGGCTTATGCCCACAAACTGGTCCTAATCTGACTGCCAAGAAAAACCTCGTACGGGAGATTTTAGGCGGACCGTACCGCAAACCGACACAGGTAGATGAGGAGAGTATCCTAAGGTGCTCGAGTGAGCCGTGGTTAAGGAACTCGGCAAATTAGTCTCGTAACTTCGGGAAAAGAGACACCCCGCCTTTGGCGGGGTCGCAGAGAAATGGGCCAAGCGACTGTTTATCAAAAACACAGCACTTTGCTAACACGTAAGTGGAAGTATAAGGTGTGACACCTGCCCGGTGCTGGAAGGTTAAGGAAAGAGGTTAGTCTGCCGCAAGGCGGACAAAGCTTTGAACCGAAGCCCCAGTAAACGGCGGCCGTAACTATAACGGTCCTAAGGTAGCGAAATTCCTTGTCGGGTAAGTTCCGACCTGCACGAATGGTGTAACGATTTGGTCACTGTCTCAACCACGGGCTCGGTGAAATTGTGGTACCGGTGAAGACGCCGGTTACCCGCATCGGGACGGAAAGACCCCGTGAAGCTTTACTATACCTTGGCATTGGATTCGAGCAAGGCATGTGTAGCATAGGTGGGAGGCGTTGAACCCGGGGCGTTAGCTTCGGGGGAGCCACAATGTGAAATACCACCCTTGTTTTACTTGGACTCTAACCCGGGACCGTAATCCGGTTCGGGGACATTGCCAGGCGGGTAGTTTGACTGGGGCGGTCGCCTCATAAATGGTAACTGAGGCTCCCAAAGGTACCCTCAGCACGGTTGGTAATCGTGCGTCGAGTGTAAAGGCATAAGGGTGCCTAACTGCGAGACCAACAAGTCGAGCAGGTGCGAAAGCAGGGCTTAGTGATCCGACGATTCCGCGTGGAAGGGTCGTCGCTCAAAGGATAAAAGCTACTCCGGGGATAACAGGCTGATCTCCCCCAAGAGTTCACATCGACGGGGAGGTTTGGCACCTCGATGTCGGCTCATCGCATCCTGGGGCTGTAGGAGGTCCCAAGGGTTTGGCTGTTCGCCAATTAAAGCGGTACGTGAGCTGGGTTCAGAACGTCGTGAGACAGTTCGGTCCCTATCTGATGCGGGCGTAGGAAACTTGAAGGGTGTCGCTCTTAGTACGAGAGGACCGGAGTGAACGGACCCATAGTGTACCAGTTGTCGCGCCAGCGGCACGGCTGGGTAGCTATGTCCGGAAGGGATAAGCGCTGAAAGCATCTAAGCGCGAAACCCACCCTAAGATGAGGTTTCCCTTTTTCCGCCGCAAGGCGGAGAACTTAAGACCCCTTGAAGATTACAAGGTTGATAGGCTGCAGGTGTAAGCACAGTAATGTGTTCAGCCGAGCAGTACTAATAGGTCGTGAGACTTAACCTAATCTTTTATTGAGATTAGAGAAACGCCAGATACAAAATTGAAAAATGGTTTTGGTTCTTCTATGTGGTGTACCATCATGTAGAACTTCCCGATTGTCACAAGTTTGCGAAGCAAATCCCGCGCTTCGCGGAGATTTTTTCCGGTAACTATATCGAGGGGGAAACACCCGTTCCCATTCCGAACACGGCAGTTAAGCCCCTCAGAGCCGATGGTACTCGATGGGTAACTGTCCGGGAGAGTAGGTCGTTGCCGGGAGTATTTTAGAAACCCCGTTCAAATGAACGGGGTTTCTTGTTTTTGTTCAGAACGAAAATGTAATAGACTTTTATGAGGGAAAACTTATCCTTTCAATCTCTTCCGTCAATTTTCCCCACCGGAAATATTTGTCTTCCAGCTTTACTTCAAGCTCTTTGTACTCAACGGAAATCTTCTTTGCTTCATCACCATGTTTGTAAAACTCTGGATCTGCCATCATTGTCTCGATTTCTTTTCTTCGATTCTCCATCCGTGATATTTCCTCTTCGACCACTTTCAATTCTTCTTTCAGAGGCTGCAACCTTTTCGATAGCTCATTTCTTCTCTTCGCTTCAGTTCGGCGCCGTTCCTTACTAGACAACTCGGCATTTTGATCGCTACCGTTTCCCGTTTCGCCTTCTTCAACTCTTCTTGCTTCTGACTTCTCTGCCTCTTGTCCCGTCCAAAAATTTGTATGTCGAGATCCCGCTTCGCGTGATTTCCTTTTATGGAGATAGTCGCTCACATTTCCAGGGAAGACTCTTACTTTCCCATGACTGAACTCTGCGACTTTATTAACGATTGGATCCAGGAAAGCCCGGTCGTGAGACACAATAATGTAAGTCCCTTCGAATTCTTTCAGGGCATCCTGCAGTACTTTCTTCGATTTCATATCGAGATGATTCGTGGGCTCGTCCATGATTAGAAAGTTCGCGGGCTGCAAAAGCATCTTTGCGAGTGCAAGTCTGCTCTTTTCTCCGCCGGATAAAACTGAAACTTTCTTGAAAACGTCGTCGCCATGAAATAGAAAAGCGCCGAGTATAGTCCGCAACTTCGTCCGTATTTCTCCGGTCGCTACACTGTCAACAACTCCCAATGCATCGCTTGAAAGATCCAATTCTTCAGCCTGATGTTGCCCGAAGTACGAGGTGATGACATTATATCCGGCTTTGATTTCACCGGAATCAAATGGCTCAACTCCAGCCAGCATTCTCACGAAAGTAGATTTACCTGCCCCGTTCACTCCGACGACCGCAATTCGGTCACCACGTTCAATTGTAAAGCTCAGCCCGTTGAAAACTTTTTTCTCGCCGTAGTTTTTGTGGACATCTTTGACCTCGATGACAACGCTTCCGCTCTGCCGAGCTGGAGGAAAATGGAAGTGTATTTCCTCTTCAGTGTCTTCGATTTCGATGAGATCGATCTTCTCTAATTGCTTTAACCGGCTCTGCACTTGGCGCGCTTTCGTCGCCTTGTATCTGAATCGCTCAATGAATTGCTGTGTCTGCTTTATCTGCTGCTGCTGGTTCTTGTACGCATTCAACTTCTGTTCTCGGCGGATTTCCTTTTCTTTTTCGTAGAATGAATAATTGCCGGAGTATTCTTCCAGTCTCCCGAGACTTAGTGCCCACGTCCGTTTTGTGAGATTATCTAAAAAAGCCCTGTCATGCGACACAAGGACAACTGCGCCGTTGTATGAGGTGAGCTTTTCTTCGAGCCACTGAAGTGTCTCAATGTCCAAATGATTAGTCGGCTCGTCGAGGAGGAGTACCGACGGCTCCTTAAGAAGAAGCTTTGCCATCTCTATTCGCATTTGCCAGCCGCCGCTGAACTCATCCGTCTGACGTTGAAAATCTTCCGACGAGAAACCCAGCCCGACCAATACCTGTTCAATCTTCGATTTCATTCGAAACGCGTCAAGGTCTTCAAACTTATGCTGGAGTTCACCGAGCACCTCAAGGGTATCAAAATATTCTTCAGAGGCAGGGTCTAGTTCACTAAGTCGGGCCTGTGCTTCCTCCAGCTCTTGTCGAACCAATAACACATCCTCGAAGGCAGTCTCCGCTTCCGCGTAAAGAGTTTTGCCAGATGATGCGATGCCTTCTTGGGGCAGGTAACCGACGTTCACATAGTGGGCTTTATTGATAGAACCAGTGTCAGGTTCGGAAATCGAAGCGATAATCTTCAAAAGTGTAGACTTCCCGGCTCCATTTGGTCCGACTAATCCGATCCGGTCATGTGCGCCGATAGTGAACGACACATCGCGAAAGAGGTACCGATCTCCGAACTGTATGGTTATGTTACTAGCGTTTAACAAATCTCATTTGGTTTTGAGAAATAAAATATAATCATTAAGTCCTCAAGATAGGAAGGCGAATTCATCTTAGCGCCGATCTTCGCTATTTGGATCCGGCGCCCTGGTTTGCACTAAGATGTCCAGTGGCTATCTTTTGATAGACAAACCTATATCGTAGATGATGTTGTATTGTTATTGCCACAAAAGGGAAAGGAGAGGACAGGATGATTCGAGTTGCCAGGGCAAAGGATGCGGAATCTATTGCAGGTCTCTGCGCTCAGTTAGGGTATAAAACGTCAAGTGAAGAAGTGGAATTGCGGTTGAACGAAGCTTTGAAGGACGGTCATAGTGCGGTCTACTCGGCTGATTTTGACGGCAAAATTCTCGGATGGCTCCAGGCGGCAAGCAGTCAAACGATTGAGTCCGGCAGGTGTGCCGAGATCACCGGGCTTGTGGTTGACAAAGCTGCTCGAGGTAAGGGCATCGGACGGAGTCTTGTCCAACAGGCTGAGGAATGGGGAAGAATGATGGAGCAGAAAAATATCAGGGTTCGAACGAACATTAAGAGAAAAGATGCGCCTCTATTTTATCGAGCCCTCGGATTTAATGAAGTCAAAAAACAATTCGTCTTTGATAAATCCGTTGTAAGCCTGCAGCAGTTTAATCCTCCGGTTGGCCTGAATGAGTCACTCGCTTGTTTCCCTTGCGATCCGGTCCTCGATCAGAGTTGCATTTTTTAGTACGTCATCGAGAATGCTCAATTCTTCTTTTAGTTTTTCCGCGTCTTTTTTCTCAATAGCACGTGAGACCCCCGGCAACGGCTGACTCGCGTAACCCGTGTAAGACCCCGGTGCATAGATCTGATGCTTGAACCACGGACTCTGTGGCAAACCTTCTTTGTCTGTAAAGGTGCGCTCCACCTCCATCATGGATGAATTTATTTTCGAGTAGTTGTTCAACTTTCGGATGGCGAGAAGGGAGTCTGCGTTGTCCGCAGCCTTCTCAAATTCGAGAGCCGCATCTATAGTCGCTTTGAAATCCACAGACTTAAGATTCTCTTCTTCATCAGCCTTCTTACTAAGCTCATGAACATACTTTTGAATCTGTTTTGCATAATCGGAGTAGCTGAACGGCAACAGAGAGTCGTCGGCGAGTCGGATGGCAGCAACGCCTAGAAGCTTTGCTACGGTCGCATGGTATTGAAACGTCGGGTCTCCCCAGTGTTCCATCCAATAGAAATTGTCGAGTGCTGAATGATAGACACCGTAGGGACCTCCGAAGCCAAAATCGAATGATGGGACCCCGATATGATCCAGGAAAACCGTAAAGTCCGACCCGCTGCCGAGCCTACCAAGTGTCGTCATCGCTGTGTCAGGGACGGCATCATGCTTTTCGAAATACGATTTGTTCTGACTGATGTACCAGGCATCAAACACACTCTTTTGCGTCTTTGGGTCACTAACACTTTTTGTGATGTCCATGATAAATCGGTCAAGCGATGGGACTGCGTTCGCGCCGAAATTAATCCCGCTGACAGGTGCGTCAATGTTTATGTACACCACCGCGTCTTTTGCGAGTTCATCTTCGTTTTGCTCTCCCCACTCGGTGGAGCCGATTAGTCCGTATTCCTCACCGTCCCATGAGCATAGCGTTATTGATCTCTCCGGTTTCCAGCCTTCCTTCAGAAGTTGTCCAAACCCGCGTGCAGTTTCAAGCATCGACGCCGTTCCGCTGTTCGGGTCGACTGCTCCGAACACCCAAGCGTCGCGGTGATTTCCGATGATTACTTTCTCATCGGGATATTTCTGCCCCTCGATCGTTCCAATCACGTCCCATATCGGTCTGATCGCGTAGTCCATCTCAATTTTCATCTTGACTTCTGCCGGGCCTGGTCCGATATGATAAGCGAATGGTAAGCCACCTTGCCAATCGTGTGGCACGACGGATCCCGCAAGATTGCTGAGAATTTTATCGGCATTGCCGTATGAAATCGGAAGACATGGAATGTGCGGAAGGTCGGTGACATCGGCAAGGGGAATTCTCCTGGCATCCTTTGTGGATGCATAGCCGGGGGTGAGCGGATCTCCAGGGTAGACCGTCAGGTCCTGTATGCTGCCCCGCTGTACTGCATCCCATGGACGCATCGGCCCGCGCGGATATATGTCCCCTAGATCGTAGCCATCGTCTTGCGGGTCGGAATATATGATTACTCCAGCCGCGCCGTGCTCCTCCGCCACTTTTACTTTTATCCCACGAAAACTTTTTCCGTACCTCACGAGCATTATTTTGCCCTTAAAAGATATTCCCAATTTTTCCAGATAATCGTAATCCTCCGGCAAACCGTAATTGGCGTAAATAATTTGTCCTGAGAGATCTCCATTCGGTGAGTATGCATTGAAAGGAAGCACCGCATTCGAATTATAGCTGTCTTTGTCCCATGACCATCCTTTTTCCTCTAAATCGAATTTGAACTCTTCCGGTGCGGTCATCTCAAGCTCCTGGGACTTCGGATAAGGGAGATAGACATAATAAGTGAGAATCCGGGAGTTGATCCCATATTCTTTGAAGCGATTGTTTACAAATACCGCAAGCTCGCTGTCGTCCGGACTCCCGGCGATGTGAGGCTGCTGAGTGAGAATAAAAAGATTTTTCCTGCAGCTGTCGGGATTTGGGATACCCAAAAACTGGGTCTCGATGTTTCTACTTGTTTGTCCGTAAGCGAGCATCGCGGGAAAGATCAGACCTGTCACGATTAAAAGGGAATTGTATTTGAACATCTGGGCTGGCTCCTATTTGAATAATTAGAACAAAATTATTGACACGAATGAACAAATCCAACCCTTTCGAAACTTTACCGTTCCATTTAACGTAGTTACACTTGATTTACTCGAATCTAGTCGATTATCTTAGGTGTATAAACTGACTATCAGTCAGTAGTCGTGAATTACTTCAAGTCTGGAGAATTTATGGGAATACACGAGCGCAAAGAGCGCGAGAAGCAAATGCGGAGAGACCTTATCTTGAAAGCTTCGGAGGAGGTGTTCTTCGAAAAGGGTCTTAGAGCGACTACGCTTGATGAAATCGCCGAAAGAGCGGAAGTAAGTAAAGGAACAATATATTTATACTTCGCGAGCAAGGAGGACCTTTACTTTTCTTTGATGACTAAAGGCCTTTCCATGCTGCTGAAAGTCTTTGAGGATACGGATCCTGATGAATCGGATCCTCAAAGTGCCCTTGTCCATTTTGGTGTTGCCTATCAGAAGTTCAGCGATGAACAATCTTATCTTTTCAAGATGCTGGCTGTGGTAGAGAACCCCGCAGTAAATGAGCAAGTGTCGCCAGGTGTGCTGTCCGAGCTCGAGAGGATGAGCGATAAGGTGTTGAGTTATGTTTCGAAGTTCGTGCAAAAGGGAATCGATGCTGGTACATTTCGAACTGATCTGACTCCTTATGAAGCTGTGATTCTTTTTTGGGTTTCTCTAAGCGGCATTCTCAATTTGAAAATGCGTGCAGCAGCTATGCACGATATCGAGCACATCAATAAGGATTCTGTGTTGCACGGGGTTGACTATGATTTGCTATATAAAAAAGGAATGGACTTCTTAATGAATTTTCTCGTGGGCCATGATTCCCGAAATGTCGTGCTTAACAGAGTCTCTAAAAAGACTAGAAGAACTTTAAATCCTGTAAAGGGGGATAAGTGAAAATGAAATCGCGAAGATCAATTCTGGTTGTCGTGATATCGGTGCTTCTTATTGGAACAATAATTGTGCTCAGGCTTCGCTCGCACGCGATGGTGGATGGAGACGCCGGGTCTTCAACAATTGCTGTGACCGTCTCAAAAGCGGAACCCGGCTCTGTTACAAACAAAATTAACGTCACGGGAGCTCTTGAAGGTGTCCATGAGACTGATATTATTTCAGAGACAAGTGGTAAGATTACAAAGATCAATGCCGAGATCGAAGCATATGTCTCTGTAAATTCCAGTGTCGCTGAAGTAGAAAACGATCTGCAGGAAATTGCAGTGGAGGCGGCACATATAAACAGTGACAAGGCAGCAGCAGACTTAAAACGCGTAAGAAATTTGTTCACTCAGAACGCGGTTTCGGAAACGCAGTTTGAGAATGCGGAGGTTGGAGCAAAAGCTGCATTGGCGCAGTTGAAGCTCGCACAGAAAAATTATGATAATACATTCTTGAGGACCCCGATTGCCGGCAGACTCGCGCAAAAATTCGTGGTGGTCGGCCAGATGATAACGCCGGGTACTAAAGTAGCCACCGTTGTCGATGATAGCCGCATGAAGTTAAAAGTAGGCATCCCGGAAAATTACGTATCTTTTGTGAAACCTGGCAGTGATGTACAGGTAACTTCGGATGCAGTTCCAAATCTAATTTTTTCAGGAACGATAAAGACGATTGCCCTTAAAGCCGATCCTCAGACGAGAACTTTTCAGGCCGAAATCGAACTGCTGAACGACCGCAACAGGTCACTGAAAAGCGGAATGTTTGCCAAGGCTGAGATCGCGACATCTGATGGAGGCGTAGCATCGCTTGTCATCCCGGCCGTTGCAATAATTGAGTCGAACGGGAATTCTCCGGCGGTATTTGCCGTGAAAGATTCTGTTGCTTCATTGAAACACGTTACCCTGGGACGGCGAAATGATTCCGTTGTCGAAGTTTTATCCGGGTTGACTTGTGAGGATCTGGTCGTGAGTTTTGGCCAACAGAATCTGAAGGATGGCACAAAGGTTAAGTACAATGTGGAGAACTGAAAGATTTTCACACTGCAGCTAGGGAGTTGAGTCACAATGAGACTTACGGAAATTGCAATAAAAAGACCCGCTTTCATTACAATGGTGTTCGTTGCGTTGGCGGTGCTCGGAATATATTCTTACAATCAGATGGGTGTAGACCTCCTGCCGAAAACCGACTGGCCCATTGTCACCGTGGTAACCGTTTATCCGGGAGCAGGTCCAAAGGAAGTGGAGAACGATATCTCCAAACCTCTCGAAGATGGATTAAGTTCACTCAATAACATAGACAATATTCGCTCTTATTCGAGAGAGAATGTTTCAATTGTTGTCGTGCAGTTTGGATTCAGCACGGATCTGAATACCGCTGTGAACGATGTACAGAGAAATGTGGACATGATCCGGGCGACACTGCCAAAAGAAGCGGAAGCTCCAAAGATTCAAAAAGCTGATCTCAACTCATTCCCGATAGTGAGAGTTTCCGCCGAGGCATCCATGGAACCAACGGTGCTGTATCAATTCATAAAGGACCGCGTACAGCCTGCACTTGAACAGGTACCTGGGGTAGCGACAATTAATTTGGTCGGCGGAAAACAGCGTGAAATCAGGGTAGAGGTCGAGAACTCTCGACTCAGAGCGTATAATATTTCACTGATGCAGGTAGCCCAGGCGTTGGGAGCCGACAATCTGGATTTTCCTGCCGGAACTATCACTGACGATAACCGCGAGTTTACGGTCAGGCTCTCTGGAAAATTTCAAACCCTCGACCAACTACGAAACATGGTGATCGCATCGACTTCTCAGGGTGTAGTTCATTTGAGCGACATTGCAGATGTGAAAGACACCTATAAAAAAACTGATCAGACGTTCAGCAGAATTGCTGGCATGTCCGCTATCGGCTTGATTATCCAGAAAACGTCTGATGCAAATTCTGTTCAGACTAGCGATGGTGTGCAAAAGGAGCTGAAGAATCTTGAGAAGGTATACTCGGACCGAAGTCTGAAATTCACAGTTGCACAGGATATCACCTCGTTCACAAGGAACTCGATAAGCGAGGTGAAGAGAGATCTCGGCCTGGCGATACTGATGGTCGCGATTACGCTTTTCCTCTTTCTGCATTCGGTGCGCAATTCTCTGATTGTCCTGCTGTCGATACCGACGTCTCTCGTCAGCACATTTGTATTCATGTACGCAATGGGGTTCACGATCAATCTTGTTTCCACTATGGGTTTGGCGCTTGTGATTGGAATTCTTGTCGATGATTCCATAGTCGTTCTCGAGAATATTCACAGGCACATGGAGAAGGGCGAGAACAAGAAGACTGCTGCGATAAATGGACGGAGCGAGATTGGATTTGCGGCAATTGCCATTACTCTTGTCGACGTTGTTGTGTTTCTTCCGATTGCAATGGTTGGCGGACTCGTTGGAAAAATTTTCAGAGAGTTCGGGTTGACCATCGTCGTTTCAACTTTAATCTCGTTGTTCGTATCATTTACATTGACTCCGATGCTTGCCTCGAAATGGTCGAAACTCACTAATTATGACCAGATTACTTTTGTCGGCAGGTTCATAATTTGGTTTGAGAACTTCCAGAAACGTCTTGATGCTGGATATAGAAAGCTTCTCGACTGGGCGCTGGGAAAGAGAAAAACCGTGCTGGCGATCAGCGGGGCTGCCTTGCTTATCAGTCTGCTCCCGCTTCCACTCCACCTGATTGGTTCCGAATTCATGACGCAAGCGGACAGAGGAGAGTTTGCGCTGATCATCGAGATGCCGGTTGGAACTCCAATTGAGAAGACCGACGCCACTATCGCTGCGATCGAAAATCAGTTGAAGAAGGATCCTAACATAGAGCAATACTTCAGCACGGTCGGTATGTCGGAACAAATGTTTTCCAAGTCCACGACCCCGAACTTAGGACAAATTCAAATTAGACTTGTACCTTCGTGGAAACGCAAAGTCAGCACCGGGCAAGAGATGGCTTTCGTCAAAAGCATTGCGGACAATTATCCGGGAGTAGCAGGAAGGGCAAGCGTAATTGGAATGTGGGGCACCGCCAATTACTCGCCTCTGGAAGTGGAAATTCAGGGTGCTGACCTTTCGGAAGTAGTGGCAGCCTCCCAACAGATATCGGATGTCATGGCGAAGACGGATGGAGTTACCGACGTCAAAAGCACATGGGAAAACGCGCGACCGGAATTACAGGTGGTTGTGGACCGCGAAAAGGCGGCTTCATTTGGACTGACACTTGGCGACGTGGCAGCGGTACTCCAGACTGCTGTTCAGGGAAATGTTATTACGAAATATAGCGACAACGGAACGGACTATGATGTAAGATTGCAGCTCGCCGAACGGGACAGAAATCAAGCCTCAGATCTGGGAACTCTCACCCTGATGACAAGAACCGGGAGACAGATTTATCTCAATCAAATTGCAGATGTAATCAGTGGAAATGGCCCTGTCGAGATTGACAGAAAAGATCGAGAACGATTGGTCACAATTCTTGGCAACCTGACGGGTTCCAGAAGTTTGGGCGATGCGACGCGCGACATACAGGCCGGCATCGCTTCGTTGAACCTTCCACCGCGAATCAGGGTGTTCTTCGGCGGTGATAACGAAAACATGTCGGACATGTTCCGGGACATGATGCTTGCTTTGGGAATGGCGGTTCTCTTTGTCTATATGATCATGGTCTCGTTGTTTGAATCTTATGCGCATCCGTTCACAATAATGTTTTCACTACCCGTCGCGCTGGTCGGCGGGTTCGTGGCACTTTTCCTGACAGGACAGACCCTGAACACTTTTTCGATGATAGGATTGATCATGTCGATGGGACTCGTGACGAAAAATGCGATCTTATTAGTGGATTATACGAACACACTTCGTTCGCGCGGTTACAGAATGATCGATGCGATCCTGGAAGCTGGACCGACGAGGTTGCGTCCGATTATTATGACGACTGCGACTATGGTTCTTGGAATGCTGCCGCTTGCGCTTGGACTGGGTGCGGGTTCGGACCTTCGACAGAGTATGGCGATAATTGTTATCGGCGCTTTGATCAGCTCAACATTGTTGACTTTGATACTTGTGCCTGTGATGTATACTTACGTTGATGGCTTGAAGATGAAATTCCCGGCGCTCTTCAGGGAAGTGAAGTGGCTCTCTATGCTTAAAGGCAAACCGCGCCCGCAATACGCCGAGTCATTAGTGAGCGCAGGAAAATGATTGCAGTTTTGATCAGAGGTTAGTCGGAAGGACTACTATTATCCGTAAATATTTTGTTCGTCGTATTCTTTTATGAAAAAATTCCTGCCGGATTTGCCCGAACCACCATTAACAAGAGCAAAAACGAAAACGAGAGCAGCAATCGGCAGAAAAATCAAACCGATGATTTTCAGAAACTTGCCCATTTCCACTTCAACCTTTTATTTCGATTGTTTGCATTCAGAATGTGAACTCCGTCTAATAGAAGACTAAACAAGCAATTAGAGTTCTCAACTTTTTATTTGATCAAATTTAAAGCCAAATATTCAATCAATCAAGGTTTCATTCGTTTTGTCGCCGGTATTTCCACCCACTATGTGCTTTTTATCACAACTTTTTAATTCAAAACGACGATATCATTATTCCTCTGCCAAATCCGGTTCGTTGCATCTTTGACCCCGCAGGGCTATTTTGAAAGAAAGATCGCAAAATGAGTGACAGCTACCAAAAAACAAATGAATTCAAAGTCCGTCAACACGGAAATATGCCTGAGCGGGACAGGCCGCCGAGAAGGATCGATATTTCAATCGTAGTTCCCCTATATAACGAGGAACAATCGTTGATGCCGCTTTCACTATCAATCAGAGATGCACTTGACCGGATGAACTATACTTATGAGGTGATTTTTGTCGATGACGGCTCGACGGACAATTCCTTAAGAGTTTTGAAAGACATACACCGGAAAAACCGCCGGTACAAGTTCATAAGTTTTCGTAAAAATTATGGCAAGTCCGCCGCGCTGTCGGTAGGATTTCAACACTCTCTCGGCCGAATTATTGTTACGATGGATGCGGATCTCCAGGATGATCCGAATGAGATACCGCATCTCGTAGAAAAATTAGAAAGCGGATATGATCTTGTAAATGGTTGGAAAAGAAAGCGGCATGATCCCATTTCAAAAACGATTCCATCCAGGTTTTTTAATTTTACGACATCGCTTCTTACCGGCATAAGACTTCGTGACTTCAACTCCGGGCTGAAAGCTTACAAACGCGAAGTAGTGCAGGATATAAAGGTCTATGGTGAGATGCACAGATTCTTGCCGGTCATGGCTCAATGGGCAGGGTATAGAATCGCAGAAATTCCGGTGATCCATCATCCGCGCAAATATGGCAAAACTAAATTTGGACTGAACAGGTTTTGGCACGGGCTTCTCGATCTGATTACGGTTCTCTTCACCACTCGATACAGCAAACGTCCCCTTCATTTTTTTGGAGTGATGGGTTTGCTGACCTCTCTTTTGGGATTTGCAATTGATCTCGAGTTGACGATAGAGTGGCTGATGGGGAAGACCGCGATCAGCAACCGTCCGCTGTTCACTGTCGGAATTGTCCTGATTATCGTGGGGATTCAGTTCGTGTCTATCGGGCTGCTCGGTGAGATGGTTACGCGAACCAATGTTAGCGAAGAATACTCGATCAAAGAAAAAGTATTCAACTGAAAATTATCAATTCTGGACGTTAGATCCCGAGTTACGCGAGTTTCTGACGCATGATAACCGTGCATAATTTCCGCAATTAATTGAGCAGCAAATTTAGGATTCAAAATCTTCCATTCATTTGGAACAATGTCTCCAGTAGAAAAGTTATTCGTAAATACTGACTGCCGTCATTATCGCGGCCACATTCCTTGCAAGCCTCACAAACTATACGGGGTTCATTGTGCCGGCTGCGATTACTACGATCCGGTGCGCGAGCGGTTATTGATCATAAAATTAGGGGCTCTCGGAGACGTAATTCGTACTACTCCTCTGCTAAGAAAAATAAAATCACTTCATCCTCAGGCCGAAATATGGTGGATAACGCACGCGCCTGAATTTCTTCCCGATGAAGTGGACCGCAAGTTGAAGTTCGAAGCGTCCTCTCTGCTTCAAATCGAAGAGACGGAATTTGATTTTCTCTTCAGCCTGGATAAAGATTACGAAGCCGCGGCTCTTGCAAATCGAGTGAAAGCAAGAGTGAAACGAGGTTTCGTTCTCCATGACGGAAAGACTTATCCTGCCGATGATTTCTCTTACCCGAAATATTTGACCGGTCTCTTCGATGATGTCAATAAGGCAAACACAAAAACCTACCTTGAAGAGATATTCGAACTTTGCGGGCTCACTTTTGGAGGGGAGAAGTATCTACTCTCTAATTTCAATACCGAAGGCTACAAATGGGATCTGAGTTTGCCGCGTCCGGTAATCGGTTTGAACACAGGGTGCGGCGGAAGATGGACGAGTCGTTTGTGGAGTGAAGACAATTGGTCACGAGTGGCGAAGACACTGAAGTCAAAAGGATATGGCGTTTTACTCCTCGGCGGTGAGCAGGAAGATGCGCGAAACAAAAGCATAGCGGCGAAAAGCGGTGCGAAATATTTCGGGTACCATCCGTTAAGGCGGTTCATAAATCTTGTCGACCAGGTCGATCTAGTCGTTACGGGCGTCACCATGGGAATGCACATAGCTATAGGACTTAGCAAAAAAATTGTCTTGATAAACAATATATTCAACAAGCACGAATTTGAATTATATGGACTCGGAAAAATCGTGGAGCCGGACAGAGAGTGCAAGTGTTTCTTTCAGCCAACGTGCGTTAACAAAGACTATTTTTGCCTCGACCATTTGCCTTGCGAGAAAGTCATAGATGCTGTCGCCGAGGTGCTGAAATTGTGATAGCGTATCTGCCGCAAAGCAACATCAAGTATCTGTGGTGATTCGTTCGCGATAATATGAAAATCGTAATCATTGGCACTGCGTATCCTCTCCGTGGTGGAATCGCGCACTATGTTTCTCTCTTATGCCGGTATCTATCCAAACATCACGAAGTCTCGGTCGTCACATTTAAAAGGCAATATCCGAAATTTTTGTTCCCCGGGAAATCGCAGGTAGAGGATCCGGTCCGTGGGAAAGTGACCGATAGCGCTGCGGTGCCGGGCATTCAGGTTATCGATACGCTGAATCCATTAACATGGTACAGAGCGGGCAAAATTGTGGCAAAGTCAAAGCCAGATTTGATAATTTTCAAATACTGGATGCCTTTTTTTGCACCTGCATTCGGCGTCATTGCGAAAGTGGCTAAGAGAAAGTCGGGATGCAAGGTGCTATTCATTTGTGATAATGTAATTCCTCATGAACGTATGCCGCTTGATAAAGCACTCACTTCGTGGCTTTTCAAGAAGGGGGACTCTTTTGTAGTGCAGTCGAAGTCGGTGGAACGGGATTTACTTTCGTTGGTTACATCCCCCAAATATAAATTTGTTCCGCATCCCGTGTATGAAATATTCGGCAAGCCGATTGAGAAAGCGGAAGCGAGACGCAAAATGGGGATCCGCGAGAATGAGAATGTGGCACTTTTCTTCGGATATATCCGGAAATACAAGGGGCTTAATGTTTTACTGGACGCAATGAAGAAAGTTCTGGGGAGAATAAACGTGAAACTTCTGGTGGTCGGTGAATTTTACGACGACAAAAGAAATTATATCCGCCAGATTGTGGAGCTCGGCTTAAAAGATAATGTGGTGGTGATCGGCGATTATGTTCCGAACGACGAAGTAGCGAAATATTTTTCGGCTTCGGACGTCGTGGTCCTGCCATATGTCGACGCAACACAGAGCGGAATCGTACAGATAGCGTACAATTTCAATAGGCCCGCGATAACGACGAACGTCGGCGGACTAGCGGAGGTCGTTTTGAATGGGAAGACGGGTATCGTGGTACGGCCGAATTCTGCGGACGAATTATCGGATGCGATAGCAAAATTTTTTCAGGAGAATCTGGGTTTGAAATTTTCCGAGGCCGTCGCGGAGCAGAAGAAATATTACTCTTGGGACAATCTCGTAAGTGCAATCGAGGAATTAGCAAAGTGATGCAGGGAAACCGAAATGTAGTAATCGGCTCCCAGCGGCTGTCTCTAAAAGATCATGGAGACGTCAGGCGGTGATCCCTTTTTTAATAGCCTGCCGCGGCGATCTCGTGTCTGTGATCTAACCTGCCTAATCGTTCGTCTATCGGGCCTCTGCCGGGGTCTTCTTCCTCTTCCTTAATAGAAGCGTGAAACCGGTCCCCACCAATCCGAGAACCAATACAATATTTGTCACGAGGCTTACACTGCGTCCGGCGTAATAAATTGTCGGATGGAAAACCAGACTCACCGTGTGATTCCCCCTCGGGATCAATATTCCTCTCAAGAAATAATCGCTCTGATAAATTTCCGCCGGCTCGCCATCAATCGTGGCTTCCCACCCTTTCGGATAGTAAATTTCGCTCAACACAAGGAAATTGTTTCCGGTGGCATTTACCTGCATTGCCATGGACTGCAATTCATAATCTGAAAATCTTACTCTCGCATCCGTGCCGGGCGCATCAATTTGAATATGCGGGTCAGTTTGGAGGTAAACCGTTTTTGACGGATCGAATGTCCCGTCACGCAGCGACTGGAGGGTCGTGAGTGCGGAGGCGACTTTGCAGTTATTGACAAAGAACGCCCGCGGTAATGCATTGTCATTTTGCAGAACAAATTGCGAACCATGAAATACGATTCGTCCTAATAAACTGTCCGGTTTGTCGGAGATGACGTATTTTACCCCGAGCAAGCGCAGGACATTCGGATTTGTTATTCCCGCCACGTCCATCATGTCCTGGTAATTCCTTAGCTTTGCTCCGGTATATCCATAGGCATTCTGCAGCTGGAAGTAGGCCAGCGTGTTTGAATACTCCGGTTGAAAGTTATGGAATTGAATGACCCTGTACAGCGTAGTGTCGCGCTGGATAAATGACACAAAATCGGGTTTTGTAAACTGCTGTTCCAATCCGGCCTTGTCGCTGTACTCCATCGGTTTTGCATCCACTCGCCAGAGATCGACAAGCAGGACGAGGGTCAGTGCCCCCAAGGCAGTCACCGTTTTCAGCTTTCCCGTTAAGTACAAATAGATTATGCCGCACGTGGCAGTGCAGATCAGCAGCGAAACATAAAGGTCACTCACCATGTTATCGAACAGAATTGGATACGCCTGCTGCGATACCTTGCGGCTGGAATCGATTATGCCGTAATAAAAGTCTTTGATGCTGCCGTTCAATGTGAGGCTCAAGAGTAAAAGTCCGGCGAAGACGCTTCCCGAAATAAAAATTCTCCTTGCAAACTGTTTGTCCGCATTCTCTCTTGCTTTGATCATCGAATCGATTCCGTAAGCCGCAAGGATCGGGATAAATATCTGCACCAGTACCAGTATCATGCTTGGAGATCGGAAGCGGTTGAAATAAGGGAAGTGATAAAACATCAAGTCGAAAAGGACCGAAAATGTATTTCCAAAAGAAAGAAGCAAAGTCACAATTATGGTGAAGAGTGAAAACTGGACGAACCTGTTCTTCCTGTTCGCCACAAACCCGATTATCGCGAGAATTATCGTGATCACTCCCATGTATTCAGGGGCAACCGTAAATGGCATCTGCCCGAAATACGTGTTGACTCTCACATCCTGGTTGCTGGAAAGTGGACCATTATAAGTGTAGTCGCCGAACCCGTAAAACGAAGGCACGAAGAATGTTGTCAACTCTCCCGGACTGAACGACCAGCTGGTAGCGTAATCATAGCTGAGCCCGGCTCCACTTTGAGCGGCTTCGTTCGAGGTCTGAACAATCGGCTGGGAGCCGCGGATGGAATATTTACTGTACTCGAGTATCGACATGTACTTATCCGAAGACATTGCAAACGCGATAACTCCTGCCGCAATAAGGATGGCGGCATTTCTCGTGAGACTCCGCAGATTTTCTTTTTTGAAGAGAGACACCACAAAATTATATAGGTAATACAAGCCTAAAGTCAAAAGTGTATAGTATATCATCTGGACATGCGAGCCTTCGAGCATCAGGTGAATTGCGATGATGAGAGCGATAAAGTAAGACCATCTGAATTTTTTCGAAAGTTCAATGATGAAGATAAAGATGTACGGAAAGAACGAGATGGTTATTATTTTCGTGCCATGTCCCACCATGATCCAAATTATGATGTTCATAGTGAAAACTGTTGCGGTGGCGGCAAAGAAAGCCGCGAACTTTCCGATTCCCAATCGCCTCAGTAAAACAAAAACTCCGGTACCAAAGAAGAAATAGAAGAGCACCGCCCATGCAACATCAATATTGCCGGTCGCGATGGAGAGTGTCCTTATTATCTCGCCGAAAAGATAGTTCGTGAGGTCGTATGCGCGCGTTCCCGCTATCATGAGGCTCGCGAACGAAGGCATTCCGCTGAAAACATAAGGTATCCAGAGCGGGAAGATGTGCTCATTGCTTGCCTCCTGCAGGTAGGTCTGGAAGCTCATTGGTGAAATGACGTCCGGGCTGACGAACACCTTCCCTTCGAAGAAAGCCTTATTGAAAAACACGACGAGCAGAACGAGAATCAGAATTATGAAAAATGGTGTTTCGTATCTTTCAGGGAGCAGTGATTTTTCCTGAGCAATAGATGCCTTGTTGAGTCTTTGCCTTTTGTCTTTTTGTGCCATTTTGCTTTTTCTCCGATGGAAGGGGTGGTGTCACCTCATTTTAATCATTGATATCGCTATCGACAGAGTGCGCTGGCTACTCAAACTTTTATCTTTTCACCTTCGTGTGCTTTGCACGCCACAACCAATAAGCCGCCGCCGCCTTTTGGGGGAAGGAAATAGTCGAGCGCCATGAAAAGGAGCGAGACAGGAAATGTGATAATGTAATAAAACGGAAGAAGAAGAAAATAAACGCTCGATTTGTTCAGAAGGGTTATAGGTGCCTTCATTACGAGCTTCCAGTAAATATTCCCTCCGAATCCGTAAGTAAAAATGATTCTTTCAACCTTGAGATTAGCGGCCTTGAGTTTTTCCGAGATATCCTGCGGCGAATATCCGTCCCTGAAATGTTCATCGATAAAACTCTCAGACTCCAAGTTTGTGGAATGTTCCTCTCCGTGGTTTGTGCCGGCCGACGGAGTAGAAATTATCACTTTGCCTCCTTCGCGCAAGACCGAGGAGAAATTCTTGAAAACCGCCGCATCGTCTTTGATATGTTCCATTACATCGACGGAAACTATCAAGTCGAATTTATAATCGAACATTCCCGGTAAGGCGTTTGATGACAGGTCGGCGACGACAAATTTTGCATTTGACAATTTCTGATCTTGAGCAAAACGATTGCACCTGTCAACCTCGGATTGAATGATATCGACACCCGTGACCTTGGCACTAAATTTTTTTGCAAGATAGTATGAATATTCTCCGGGTCCGCACCCGGCGTCGAGGACGTCCGTGAAGCCATCTGTTTTAAATATTCTCCTGATCTCTCTTTTGACGTGCCATGATCGCAACAGCATAATACCGAGCCCAAAATAGTATAATTTCCTCATCGTGTGATTGGTGCCTATCGCCGATCCTATCTTTTCTTTAATTGGCTCGTATCTCATCTTTTCTTTCCACACAGAGTTCTTCCGAATGGGTTCTTTAGGAAGGCTATGGTTTTCATCGGGCGCCTTTGACTTTCGATAAGCTTATGCTATGCGAATGGCTTTCTCTCGAACTCAGTTCTTTTGCTCCCGAAGTCAAGGCACCTCAAGCATGATGTAGTCATAAGATCGATATAAAGGTTGTCATGGCCGCGGTTCGACCGTGTATCTTCAATGTTCCATGCGTCGGATTGTCTCTCACCATCTGCTTTCAAGTGTCCACAATTTAATAATTATTGACAAAACATTTAAATTGCTGATCACTTTGAGGGGTCATGGTGCATCCCAAATAATTTTCCAACATTGAACGAACGCAGAAATATGCGGCGTATTGAGATTTTGCGAGGTGAAAGAGTTGCTTTTTTATTTGGTCTAAAGTACATTAATCGCGTCTAGGGAATTTCTATTGTGACACCGACATTCAGTACTACTGGTTTGTACCCAGCAATAATGAGAAATGTTTTTTGGACAAATTTCTCACGATTGCTTCCGTTAGTGCTGGGATGAAGTTTTTCCAATCAAAATTAGGAGAAAGGGAGCGGTTACAATGAAAAAAGTCAATTGTGCTGTTGCCGTGAGCTTCGCGCTTCTTAGCTTTTTTGTTATGATGTCTGATTGTGCCTTTTCGCAGACAACGCAATGGGTGGATTTCTATGCTACGAATTCAGGATTACCAAACAACTGGCTTGAGGGAATTTGTGTGGACAGTTCTGCGGTTGGATGGCTTGGTACTTATGGAGGAGGATTGGCGAGGTATGACGGCGCGAGTTGGACGATATACAACTCAAGTAACTGCGGTCTTTTGAGCAATGTAGTAGATGGGGTTATTAAGGATGCACAAGGGGATGTGTGGATAAGTACGTTGGGAGGAGGAATTGGCAAGTTTGATGGGACGCATTGGACGTTTTATGATAGGAGTAATTCGGGATTATCGGAAGATACTACGAGCAGTTTAGGAATAGATAGTGGGAATGTGTGGATAAGCACATATGGAGGAGGAGTCTGCAAATTTGATGGGACGCACTGGACTGTGTATAACAAGAGCAATTCAGGGCTACCGAGTGACTCTGTGATTGGCCTAGTAGCAGACGGAAATGGGAATATGTGGATGGGAACGAGCGGAGCGGGACTGGTTGAGTTTGATGGCACACACTGGACGACGTATAATACAATTAATTCCGGAATACCGGACAATGTTGTATATCATGTAGTGATAGACAGTGCTGGCAATAAGTGGATCGGAACTGAATACGGAGGCGCAGCTAAGTTCGATGGGACAAACTGGACAGTGTATAACACGAGTAATTCAGGATTGCCGACGAACAATGTCAATTGGATAACGATAGACAGTCACGGTAATAAATGGATAAGCGATTGGTATGGAGGCCTTGTAAAATATAATGACACTACCTGGACGGTGTACAACACGAGTAATTCGGGTCTGCCAACCGTACAACTGGGTACCACAAGCATTGATAAATATAACAACAAGTGGATTTGTACCACCTATGGTATGGCTATCTTTAATGAAAATGGAATAACCAGGATCGGGCTAACAGACGTCAAAAGGACTGATGAGATCCCGACATCGTTTTCCCTATCGCAAAACTATCCGAATCCGTTTAATCCATCGACGACAATCGATTTCGCCTTGCCGAAAAGCGCGCATGTTCTGCTAAGGGTCTATGATATTCTCGGAAGAGTAGTCGAAACACTGATGGATACGACAAAGCCCGCCGGGTACTATTCGGTAAGGTTCGATGGTTCGGGATTATCTAGCGGTGTCTACTTTTACAGCCTGGCGACGCAGGGTTTCAATCAGGTCAAGAAGATGATACTTGTGAAATAACCGGATGACAATAGGTGACTTCGTCCCGGCAAGATCGGGACTCCGAGAGCGTCCGAGAAATCGATGAATAATAGGGGCCGGAAGATGTGTTCGTTCATCATGTAACCCCGCCTTTGACAGCGGGGTTACCTTCATAATAATATCTATAAAATTCATAACGAGAAGATTTCCAAAGTGGATCGCAAAACTCACTTCACCAGAACAAGTTTCTTTGTTTGCACGGACGTCCCAGCTTCGATTCTATAAAAATACGTCCCGCTGCATATTGTCTGCGCCTGGACCAATGTTGCTGATGCAGGCAGAAGCGGATTCTATCCCCGGTTATCCCGCTTATGAAATTGCTAAATTTATCATCCGCAAATCTGGTGTAGGGCCAACACGTTCATATTATTATGTCGTTACGGTATATTTTGGTCCAAACGATTCTTTTTTTGTAATTCAAGTAGATAATCCAGCTTCTTCAAGACATCGCTTACTTCGATTGATTTCATAAGCGTCGAATCTTTGGGATCGACTTTCAGTTGACTTTCTGTCCTTTCGCTGCCTGTCCAGACATATTGGAATATCGGAATATTCATGGGGTATGTGACGATGGGAGGAGTCACGCCCATCAGAGCGATGGTTGGTGTACGTTGTGAAATGGCAATCTGCATCGGGCCGGTGTTGACCGAAATGAAGACATCCATCCGCTGAAACAATGCGGCCAGTTCCAGTAAAGTGGTTTTGCCAACTAGACTTATGACTTCATTTTGCGGTTTCACTTTTTCCATGATGGCGTTAACATAGTCAATGTCATTCTTAGAACCTGTGAAAACAACCTTGGCTTTGTAGTGATTGACTAGTTCGTTTGCTAGCGCGGCAAACTTTGTTTGTTCCCATCTCCGCTCCTTCCACGTTTCGCGGCAGTTTGATTGAATACCGACCAAAAGATCTGAGGCAGATACATTGCACTTGTGCAGCAATTCTGATACTCTCTCTTTGTATTCGGCCGTAACGGGGAAGATCATCTCACGCTCAATTATTTTCCACCCAAACGCTTGCTCGAAAAGCTCTACGCATTCATCAATTCGATAACGCGTTTGGGCTGTCCGCGTCGGTATTGACACACGAATATTGTTGAAGCAGCCCCTGTTGCGATAGTCATAACCGAGTCGATACCTGCCGCCGATAATCCACATAAGGAAATTTGTTCTAAGCGATGTGTTGAGTTGAAGCACCAAGTCGAACTTCTCGGCTCGGAGTCGAAAGAGTGTGCTCAGTTGTCGCAGCAAATATGTTTTGGGTATACTGTGAATACGGTCGACATAAGGATTAGTAGAAAGTATTTCTGCAGTAAATGGATATACGAGAGCATCTACCGTCACATTTGGAAGATTGTCTTTCAATGCCTTATAAACCGGTGACGAGAAGAGCATGTCACCTATGTAGTTAAGGTCAACCACAAGAATTCTGCGAACGCGATCGAGTTTCGTCGGCAGAGCATATTTGCCGATAACTTTTCCCAATATTTTTAGAAAGTATCTCATGTGAGTTTAGACGGCGCTAGTCAATGTATCACCCATATCGTCGCACAGTTCAGAAAGAATCTTCGTCTGGAAGGTGCATATTGAGTCATCCATCATCTTTTCAATGTAGCCTTGATTAACATGAGAACCGTTCATTTATTTCGCGTCACTTGCAACAGTTCGTCCACAACTTCAATTACATTTTGCGGCTCTATTCGGTTGATATCCAATTTAGACCATTCGGAGGAGGGCAAAAAAGGTTTTCGTGACCTTTCAATCTTTCGTAGGAGGGAAGGATGGAAAACAAACCGGGCTGGCACTCCCCACGTTTCAGGGTACGGCACGAACCGCAAGTAACTATTCCCGTTTGACACGCATACTACAGGACATCCAACGGCCACCGCGATATGCAGTGCCCCGGTATCGTTAACGAGGGCGAGTGATGCACTCGAGAGGAGGCACGCCAGCTCAACTAAGGATAGTTTGCCGGTGTAGTCCAGTACTTGAAAATCTTTTAGTCTTGACGCGACTTCGTTTGTATACGGGCGGTCCGCCCCCGAGCCGGCCAACGCAACCCCGAAATTGTATTTTTCACAACCATGACGGGCAACTAAGGCAAAATTCTCCGGGGACCACCTTCTCCATTTTCTCCCAGCTCCAGGAAAGACCACCATGTAATTGGTCGGGGGAAGCGTAACCTTCATCGGCCCGCTCGTTAACTGAATGCTGGTGTGCTCAACGTTAATCGTTTCATCCAAAAGACTTTCAATAAAGCTTTTGTTCCTCATAAACTCAAACGTGGTGCGGGGAAGAGAAGGAATCAGTTTATGATAAAATCTATCGGAAATGAACTTGGCTATAAACGAAGAAGCGACAGTGTCCCCGGTTGCTCCAATTTTCTCCCGCGCCCTGGCAAGTCTGACGACCGGGTCGCCATACAAGAATTCTCGCGACATGACTGGCTGCACCACTACATCATAGTCTTTTGCCCGAATTGCTGACAAGATGGACCATCGATAGGAAAGAGAACTTTTAAACTCCCTGCGGTTTATCCAGATGAAATCATCAACTGAACCCGAGTCTAGATCCAGGGCCAAGTCTTTCCATACTTCATTTCCGCATAAGGTTATTCTATGGCCACTGAACCTATTGCTGTGTCTTATGGAATTCAGGAAATTTCTGAAGAGGACATAGTCTCCGATGGCATCCAGTCTCACAATGAGCATCTCCGGCCGCTTTTCGGGATTGCCAGTTCCGCTTTTTTTCTCGGAAACTTTTCTCCACAACAGGAAGGCGAAGTCATAGGTGAAGTAGAACAGAACCCTGATATAGTATCTCGGACCATACATATGAAGAAAATCTCCTAGTCTGGGCCGTTGGTTTTTTCACAGGGTTTCATATTACTCCTAGAGTTTGTAAAGACTCCCTTCGCCATTACTTCCGGTATAATTAATTAGCCCGTCTCTTAGCCCGAGAAATGCAGCGCGTGCTGCCCTGTAGTTTTTATGTTTGAGAATTAGTCTGACAAATTGTCTGCCGTAGAAATAAATGAAATATTGCAGATTGAACAACCATTTTCTCGGATTTCCGTTCTTTCTAAGAAACAAGATCTTGTTTCTCAGGTTGAAATAAACGTAAGTTGGACTGTCCCACCGAATCGAGCTTGAAACCCTGTGATACAACACAGCGGCCGGTTGGTAAAGAACAGAGTAACCTGCCCGTTTTGCCCTTACCGAATAATCAGCATCTTCAAGGTAAAGAAAGTAGCTGTGGTCTAGCTTGCCGATCTTTTCTATGACCTCGCGTTTGATCAGCATACAGCAGCCTGTAACAAAGTCGGTCTCAACGCAATGTTGTTGCAATCCATCGTCCTCTTTGCCGATTCCGATGTGAGTTCCTAGCCCCCTGTCAATATCCAGCCTGCCGCCCGCGTACCATAATGTATTTGGTTTGTCATAGTAATGAATTTTTGCTCCAATGATTCCAGCCTCAGGTTCTTGTTTAGCGGTCTCCACTAATTTTTCGATCGTGTCTTCTTTCACTATTGTGTCGTTGTTTAGAAGCAGGATAAGGTCTGCCCCATTTTGGAGTGCGTAATCAATTCCCATGTTGTTTGCACCGCCGAATCCAAGATTTTGTTCCGTGGATAACACAACCACGCCATGGCACGCCTGCTGAAGGATTTTTCGAGAGTCTGATGTGCCCCCATTGTCTATTATTATTACATTGAAATCCGTGAGCGAGCTTTTGCGCAGGGATTTCACACAATCAATAGTCTGATCCGCTTCTCCGAAGTTTACGAGAATTATGAACAGAGAATTAATCATTTTCTTCGAAACAGTCCAACCTAGGTTCGGAGGAAAAGCCTGCCATAAGATATCATCGCACGAATGTGGCCACGCATAAAAAATATTTGTGGTTGGAATCAGAAATCCAAGCCAGGAAATCAAGTGCCATGATGTGCCGGCCGGGCAATAACTGCAATCAAGCTGTCAGTTGTTGTTTGCGAAATCTCGACATCCTCACGGCCGGACACAGCGATTAAGCAGGCTTTCGCTTGCCAATGATGTGAAAGCTCCAGTATGCGTCTCTACCAGAATTATAATTGATAACTTCGATGTGATTGCTCTTCAAGAATGGTAACAGGACTTCGATACTCGGTTTCCACTTGTGCATGGAAGAGACCCATGGTCCGCGAGGATTCCATAGCCTCATCGATTTGTGAGGAAGATATAGAAAGAGAATACCACCTAGCTTAAGTTTCCGAATCCACAGACGAAGAGCATCTTGCCAATTCTCGAGATGCTCAAGGCAATGAGAACTGAAAACATAATCGAGTGATCCGTCGTCGAGAAAATCGAGTTTGTATGCGTTTTGTTTGGGATCATTCTGGATCGGAATCGCGCCCGGCAGGGGCCACTCGTCAGCTCCAACGTCTATGCCTTTTCCCACACACCATTTCAATGCAAGGTCGGTAATTGACGATCTAGCATTTCCATGATTCAAGTAATCCGGATACAATTCACCACGGTACTTATGATAAATTTCTCCATTGAGAGTGACTCTGGTGAGGAAAAGGCAATTGATTCTCCAGGCAAGGTAAGAGATCACCTTTGAAGGGTGAAGAATTATGTTCTGAATTTTCATGATAATGAAAACCTGTCCAGCAATCGTCTATGTCTTTTCAACTTAAACATGTTTTCACCGTTTGCTTCTCCGTGAATCGCCGCAATTGTGTTCCCCTGCCTGATATGCGAACATGTTATCCTAAACAACAGGCGCCAGAAAATCAAGTGCAATAAAGGGTTTTCCCTTCAAGGAATGTTGTTCCAGGTACAAATCAGCCATCAAGTAAATCTCTCTGGAAGTTTTTCAATCAAGAATCCGTTGTCGTCCCGGAAGCAACTTGATGAGGTCACTCCAAGGATTGCAGGAGATTGTATTCATGAGATTCTCACGGCTAAATCCGGATTTGTGGGTGGAAGAGGCGGAAGCAGACAGCCCACAAATCAACTTTGACGATGTGAGAATCATGGTGGAGAATTAGTTTTTTCGTCTCCCGAGGCATCCCAGCAGGCCTCTCCGCAAGTTCTCACTGATCGCGGCAGGACTAAAAAGGCGCTCTGCTCGATCACGTGCTTTCAATCCAAGCGACATACGTAATTTCCTGTCCAGTATTATCGATTTTAGGCCTTCGTATAATGCCACATGATCATTTGGCTGAACAAGAATGCCTGCGTCTCCTACAACTTCAGGAATCGAACCTGAGAGAGTGGACACTATGGGTTTGCCGCATGCCATTGCCTCGAGAAAGACTGCCCCGAGTTGTTCCTGCCAATATTTGCGGGGTGTGCTTGGTAAACAGAATATGTCCGCCATGTTGTGGACGAGATCTATTTCCGAGCGCGGAATAAAGCCAGTTCTTATGACGTTCCTATCGAGACCGAGCATTTGAATCCGTTTGTCGACCTCTTGTTCTGCGGGACCTTTTCCAGCTATGACAATTTTCAACTTCGTTCGATCTATCATCGGATCATTTAAAAGTCTCTTTGCGGCGTAAATCAGCTCGAAGGCTCCCTTTGATGCCCGCACTCTGCCAACGAAGAGTATAACCATGTCGTCCGGCTTGATTCCATACCGCTCACGCCATCGCAGCCTGCTGCTCTCGTTCGGTTTGAACTTTTCCGTGTCGGTTCCGTTTCTCGTGACGAATATTTTTGATTCGTCAATTCCCTCCAACAGTAACGCAGCTTTCGCTCGCTCGCTCATTGCAAAGAATCCATCGACCTGATCATAAACCCGATATTTGAAGAATTTTGCAATCGGTTTCCTGTCAAGTGCGAACGGAATATTCTGCCAATGGACTGTTGCGAGTTTGAAATCAAGATGCCTCTTCAAACGTGCGACCTGATAAGTCAGCAAATAGTTGTAATCATTAGTATAGGCTACGTCAAATCCGCGAAGTTTATCTCCAAGACCAAATACGAATTCTGAATCGACACCGGTAAGGTTGTTTATGAGGCCGTAAATTTTTCCGTATGCGCCGAAAGATAAGGAGTTCAATCTGCTGTCAAGGCAAGGAAGTTCCACTATTGGAAGACCGACGTTTGTATCCTGATGGCTACCCGGGCTTATGAACAGTGTAATGTCAAATTCGTCTTCCAGCGGTTTGAACAAAAGTGCCTCTTCCCTGGAATAAAAGTGCCCTCTTATTATTGCAAGTCTCGGTCTCATTTCTACCTCACGTTAACTATTATTTCTTTCAGTGGTGACGGTAGAACTTTTGTGAGAATGGGTTTGTCCTCTTCCGTTATTCCTTTCATCAGATAGAATGTTGTGGCATAAACTGCTACAGCGATCGGTATCTGAAGTAACACAGACGTACCCATTGTGAAATATAAGACTATTGCCATCGGTATGCATGACAAGGCTGGTTTCAGAAAGACCTTCGATAAATAGAGTGTATAGTGGAGTCTTCTCAGGTAAAGAAAAGAAGCGGAAAACAGCAAAGCTTCCACCATGACCAATGACAGGGCTGGCACAAACAGTCCAAACTTGGGAATCAAAAGATAATTCGTCATGGCAACGGCAATTCCTGTCGGGATGGTGACGTGCATCGCAAATCGCTGCTTGTTTATTGCAGGGAAAAAAGTGAATAGTATATAGTTGCCATAGCTGATCATGGTCGATATGATAAGCATCTGTAATGCAGGGATAGTTGGGAGAAACGCCACCGTATATATCGCCACGATCAATTTCTTTGCCGTCAGGATCGTCCCAACTGCCAAGGGGATTGAGACTATGAACATATATCTAACGGAAATATTCAGCACCGATTCAAGTTTTTCTTTGTCTGAATTGTGCAGTTCGGCAAAGAATGGGTAAATCACCTGGGTAAAACTCATGGGGATCACGGTTAATATCATTATTAACTTGAGGGCTGCGTTGTAATACCCTGCAACAGCATTTCCACCCATATATTTTAACAGCGCAGTGGTCACATAAAAATACAGTACGATCCCTAATGAACCTATTGCAACCGGATATCCTTCCCGCAACAAATATCTCCATAATTTCCGTGAAGGGCCAAGGATGACCGCGTTAAGGTACTTTTTCGAGAGGTATACGGTGAGCGCGAGTATCAAGAAAGTGACGAGTGCGCTGCCAACCATCAGTCCGAACAATCCATAACCCAAAATCAATAGCAGAATTACCGCGACCGACGTAGAAAAATCTGTCGCAATCGTGACCACCGAAATGAGTTTCATCATCCTGTGCGCCTGAAATGCCCCGGTGAAGACGGTGATCAGCGACGTTGCTCCGGTGATGAAAATGCTGAAAATTACTGCCCAGTTTGTGAGTCGATCGAAGTGCGAAAAGTATGTTGCACCAGCGATTATTATCGAGGTGCCCCCGAATAACAGAAGTTTCAAATGGAGCGCGCCCGAAACGTACTCGGATGTCTTACTCTTATCTGCTGCAATGTCTCGTGTCAATATCTGTCCTAATCCCATGTCGAAGAAAATCGAGAACATCGCGACAAAATAAGTGGCAAACGTATAAATTCCGAAGGTCTCTACTCCCAAATAAATTGCGATGTACTTCAGTCGAATGAGCCCAAGGATCAGGCTGATTACCTTTGCAGCGAAAATAGCCGCCGTATCGAACGTTATTTTTTTTGCTTGTGATGGCACAGTAGTTTTGGTAATTAAATTGCTTTTTCTGTTGTTGCTATTTTACTGCATCAACATAGAGGCTCTCGTGTTTTCGCTCCGGCGAATCGATGCAAATGTCCGGAAGAATTGATCCGCCAAATTTCTGTTCCTGTACACTTGAGAAGCCATGTTTCTTCAAGATGAATGAGAGCGTCTCGAAGTCGTAGGCAAACTTGTGTTGACCCCATTGACGAAAGACGAAGTTAATTAATTCCATACGGGTATTATACGCGAATCCCATTCCGGCTTCGGAATGGTTTTCGCCTAACACTCTCATCTTTTGAAGCTCATCCCAGTCACCCCGACAATATGCCCGCAAGTACGCGCCCGCGTCAGGAACGATAATTCGTATTACTCCTCCTGGTTGTAGCACCCTGCGACATTCGGCAAGGAAATGAGGGACTTCGTCCTGATAGTCCAGGTGCTCAAAAAAATGTTCAGCGAATATTCCTCTCGCTGAACCATCCTGAAATGGAAGGCTTTTTCGGCAGTCGTAAACACAGTTGACATTCGCGCCGGGAACAGCATCCACGTTGATCCACCCAGGTCTTCCTTGTGGCCCGCAACCCAAATTGACAAGCAGATCCTTTGAGTTAGCGAAACGCTTCCTGACATTCTTCTTTGATATTTTCAGCCATGTCAGACGCAGTTCGAATGGTACGTTTCGAAGAATATGCCGAGGGATGACGGAATAGAAAAGCTTCTTTATTTTTCCCCGAGGGTTTTCTATAGCGTTGTCGTAAGATCTGATAAGTGTATCTTGGGTCGCATCGCCTTTCATTATTGTGCCTCTGAAGTTTCTTGATTGTTGAATAGCTTCCGGAAGCTCCCGCCGCGTTCAGCTGCGATCAGGATGTTCTTTGTTATGTATATCGTCATTAAGAACGGTATTGTCAGCCAATGATACCACTTCGCATATCTTGCCATAAGCCTAAGTTGACTCTTTAGCTTGTTCCAATTCTTGAACCATGACAGGTTGCCGCCGGAACTTGCGGAGACTTTGTGCCAGATCATCGAAGTTGGAATGTAAGCCAGTCTGTATCCCGCTCTCGATGCCCTCAGACACCAGTCGACGTCTTCACCATAGATGAAAAAGGTTTCATCAAGTCTCCCGATTTCCTCGATAACCTCCCGCTTAACGAGCACACAACAACCTGTAAGATAATCGACGTACTTTGTCGCATCATACTGCCCGATGTCGATCTCCCTGATTCCGATATGTGAAACCCACCCCTTCCAAAATTCGATCCTTCCCCCGGCGAACCAAATCATTTTTCGAGTAGCCCGGCGGGAGTCGTCTTTGCCATAGTAAAATATTTTTGGTCCGGCCATGCCTATATTTTCGCCGGTCTCAGTCGCATTAATGAGCTCCGATAAAAAATCAGGATCCACTTCGGTATCGTTGTTCAATAGGAGGACGTAATCCGCTTTATGCTTCATGGCGTAATCTATGCCCGCATTATTGCCTCCGGCAAATCGGAGATTCTCAGAGTTTGTTATGATCTTGACCCATGGGAAATTTTCCCTGACAGATTCTACGGTCCCGTCGGAGGACGCATTGTCCACCAGAGTCACAGAAAAGTTCGGATACTTTACCGACTCCACGGATTTAAGACATGCGATGGTGTCTTCTTTGCCGTTCCAGTTTAAAATTATGATGTGGACCAGCGGATGGGACGAGTTACGCTTGATTATTTTGCCTCCTCATAAAAGAATTTAATAAAATCTCCCGGACTTTTCATGAGAAATTGATTAACGTGCACCAGTTTCTTAATTTTGACGTAATGGAAACCCAGGTCAAGGACCTAAGAATAAATTCAAAGCTGGTCAAGGAGTTGCTGGTACGTTTCATAAAAGACGAGACCGAAAAAGTAGGGTTTAAGAAGTTGGTCGTCGGACTCTCCGGAGGCGTCGATTCCGCACTCTCTGCAGCGCTTGCCTCAGAGGCGATCGGAAAAGAAAATCTGCTCTGCGTAATTCTTCCGCATAAATCTTCATCCAGAGAAAGCGTTGAGGATGCAAAGCTCCTCGCAGATGAATTTTGCCTGCGGACGGAAATTGTTGACATCACATCTTCCGCCGATGCTTTGATCAGACGCGAACCCGGGATGGCTAATGTTCGTCTCGGAAATATTCTTGCGCGAATCCGGATGATCGTTCTGTACGACATTTCTGCGCGCGATAATGCGCTGGTACTCGGCACCAGCAACAAAACGGAATTGCTTCTAGGCTACGGCACGCTCTTCGGCGACATGGCACACGCCATAAATCCCATAGGTGATTTGTACAAGACACAGGTGTGGCAGCTGGCGAAATATGTCGGCGTGCCGGAGAAGATTGTCAAAAAGAAACCGACGGCAGACCTGTGGGCCGGCCAGACTGATGAAGGAGAATTAGGATACACGTACCAGGATATTGACAAAGTCCTCTATCTTCTTGTGGATCAAAAAATGAGAGCTGACGAGGTGATTGAAGCGGGCCACCCTCCAAAGATGGTGACAGATTTGCAGAAAAGGATAATGCTAAGCCAGTTCAAACGGCGCCCGCCAATTATCGCAAAGGTCGGTCACAGAACCATAAATGTCGATTTCAGATATCTCAGGGACTGGGGAGCGTAGTGGCCGTTCCGAAGCTGGAAATGAAAAATGAACAGTGATGAGTGAAGGGAGACGGGGTATCACAGTGTCCGATCGAACGAGTGCGACCGGCAAACTTTTTGTCGTTGCTACACCCATCGGGAATCTTTCTGACATAACCGTCCGCGCGATTGAAACACTGAAATTGGTCGATTTAATTGCGGCTGAAGATACTCGGACAAGTTCCGTACTTCTGAAACACTATGGAATCTCGCGACCGATGGTGAGTTTTCATAGCCACAGCGGCTCCGGTCGCAGCGGTGAGATCGTAAGGAAAATATTAAGCGGAGCAAACGTAGCTCTGATTACCGATGCCGGTACGCCAGGAATTTCAGATCCGGGACACGCGTTAGTGCGCGACGCGATCGAATCCGGAGTGGAAGTTGTGCCGGTACCAGGTGCTTCCGCATTTATGACGGCACTGTCGGCGAGCGGATTGAGGACGGACCGTTTTGTCTTCGAAGGTTTTCTTCCGTCTAAGAAAGGGAGACAGACAAAATTGCGTTCGCTGTCCGCGGAGAGTCGCACGATTATTTTCTACGAGTCTCCGCACAGAATTGAAAAGACAGTCAACGAATTACAGACGTTCCTCGGCGATAGAAAATGTGTTGTTGGAAGAGAGCTCACAAAAATTCACGAGAGTTTCTATCGCGGCACACTTTCTCAGATCTTGAAATTGATCGGCGAATCCGAGAGGAGAGGCGAGTTTGTAGTCATCGTGGAAGGCGCCGGGAATTGAAAAGCCTCATACCGGCAAGAGTCGAAAGCTCATTCAAACAACTCCTTGAACCGCTTGCGAAATGGCTCGGTGATAAAAACACAAACCCGAACTGGCTTACTACGCTCGGTTTTATCCTCAGCATTTTTGCCGCTTTCGAGATTGCAAACGGAAGACTGGTCACCGGCGGTGTGCTGGTTTTACTCGATGGCCTGTTCGACATCATAGATGGAGCGGTGGCGCGAAAAACCGGACGCGTCACGAGATTCGGGGCTGTTTATGATTCGACTATCGACAGGTATTCCGAAGTCGCGGTATTTTTTGGACTCGGCTTCTTTTTGATCGGACATCATTTTTATTTTACGTCAGTTGCTGCCGTGTTCGCTATCGGCGGCTCCATCATGGTAAGTTATATTCGGGCCCGGGCCGAGACCCTCGGTTTCAAGGCAAACGTCGGACTGGCGCGTCGCCAGGAACGAGTCGTCATTTTGGGATTCGGCCTTCTCCTCAATATTTTTGACGACTGGTTTGATAAAATCTTTTCTCCTCTAATTGCCGATCTTTTTGGAAGCAGTTTTGTTCACCCGCCCTTTGCGGTTGCGGCGGCAACCGTTCTGCTGGCAGTTCTGACGAACGTCACCGCAATCGAAAGACTATATTATGTCTACAAGCAATTCAAAGAAGAAAATCGTTAAGCCGGCCGGCCGGCTCACCGTCTTCTTGCCGGGCGTCGGTGCCGTGGCAACTACTTTCATGGCGGGTGTAGAATTGATCAGAAAAGGCTTGAACCAGCCGATCGGCTCGCTCGCACAAATGGGCACGATTCGTCTCGGGAAAAGGACAGAAGGTCGGAGCCCGCTGATAAAAGATTTCGTTTCGCTCGCCGGTTTGAAAGATTTGAAGTTTGCCGGCTGGGACATATCTGGTGGTACGGCATTCGATGCGGCGAAAAAAGCGGGAGTACTTACAGAGGAAGACGTCGGCCGGACAAAAGATTTCCTGCAGAAGATTGATTTAATGCCGGCCGTTTTTGAGAAGAACTATGTCAAGCGTCTCCATCCTAAAATTGTGAAAGAAGCGAAATCTAAGATGGACCTTGCAGAGATGCTGAGAGAAGACATACGAAAGACGATGAGACGACACGGCTCCACGAGAGGAGTGATGGTCTGGTGCGGAAGCACGGAAATTTTCATAGAAGAGGGGAAGGTGCATCAGACGATATCGGCTTTTGAGAAAGGTTTGGCGAAGAATGATCCAGAAATTGCACCGAGTATGATTTACGCGTACGCAGCGTTGAAGGAAGGAATCCCTTTTGCGAACGGTGCTCCCAATCTGACGGTCGACATGCCGGCCATGGTCGAGCTTGCTAAGATTCAAAATGTGCCGATTGCGGGAAAGGACTTCAAGACCGGTCAAACATTGTTGAAGACCGTTCTTGCTCCGATGTTGAAGGCCCGAGCACTCGGCCTGAACGGATGGTTCTCCACTAATATTTTGGGAAATCAGGACGGCGAAGTTCTCGACGAGCCCGGCTCATTCAAGACGAAAGAGGTGAGCAAGCTTTCCGCACTCGAATACATTCTGCAGCCCCGTCTTTATCCGCAGCTTTACTCTGATTTTTATCATAAGGTCAGGATAAATTTCTATCCGCCGCGCGGCGATAACAAAGAGAGCTGGGACAACATCGATATTTTCGGATGGCTTGGATACCCGATGCAGATCAAGGTTAATTTTCTTTGCCGTGATTCGATCCTCGCCGCGCCAATTTTGCTCGACCTTGTTCTTTTCATGGACCTTGCGCAGCGGGCAGAGCTTTCCGGTATTCAAGAATGGCTGTCGTTTTATTTCAAGAGCCCGATGTGCGCGCCGGAGATTTATCCCGAGCATGATTTGTTTATCCAGTTAACGAAGCTCAAAAATTTTCTTCGGTATTTGATGGGAGAGGAATTGATAACACATCTCGGCGTGGAGTATTACGAGGAGAGCAGGGGCCGCAAGAAGTAGGTCAGATGAAGGAAGAAGAACGTCATCGGAGGGCTGAAGAAGACGCCGCTCTCGTGAAACGCGCCATCGGAGGCGATCAAACCGCGATAAAGCACCTTATGAGAAGGTACAGAAATCCGGTTGCACAGATCGTCTATAAACTGGTCAGGGACCGCAGCCAGCTCGAAGATCTCACGCAGGAAGTTTTCATCAAAGCGTTTCAGCATCTCGGCGACTTCGATTATCAGCATCAGTTCGCATCATGGCTGTTTAAGATAACAAACAACCACTGCATCGATTACATCAGGAGAAAAAAGTTAAGCGTTTATTCCATCGACGACCACGTCAAGACCGAAGACGGCGAGATCGGATATGAAATCCCCGATTCCACCTATGAACCCGACCTGAATCTGCTGCGAGAGCAGAAGTCCAGGCTCATCCACCAGGCGATAGATTCGCTTCCCCGAAAATACCGAGAGGTGATTGTTTTGAGACATCAGGAGGAGTTGAGCTACGAAGAAATCGCAAAAAGGACAGGACTCCCCGTAAATACGATAAAAGTTCAGCTATTTCGCGCTCGAGAGATGATGTATAAGTCTCTAAGGGACAAAATCAAGCATTATTGAAACTAATTTTCTTACGTTTCGTAATTGAAAGTGCGATGAAAACTATTCTGGCGACGCTGCTTCTGTTCTCTACTGCATTCTGTCAAAAGTCATTGAACACGGGAGAGAACCTGGACGGCGTCAAATCTCTGAAAGCGACAATCAGCGCGGGAACCGTCCAGCTGACTCTGAAGAAAGTTGACGATCCGTCGAAAGCATTTCGCATATACTGCAGCTACTCCGAAGACGAAAAAGTGCCGACGTTGGACTATGAAGTGGAGGGAACCCAAGGCACGCTTTATTTTGCGAACGAGAAGGAGAGTGTTCACTTCCCATGGTTCCACGGTGACAAAGACACTGCGATCGTTGAGCTTGCGAACTCAGTTCCGGTTTCATTGGCAATGAATTTCGGCGTGTGCGATGCACACGTTGATCTGGGCGGTATGGAGATTGCTAACGCGACGTTTTCGACGGGCGTGTGCGATTTCAAACTTGATTTTTCTACGCCGAATCGGATTGAATGTGAAGACCTTCGTATCAAGACCGGAGTCTCGAGCGTCACGGTCAAGAATCTTGCGAATGCTCACGCCAGAAATGTCGAGTTCAACGGAGGGCTGGGGTCATTGAAAATTGATTTCAGCGGCAAGCTTGAAGACGACTGCTCGGTTCACGTGAAGACCGGACTGGGTTCGGTAGAAATTTTCATCCCGTCCAAAATCAATACGGTTATCACTGCGCCGGGAAGTTTTCTTAATAGCGTCGACGTATCGGGATTCTATTCGCAGGGGGACGGCGAATATCGCTCGAACATGGACAAAGGGCCGCAGTTAAGGTTGGATGTGGATTCTGGGCTGGGTTCGGTTACGATAAAAAGTTACTGAACAATTCCGAATCTGGCTGTACCATCATGGGGGAATGAGTCTATGAGCACGTCATTGTTGTAGAGTGCGATCGTCAAATTAAGGTCATCGAATTTTATCTTTCCTAAATTTAGCGCAACCTGGATTGTGTCGTCTATGCGACATTGCCCGCTGAACTCGAAATCGTTTGCCGGGCATTCTGTCCGGAATGAAAAAACTCTACCGAGTTCGACATATACTTGCGGGTCAGAAAGAAAACGGATAACGATTTTCTCGCTGGAAATTTTTTTCGTCGTGTCGATCCGGAGATAGATATTTGTCAGATCGTTTCCCCAATAGACGCGCTTGATGAGGGTTCCCTCCTTCTGCATCGCGCCGCTCGCCTGTTCCACGATGCCCGCATTTTTCCATTCTTTATCAAGGTCTCGCTTTTCGAATCTGGGAGAAATTTTTGACGAAGGTTGCCGTAACAGCTGTGCGGTTTTCTTCTTGATCGGTTCTTCAAGCTCAGCCGGTGCTTCCATCCCCAGAGATTTATGGACTTGTTTCAAATGATATCTGAACAACTCATCGAACTGGCCTGCCTGAGGGGACTTGTGTTCGTCACCGTACCACCAGCACCAGTCCGAGCCTTCAGCGATCATGAGTTCTTTGTGCGAGCTTTTTATTTCGACTGATTGTTTCCCTTTGGATAACTTCTCGAAAGCGTCACGCGCATGAAATAAGAAATCCCAGGCTTTGTTGTCTTCGGGATGGCCGATCCATATTTTGAAATCGCCGTTTATCCAAGAACCTGGAGAGATATGTTTCAAAATGTTGCCTCGTCGCACCTCGATATCCGACGGAAGGGCTGTTTCTATCCTTGTCTCGTTGGAGAGTCTGTAGTAAAGGGTCCTGAGAAAATCCTTCCCGTCGCTTTGATAAAATTCCCACGCATTCTCACCGTCGAGGATTATAGGAACGACGGCATAATCTAATGCGTTCTCACCAAATCGTTTTCGAACTAAATCCCGGATCCCCAGCAGACGTCCCACGAAATCGCTTGCAGCGTCGTCCGGGCTCCATCGCGAATATACGAATCCGATCAAATCGGAAAGGTCATGGTCTCTGAAGAAAATCTTAATGCGGTTCTTCCCGCTGCCGAAATAATAGGCGAAATACTTTTCCAGGAATTCGGCGCCGGTTTTCTTCCTCGATTTCAAAAGAGTTTTCTTGAGAATTAACTCGTCCGTCGCAGTCCATGCGATTTTATTCTTTACCATTATGTTCAAAGCAGCGTCGCTGACGGACCCTTCGCTCGGCCACATTCCTTTCGGACGGACGCCGAAAATCGTTTCGGCATATTTCAATCCTGATTTAACCTGTTCATCTGCGTCTTCCGGATGCCTGAAACGGTTGGCCGGCAATCTCGTTTCAGGATTCGCTTCTCTGCCTGAGTTGCTGTCGCAAAGGAGCGGAAGGATAGGATGATAGAATGGAGAAGCGCTGATTTCTATTTGTCCGCGGTTTGCAGCTTCGATATGGTGCGGCACGATGCGGCGAAGGATATCGAGCTGCGATCTCAGCAGATGAAGCTTCTCTTCTTCGGTGAAATTTCTCTCCTTGTCCAGGTAATATCTGAACGGCGGGTCAAACCGGGAATATTCACCGACCCAGGATAAGTTCCACCATACCTGTAAATCCCGAAAGTCCTGCGATGAAAAACTTTGCACCGCCGAGCTATCGTCACGACCCTTCTTCATCCATTTGTCCAGAAGTTCCGAGTACCTGCGATAACGCCTGATCATTCTCTCCGTGTTTGCGAGAAAGAATACTTTCAGCGCCCTGATTTTGTCTTCCATCGTAAATGAGTCGGGATTTCTTAACGATAAGTCGTACGCGGCATCAGTCGTTTCATGATCCAGATACTCTTGAAGTTGTTCGAGGAGAGACGGCGTGAAGTTGAAGGTCTGCCTTATATTTTGATAGTCGTCTAAAATCCGCACCATATCCCAGTAGTCTTTGATGCCGTGCATTCTGACCCACGGCAGCAGAAACTTTCCGTCAGCTTTGTAGTAAGGCTGGTGGTGGTGCCAGACGAAGAGAATTTTTAGCGGCTTAGCGTCGTTCACTTGCCGAGATAGTCGGGCCCGTATGGAGGCGAATAGACGTCAGATAACGGAGTAACAAGCCTGTAGTCGCCGAAACCGGTTTCGTCCACGAAAACAATTTGTCGGTTTCGATAATAGTAATCCCAGACTTCGTAGGGCTTGCTGTCTACTTCAAACGGATGGCGATCCACGCTGCTCGGCGGCCCGAATATTATGTAGATCATTCCCATGTCGGTCTTCCATCCCTGAAAATAATGAGTGAAGTGTTCGTTCGCGTAAGCGACGCGGTTGAAGTATTCATCCATTACCCGGAGATCTTTCGAAGATTTGTTGGGATTGTATTTCTGCCAGAAGTCTAAGAAGCGTTTTTCCTTTATGAACATGTCCGGCGCCGATTTGATGCTGTCGATGGTGCTGCCGTTTGCGATGTACATCATTTCATCCGCAGCCTTGTCGAGGTCGGTAATCGTCAGAGGCAAGTCGGGAAAATGAATGGTGAAAAAACGGGAAGCGGTCGCCACCACGGGAGATTCTTTCTCCGCAGACGCAAACAGTGTGACGCTCAACTTGTAAAGTCCCATCGGGATAGAATCTTTGGGAATTTCTGCGACGACGCGCTCCACTCTGTTTTTCCCCGTGATCCATCTTGAAACGGAATAAATCGTCCCGTTTTTCTTGTCGGAAATTTCAGTGGTGGCAAATGCGGAATCCTCCGGCTTTGGGAAATAAACTTCGTAAAAGATCGGGAACGAATCGCTCTGCGAGATGACATTTTCGTCTACGTTTGGAATGATAGTCCGCTTGCCATTGAAGAATGTGGAGCTCTTTAAGAGCATGATGTCCGACAAAGATTGTAACGAATCCGCGTAGTTCCTAGCCCTGAAGCCGCGTTGTGCCGCGTAGGATTTTTGCGTCTCGGAGTCGGTCACGGTAATTTTCAAAGTATATGCGCCGGGTCGCACGATGAATTGTTTTTCCGCAGAGGAGTAGATCGTGTGGCTCGTCGTCTCATCGAAACTCTGGCAGACCGGCCTTTCGCTCCACGTCTCTTCCAGGGCACGATTCCCGTCATCATCTATCAGTTGCAGCGATATTTCGTAAGAGGCCAGGAATTCATTTCCGGCTTTGACAAACTGTATGTCGTCATAAGGCATCTGGAAATAAAAATCCATTCTGCTCTTGCCGTCGTCAGACTTGAAATTCAACGCATCAAAGTAAAAATGCGGGGCCACATAAGTAAAAGATTGCTGCATCTCTACCTGGGCGAACGCTGCCCCCGACAAGAGCAACCATATTGCCCAAATTCTTCTTCCCATTTTTAACCTCCTTAAACACCGTACAGATCATGTTCGTGTGCATCGTGGATCTTTATATTTACGAATTCGCCCGGCAAACTTTTTGAGTTGAAAATGACTTCGGTATCGATCTCCGGAGCATCATGGCTCGTTCTGCCGACGCAGTTATCCCCCTCGTTCTTATCGACGAGCACTTTCAGCGTTTTCCCGATTTTCCTGCCATTCAGTTCTTCGATTATCTGTCTCTGAGCTTCCATTATGGCTGCGTGGCGTCTTTCCTTCTCGTCCTGCGGAACTGGATCTCCGAGAATGGACGCCGTCGTTCCGTCCTCCGGCGAATATGTGAATGCGCCCAGCCTGTCGAACTTGAATTCTTCGACGAATTTAATAAGTTCTTCAAATTCCCGTTCCCCTTCGGCGGGATAACCAACGATCAAAGTGGTTCTTATTGCCACTCCGGGGATGCTTTCGCGGATTTTATAAAGAAGCTCTTCGAGTTTTCTCCTCGTTATGCCGCGCCGCATCGATCTGAGAACATCATCCGATACATGCTGGATCGGAATATCGATGTATTTGCAGATTTTTTCGCCGTCTCGAATTACGTCTAATAATTCTTCTGGAAACTTTGCCGGATAGGCATACATCAATCGTATCCATTCGATCCCGTCCAACTTGTTCAGCCTTGTCATGAGTTCCGGGAGTTCTCGCTTGCCGTAAATGTCCAGGCCGTAATATGTCGTATCCTGTCCGATGACTATCAGCTCCTTGACGCCTTTTTGAGCAAGGAGCTCGGCTTCATGGACGACTTGTTCGAGCGGCTTCGAGACATGTTTGCCGCGCATGAGCGGAATAGCGCAGAACGAACATGGGTTGTCACATCCCTCGGAAATTTTCAGATACGCATAATGGCCCGGGGAAGACAGAAGACGCTCCCCGAGCATCTCATATTTATACTCTGCGCCGAATTCTTTGAGAACATTCCCGATTTCATTCGTGCCGTAGAATGCATCGACCTCATGCAAGCCCTCGCGAAGCTCCTTCTTGTACCTTTCCACCAGACAACCGGTGACGATAACCTTCTTCAAACCGTTTGATTTCTTGCGCTCAGCTACACGAAGAATCGTTTCGATGGATTCTTGTTTCGCGGCATCGATGAAACCGCATGTATTGATGACCGCAACCTCTGCCGATTCGAGAGAGCTGGTGATGGAGTAACCGTTTGCCTTTAGCTGCGCCGAAAGCTCTTCGCTGTCCACCTGGTTCTTGGGGCATCCGACAGTTATTATGTGAATCTTTTTCTCGCTCACAATTCAATTTACCCTTGTCTCAAGTTGTTTTCAATGTTTAAGTCCCGGAAAAAGCGGATTTAGTCGAACTCCAGGATGCTTTGCGGAATATTTTGTCCTCATTAGTTGACTCTTGCTATAATGTGCCGGTTTTGTTATCCTATTTAGTTCCAACATTTCATCATAGAAAGGTGAGGCACCGTGGGATACCGGGTGTGCGCGAGTAGTATTGCGATTATTGTTTCATCGCTCTTGATTTTTCCGTCTCTCCTCGATGCGAGAGTAAACCAAAGAAACATCTGGCCCGTCCCTGCATGTGCATGGTCGAGGTCTCTTGGGAACCATCCTAACGGAGCGACGACATGGAACAAGCGCGGAGTGCCGCTCGGAGGTTTCGGTGCGGGAAATTTCATGTACAATTACTGCGGAACGTTCGGTCCTTGGGAATTCCAGACCGGCAATCATGAAGAGAAGTTTCTCTCTCAGGCGGCCTTTCATGTATTCGAACAAGTTTCTGGAGTGCCCGACGTCGTGAAAACACTTGCGACTGAGGATGTACTGCCGGCATGGAATAGACTTCCGCAGGACTCGGGAACATATTATGCTCTTTATCCGAAGGCATGGTTTGTCTACTCCGGAACTACGGCGGATGTTTCACTTAAACAATTTACTCCTATCATCCCTAACAACTATCGGGAGACGAGCTACCCGGTAAGTGTATTTCAATTTCAATTGTCCAATCCGACGTCCGATACTCTGAAGATAGCTGTCATGTTCACGTTCCCCAATGCGCCGTACGGAAGTGATACTCGAACGGGCCTTGTGAATCAAGCGGTGCAGCAAGATGATATAACCGGCGTGGTCATGAAAGCGAGCAGCTCAGAAAATCCTGCTACGACTCAAAACACGGAGTGGTGCATCGCGACGCAAGCGGTCTCCGGTGCGACAGTTTCGTTCTGCACATCATGGAACGGCAATGGAAACGGCCAGGATATATACGACCGATTCGGCGCAAACGGCGTATTGCCGGACAGTGCAATTGACACCTCTTCGACTGCATCCGCCATCGCGGTGGAAATATCGCTTGCTCCCGGGAGCACGGCAGTTGTGCCGTTCGTGCTCTCCTGGGATTTTCCGAGAGTCCGTTTCGGATGGGGCACGGAATGGTACAGGCGATATACGGAGTATTTCGGATTCACGGGAGATCATTCGTTCGACATAGCTAAAGAAGCTCTTATGAGTTCAGAAGAATGGGAGAGTGAAATCGACCGATGGCAGAATCTCATCATCAATGAACCATTATACCCGGACTGGCTGAAGCAGGGAGCGCTGAACGAATTGTATTTCGATACGTTTGGCGGAGTGTTTTGGGAAAACGGATGCATCACAAAACCTGCCGAGTCTTCGTACGGAACTTTGCCCGCCGACGATCACAAATATTTCTGCACGGAGTGCCCCGACTATTTGTTTCTCGAGAGTTTCGATGTCCGGCAGTATGGAGCACGCCACTATCTCGAGCTTTGGCCCGATATCGACCGGGACGTCTTAAAGTGGAACGCGGACTACGTTGCAAACGATCCGACCGGTGATGTGCCGCACGATGCCGGACGCGCGGGGGAAGATCCATTTTTCCATTACAGTGTAGCTTGCGGCTGCCAGGGCTGGCAGGATATGCCCAACAGATTCATTCAGCAGGTTTACGCATACTATCAAAAAACCCGCGATGAATCTTTCCTGGACTTTGTGTGGCCGGCATGTCTGAAGGCTTACAACCGAGCAAAATCGTTCGACACAAACCATAATGGGATTCCCGACAATGGCAATACGACATATGACACCTTCCCATTCACCGGCGATAATCTGTTTACCGGCGGACTGTTCGTAGCGGCAACCGAAGCGATGGAGCGGATGGCGCTGGCGAAAAATGATACGGCATTTTCAAGGGAGCTGCACCAGGATTACTTGTCTCTGAAATCGACGCTGGATACTCTGTTCTGGAAACCGGACCAGCAATACTACAAGATCGATGCGGGTTCGGCCGGCATAATGGCAGATGGATTGAACGGACAACGCTATTGCGAGACGACAGGATTGGATCCGATACTCCCGCCCGACCGTATTGCATCCCATCTCAACAAGGTTTATGAAATGTGCGTCGCACCACTGCGCGACTACGACGGCGACGGCGAAGGCGACGAGGGAATGGTTAACGGGAGGAATTCAGACGGAAGTCCTATCACCTATGGTCAGCAGCCGGCAGAAGTGTGGAGCGGGACAACGTACTTTGTCGCGGCCATGATGTATCACTGGGGAAGACTCACGAACGACGCACGACTCGAGGAGCGTGCCTTGAAAGCGGCGCACGGGGCTTACTTCCAGACATGGGTGAACGACAGCACTGCGTACTTCTTCGATACGCCCGAGGCATGGTACGCCGACAATCCGCGACAGTTTCGCGCACAGCAGTATCAACGGCCCCGCGCCATCTGGGAGCTATTGCTCGAAATAAAAGATCCATTCGATACTTTGACCTCGATTCATCCACCTGCTTTCGATCATGCACCGGCAAAGTTTGCTCTCTATCAGAATTATCCGAATCCGTTCAACCCAGGTACCGCAATATCATTCAGCATTCCTTCAAGATCATTTGTCAATTTGAAAATATACGATGTCCTCGGAAGGGAGGTCACATCGGTTGTTTCGGAAGAATTATCGGCAGGAAATTACACGCGGCAATTGAATTGCTCTTCATGGCCAAGCGGCGTTTATTTCTGCCGGCTTCAGAGTGCAAACTTCATATCGACGAAGAAATTACTTTTGCTCAAATAGCATCGGATGAGAATATGTTCAGTTTCAATAAAGGAAAGGCGCTCATGAAAGCGTGCTTTTTATTCTCCATTATCTCATTGCTCATGACTCCGGCTGTCGTGTTCCCGCAATGGCAGCAGCTTAATTGCTCCAATCAAAGCGACGTACAATGTTTCGCCGTCGATTCCTCTTCAGCGGGCCCAGACTCAACTGTGATTTTCGCCGGAACATGGGGAGATGGAGTCTTTCGCTCATTAGACCAGGGAGAAACCTGGACTCAAATCAACGCGGGACTTGCCGATTTATACATCAATACGCTTGCTGTCATTCGAAGCAGAACGAATCAATCCGAACTCTTTGCAGGCACCAACTTTGGCCTCTTCATTTCCACGAACGACGGAGCAAACTGGATCGAAGCAGACTCAGGTCTCACGAACATGACCCTTTGTTCCGTTGCTTCAGTAGATACAGTTCTGGTCGCGGGTACCTGGGGCGACGGAATTTTCCGATCAACAGACAATGGAAAAAGCTGGAGTCAGCAGAGCTCCATGCTTGCGGGCAAATTCATCACTTCAATCATTACATGCCCCACGCGGGATGGATCCGGCAGATCCGGTCTCTTTGCCGCGACCGACAACAGCGGCGTGTTTCTCTCGAGCGATAAAGGCGTAACCTGGACTTTTGTGAGCGGAGGGATTTACGGATACATACATTCTCTCGCCATCAGCGTCACGCCGGCAGACACAACGCTTTTTGTGGCGAGGGACGGAATCGGAGTATATTGCACCGCAAACTACGGTAAGAAATGGACGCTCAAGAGAACGGGACTGACAAACTGGAGCACGATGTCATTCGCGATGGATAGAACCCCGACCGACACAACTCTCATCCTGGCAACGTGGGGCAGCGGAGTTTTTCTTTCTCACGACAACGCAGCAAACTGGACTGCAGTAGATACAGGTTTATCTGATCCATATGTCTGGAGTATTTGTGTCGGACCGTCTTCAGGTGCCGGAAGGTACCTTTTTGCAGGGACTAACGACCATGGTATATGGAGGCGGCCGATGTCGGAACTTGCCGCCGAAGTCAGGGCCACCGTGGGTGAGAATTCCAAATTGTTTTCGCTTAATCAGAATTATCCCAACCCGTTCAACCCATCGACGGTGATCAGTTACCAGTTGCCGGTGAACAGTCAGGTCACTTTGAAGGTGTACGACGTGCTGGGAAGGGAAGTAGCTACTCTCGTGAACGCTCGCCAGACTCCCGGCGAGCATTCCGTAACTTTTGATGCACGCAATCTCCCGAGTGGAATTTACTTTTACCGCATATCAGCCGGGGGGTACACTGCGACGAGAAAAATGTTGTTGGTGAAGTAGTTCAAAAGGCTTTACCATTTCTTCGCACAGGAAGAAGACCGGAGTCCAAGCAAAACGGATTCCCGGCTTCTCGTTACACCAAGGTGAAATCAGGGCAGTAATTTTTCTCCTATTGCTATTATTACGTATCCTCTGCAACTTAGAAACCAAGATGCGGAGAGGATTGCGATGTTCATTTCACTTTGTCATTTCATTTCAGCGTGTCATCCACTACGAGTTGCCAACCGCCCTTTGTTGCCCGCAATTGAACGAAAATCTTGCGTGGCAGGGACATTCTTTTTCATTGTTGTTATAATCTGTCCGAAGGTCTACTCCCAGACGATGGCGAATGGGAATCGTTCTCCTGTCCACAGCGACTTTCATAAGACCATACTTGATTCTAAACCTGGTCAGGAAACCACCATTCTTATTTCCCGCAACGGCTCCTCAAGGGTAAATCAAGTCGATCTGACACAACAAGTAAATCTTATCGTCGAGTTTAAAGATGAACCATTATTTCTCCAGCAACTCCACTCTCCTTCTCGAATGTTTAAATCTCCAAGCCCTCAGCCTCGCTTCTCGCAGTTTGGGTCTGACCTAGCATCCTTGCACCAGTCTGCAATCAAGGGGCTCAAAATACAATTGTCGGTTCCAGCAATCAGGAGGGTGTTCTATAAAGTGTTTTATGGTGCCGCGGTCACTGTCCCGCGTGCCATGATGCCCCAGATCGCACAGCTCAGTTACGTGAAGAAAGTCTACATCGATGAGCCAATGAAAGCTACATTGGAACAGAGTGTCCATCAAATTCGTGCAGATTCTGTCTGGACTAAATTCGGGACAAAGGGAGACAGCGTTCTAGTTGGGATCATCGATACGGGAATCGATTATACCGACTCGGCTCTTGGAGGTGGAATCGGTCCGGGATTCAAAGTCGTTGGTGGTTATAATTTCATAAACGACACGCCGGACCCTATGGACGACAACGGCCATGGAACGCACGTAGCGGGAATAATAGCTGCTGATGGCGGTGGCCTCGAAGGCGTCGCTCCGCATGCGAAGCTTATGGCGCTCAAGGTTTTGGATCAATATGGCGGCGGCACCGAATCCACTGTCATCGCAGGCATAGAGCGTGCTGTGGATCCTGACAACGACGGAAACGATAGCGATAAAGTCGATGTCGTGAATATGAGCCTTGGCGGGCCGGGTAATCCGGATGATCCATTGTCCATAGCCGTCGATAACGCTGTCAAGTTAGCGATTACATTTTGCATCGCGGCTGGAAATTCAGGAAGCTTCTTTGGCATCGGAAGTCCGGGTGCTGCACGACTTGCAATTACGGTTGGTGCTGTGGACAGCCTGGACGAATTGGCGATGTTCAGCTCGAAGGGTCCCGATTCGACAATCTATTCAATCAAGCCGGATGTGCTCGCTCCCGGAGTCAATATTTTGTCCACATTCACTCGCAATACCGTCTTCACTTTGAGTGGTACTTCGATGGCAACACCTTTCGTCACAGGAGTTTGCACTTTATTGAAATCACTCCATAGAAACTGGCCACCTGCAACAATTAAATCAGCGATAACGACAACTGCGGTCGACATTGATCAGGATGTTATGGTACAAGGGGCTGGCCGGATAGATGCTTTAAGCGCGGCAGAAGTTTCCTCATTTGTATATCCGTCTGAACTTAGTTTCGGTTTCGACAGCAGCTCATTTTCAATTTGGACTATCGTCGACACGATGTGGGTTTCGAACGTTTACTCACAAAGTCAATCTTTCACGATGTCTTTCAATAATCTTCTATCCGGCGTTTCGATAACTGCAAACCCTTCGACCTTTTCTTTGGCAAGCAACGATTCGCAAATGGTCATGATTTCGCTCCAAGTGAACAACCCAATAGTACCTTATCCATCGCGAGCCTCATCTGCGTATAGCGGCGAAGCGTTTCTGTATGGAAGCAAAGATACGCTGCATATTCCATGGGCATTTGTCAAGATGCCGAGGATTTTGTTCACGTTTGACCTACCGGGTCCGACCTTCGTGCTGACAGATTCTGATTACGGATTTACAGACGCCAATGCCACTTGGAACGATCAATATAATGCGCAATTGCAGATGCCGAACGGGAATTATGATCTGGCGGCTCTCTTCAACGGGACAACTGCCGATCATCTGGTTGTAGAAGAGCATATACCCATCGCAAACGTGTCTCATATTTACGTGAGCTCTGCAGGTGCAACAAACTCAATTCTGTTTCACGCACTCGACATAAACGGGCAACCGCTTAATACATATCCTTCTACGACGAAAATGCTTGCTCTCAATTTCCCTGATTTAATGTATTACAACGTTTTCGGCTTCTGCGCACCTTTGTCAGATACTGTTTATTGCTCGAATTATTCCGATAATATCTGGTTATCTGGTGCGGAGTTCGCTAACGACGCAAACAGTCTTTACTCTGTTCAGTTTGACTCAGTTTCCAGATTAGAAAAGAACATTACTCTCAGTAATGTGCCATCTGATTTCTACGCTCAAAGCGTTCATGTTGATTTTCCGCCTTATTCTGAAGGCGCGTCTAAGGAAATGGACTGCTGGAACTTGTCCCTATTTACGAACCCCCTCACCGGCCAGGTGGAGTTCTACGGCGGGTCAATGTCGAAAATTACCAGTGGATTTAAAGGTGATTGGAGCGGAGACCTTTACTTGACAAAAGACAGAAGCGAAAGGTTTGCCTTTCCGCTGCAACTAATGGCGCTTGACAGCACGCAAGCGGATTCAGCCACGTATCCCGAGTGGTTGCAAACACCTTTGGTGAAAGTTATCGACGATAGTATAGAATACTTTGGCACGGGCGAACCATTTCCCCGCATCTTGTCACCGAGTGGTGGATACTCAGACATTGGACACACGCCTTTTTTCATCAGGGATTGGTTTATGAACGAGAATTTCACTCAACCGGCTATCATTGAATCCGGTGGCTACTTCGGCGAATTTGATGAGAGCCTTGTTTCCACAGGTGACAGCGCGTTCTATTCCATTTATAATGACCAAGGAAGCGCGATTGCTTCGGGCGTTGGGTTAGGCACACCTGGCAATGGAATAACCGTTCCTCCCGGCGCTTATACGTTTCAACAGACCACTCACAATTATTTCCTCAGGGGTGTGCAGGGAGCGGCGGCGTTGACAGCCAAATTTGATTTCCGGAGATCCGATCCGAACCCTCCGATGTTCACATCGATTCGTTTGTTGAACAGCAAGGACATTGCTGTCGACTCTCTCTCAAAGAATGAGAAAGGGACCTTGATGTTTTCAGCGCTCGACATGGGGCCGGTTGTACGGCAGTTTGGCAATCTTACCTATATCAAGTTTGCTGTAGTAAACAGCGATTCTACCAAGCTGTTCTACAAAGTAAACGGCACTTCGAATTGGGTGCTCATACCGGTCACAAAAGTGTACCAGGATACTTTAGACAATATTATGTATAGTGCAGATATCACTCCGACTTCCGATTTCGATTCAGCGGGAATAGATTTAAAGATAGACGTGCAGGATCAATCGGGAAACACTTCCGAATGGCTAATGGAGCCCGGATACTGCATCGGCAGGTACGGTGCTTTGCCTAGAGTCAAAGGAAATCCCGAAGAGAACTCAACACCAACGGTTTTTGCCTTGTACCAAAATTATCCCAATCCTTTTAACCCGACAACAATCATCAATTATCAATTAGCAATGAACAGTTTCGTTACTATGAAAGTATATGACGTTCTTGGGAGAGAAGTAAAGACGCTGGTGAGTGAGCGGCAGACTGCCGGCAATCACGCAGCGAGATTCGACGCGCGCAGTCTCCCGAGCGGAGTGTATTTCTGCCGGCTGGAAGCCGGAAGCTTTAGCGATACGAAGAAGCTGCTGCTGTTGAAGTGAACGGGTATGATTGAACGATTTGCCGGCAATTCTGCGGAGAAAACAGAAGCGATATTTGTGTTTTGTGATTTGGAGAATTCATAGCGCCCACGCGGGTGGGCGCCATGAAAACGGATTTAATTCTACTTCAGAAGTAAGAGCTTTTTTCCTGCAGTGAATCTCTCCCCGTCATTTCCGGTTATGTCGATCCTGTAAAGGTATACTCCGCTGGATAACCCCTCCATGTTGACGGACTTCTCATAACTTCCTGCACTCATTTTGCCGCATGTCTCTTCTACCACTTTCTGTCCAAGCACATCATAAATACTAAGGGCAACGACAGAAGGCTCCTTGAGGTCGAATCGGATCGTGGTCGAAGGATTAAACGGGTTAGGATAGTTCTGGTAAAGTGCAAACTGTTTCGGGATCCCGCCAGGGTTGTCAACGGCATCTATCCCTACTCCGGTCGTGAACAGCGTTGCAGCAGAGTAGGCGCTCGTTCCTGCGGTACCGGTCGCACTGATGTGCCAGTAGTATAC
>Ga0335081_10000842_pt1 | contig 49357 bp, 49 predicted proteins | sample Lox_Sample_35_FD_206713 | JGI IMG/M metagenome (GOLD analysis project Ga0335081, IMG submission 206713) | Soil microbial communities from Loxahatchee National Wildlife Refuge, Florida, United States - Lox_Sample_3.5 | ecosystem: Environmental > Terrestrial > Soil > Wetlands | place: USA... | reverse complement strand
TTTCAAACTTAATTTTCAGGAAGGTTTCAGTCAAAATGTGTATCGTAACTCACGAAGGATAATATTCGACTCGTCACAACATCCGGGACATAAATCCTCATCTGCAGTGCGTACCGTTATGTTTTTCATCTTCACATTCACGAATGTAAACATCTGATATCATGTGTAGTTCCATTTAATTCGCGCAGATCCCTTCATACTTGCCAATGTTTGGAATGATTGCTATCTTGATAAGGTTCAAGGTGCTCAGATCCAAAGGGATGACACGGACGGGTGGACTGGAAACGTGAATTGCGGAAAAGACTTCGACTCGGTAAATCCATAAAACACAATCGAATAATGGAGGAAAAATGAAATTCGTGGGAGTTGTTTTTTCGGCCGCATTCTTGATGGCGGTCGGTGGGGCACACAAGCTGGAGTACAAATCTACCGGTCCGACTCCGGTCCATTATAGATATCACAGCAGCATGGAGACTGTCCAAACCGTGAACGGCCAGAAGATCAAAGTTACACTAGTTTCATCTCAGACTCTCAGCATGACCAGCGCAAAGGCCGATAGTGTATTAGTCTTTTCGGTGACTGTCGATACTGCGGAGAATAAGATTACGCTGCCGGGTGGAAAGACAGAGAAGGTCCCATCGATCACCATTGGAAAGGTCGTCAGGACACGGCTCCTTCCCAACGGCGAAGAGCTTTCCAGCGAGTGGGCTGACACACAATTTGCCAAATCGTCGGCGGCAAGCTTGAATAACATCGGGGGATTCTTCTTCCGGCTGCCGTCCACAAGCGCCGACGTAGGTGCGACATGGACAGAGGATAAATCCGACACCACCGGCGCCCCGGGAACCGGCGAGGATGGAAGCATTGTAATCGCAGGAAAGATACATTACAAATTGACGGAGATGGAAGATGTCGGCGGCGTCTCGTGTGCAAGAATCGAGTTTACAGGAAAGTATACCATGACCGGATCGCTCATTATTCAAGCAAACTATGTTTCGGCTGAGGGCACCGGAACGATCACGGGCAGCTTTCTATTTGACTGCGCCGGAGGAAAAGTGATGAAAAGTGTCGGCGCATCGACTCAAAACTTTACCATGTCGACGGCTGGAGAAAACGGGATGTCTATTCCGATGAGTCAAAAAATAAAATACGATGTCTCTTTGGTGAAATAGGAGCGCACTTCCGTGATTGTCGAAATGGAATCCACGGTGACGAGGAGTCTGACAACTTCGCTCATTGTGAAAGCGTCCCCCTTCGCGAGCGGCCTATCGGATTAAGATGCCGTAAACTTCATTAAAAGACCGGTGCCTTTGGGATAGGACTTTTTGCCGCTCAATACAGCAAATACTTTTCCCTTGTATCCTGAAACCTCTTCAGCCCTTTAGACCACCCCTCGAAGATCTCCTCCGGTGTTTTTCCCGCAAGGATACCAAGCCGAACATCTTTTGTTCCACAGAGCCTGTCGAAATCCGCATCGTTGAACTTCAACTCGTCCGGATACAATTTGTTGATTGCCCACACAAGCGTCACTCCCATCTCTGCCGGTCTCAGAACGTCTCTGTCGGTCACGTCTATTTCGACGCCATGGCACAGCAGCCGGTTGTACTTCGGATTGGCAGCCGATGGACGCGATTGCGGTGTGAAATCTGTCGGCTCGAATTCGACGCCCGCAAGACCCTGACCGTTGAGGAGATCGGCAAGCGTCTGGGAATTTATGAAAGGCGCACCTACGGATGTAAAAGGATGATCTGTGCCGCGTCCTTCCGAAAGGTTCGTTCCCTCGATCACCACATCTCCCGGATAGACCTCTATTGAATTCATGTCAGGTAAGTTCGGTGATGGCGTGATCCACTTCAGTCCGGTCTCATCGTACCACATCCTCCTCCGATAATTCTGCATCCTGATGACTCTCAGGTCCGCCTGCACGCCGTTTTTCAACATGTGCTCGCCGTTGAACATTGACGCAAGCTCGCCTGCCGTCATGGCGTAAACGCTCGGGATCGGTTGTATGCCGACGAATGATCGCAGCGAATCTTCCAGCACAGGCCCATCGATGAGGTCCGACCGGATCATATCTGGCCTATCGAGCACGATATACCTGATATGGTTCTCTGCCGCGGCTTCGAGAGTCAGATCGAGAGTGCTGATATATGTATAGAACCTTGCACCGACATCCTGGATGTCGTAGAGCAGGAGATCGATCCCTTTCAGCATTTCGGGTGTCGGCTTGAGCGTCTCACCATACAGGGAATACACACGTACGCCGGCTCTCACTCCGTTATTCACCGGCGCACCAGCAGATGCGTTTCCGCTCAACCCATGTTCGGGAGAAAAGACAACGACGGAGTCGGCCACCGATGCCAGCACGTCGATGATGTCTCTTCCATCCTGCAGCACGCCGCTCTGATTGGTGATGATGCCGACCTTCTTTCCTACTATTGTCGGAAGGTCGTCTTCAACAAACACTTCGTCGCCGGTCTTCACCACATCCTGGCACAGCGATGCTGCCGGCAGAATGAGGCTTAACAAAATCGCTGCTGCCGGAAATTTCATACTCTTACGCTCTCCCTTTTTGATTAAACGAATCCTGTCTAAAACGCTAAGATATTTTCAGCAAATAATCAACAGGAGGTTCTTTGGAGAATCAAGTGCTGTTTCGAGCCTGCACCGGAACCATGGCTGTCGTTGTCCTGATGGGATCACTTCGGGATGAGGAACTCCGCAGGACGACAAATATCCTGTTAAATAATTATTGATATTACGGACGAGACATGGTACATTTCCGTGCGGCCGCAATAATTTCGAGGATAGCATGGGTGCGGTTTAAAAAAAGAAGGAGGATGAATCATGTCTGACACGGAGAGAACGAAAAGAAATTCGGACTCACAGAGCGACGCGGGGCCCGCGAGCTCGCTTCCGCCACCATTCAATTGGATCGCCAATTTCATAGACAAATATTTTATAAGGATGCCGCGACCGGTTCAGGTAGGAGTCTTCGTGGTCTTCGTCCTGTATTTCCTTGTCGGATCGGTTAAGCTATTCGCCCCGGAAATTTGGGACTCGGTTTGGTCGGCGGATATCGAGATAGAGGGTGTTCTGACAGGATCCGGCGGGAATGTAGTGGTCGATACCGTAGGCCAGTATTCATTATCCGGTCAGTCGCTTTTTGTTACTAAAGATTTTCCCAATCCCATGGTACCAACCGAATGTGAATTTCACTGGATCCTGAAAGTACCCCGGCAGGATATGGATCAACAGCGTACCTTCACGCTCATGGATGGCTTTCTTGAAAAAGGGGCCATAAGAACGACTCCGCGGACACTCTTGAATCACCGTACAGGGAACGAGGTTAAGCTGGCATTGACCGAAATCCCGGCGACTGTGAAAGTAAAAATCGACTACCTCGATACATCAGGTACACAGCTCTCGTCTATGAATATGTTTTCGGGAAATCTGTTATTCCCCCCGGCTTGGTATGGCCGCGTACAGCAGAGCTCAGTCAGACCTGATTCGGTCGGAATTCTTCTTGAGAGATTGACGGAACCGAAATATGCTCGTGTGCAGCTTCAAATCCGGCAGCTGTTGACAAATGGCGGATCTGACGTAATGAAGATTGTTGCGGACAGTCTAAGAAATGCTCTCCTCGGCGGACGGGTTTCGAATGCCGGACTCTACGCGCTCGCGCTGTCGGATTTCGATTCGTTAGCTTTGTTCTCTGCTTCTCCACTATACCGCAAGATTTTCGCGGATCCATTCTACGAAAAGGCGGCAGATTTGATTCGCACGGGCGACCAGCTGCAGAGCAACTACATGGCGACGCTGCTCCATAATCTCCAGGATGCGAGGAGCACCAAGTACGTTATCCAGGCGTTTCAACAGTCAAGCTCCGAATCTGCGCAGGGGTTATGCCTTTATGTTATCGGGGCATTCTCCGCAAACAGCAGCAAAGAACTCAAGAGCAGTATCAAGTCGCAGCTGCAAGCTCTCAATGCAAGCAACCTTTCCCAGACGATTCGTGATGCGCTGGGCCAAACAATACAGAAGTTTTGATCTAAACGCAGAACGGAAATGCAGCGTGGAGGAATAACCAGACTCCCGTTCCTATACTTGCGTTTGCCTATGGCCGCACGAGCCGATAGCCGGCCCCTCAGTACACTTGTGCCATGGGGTATAAATAGTACCTCTCCCTTGATGGGAGAGGATTGAGCCTGCCCGGGAATGAGCCGGGGTGAGGGAGATTATTCGTTACGCCTTTTCAAGGCTGTGAGTGATTAGATATTTGGCATCTCGCGAGTACCGCGCCTACTCGAGCAGCAAATTCCTGTACCCTGAAGGGCTTGGTGATGTAATCATCCGCACCGAGATCGAGACCTTCGACTATTTCCGACTCGTTCGACAGTGCCGTAAGTATTATCACCGGAATTGCTTTAAGAGCTTCGTCACTTTTTAAAGCTTTCATCATCTCCAGACCGTTCATAATAGGCATCATTACATCGAGTATTATCAAATCCGGCCGGCTGCGTTTGGCCACCTCCAGGCCCGCCTTCCCATTTTCCGCTTGAACGACCTGGTACCCCGAATGCGTCAGCTTGAACTTTAAAAGTGCTGCAATTTCTTCGTTGTCTTCGACTACAAGTATTGTTTCCACAGTAGAGACACCTCCATTTCCAACATTTGTAATGTAATGCGAACCTTTGCTCTCCAATTCCTTTCACTGCGAAAACAATGCCACGAATAAATAGTCCTTAGTGTGAGGATAACGCGGACATAATTCATTGATTTATGTTCATTTAGACATATGGTGCGAGATGGCTTTGGAAAGATCGGAAGGACTACAGGTAAATTCTTCCAATTGCAGTGTTCAAAATACAGGGTTGGTTCGATCCAGATCAGGCGGCTTCCTCTTTGGTGAATTCAAATTTAGGAATCTCGCTGCGGTTGGATAAAAGGGAGTTGGCGATGCCAGTCCGATAGGTACACTCAAGCACAGGTTCAAACAATGTGTCCGACGCGCCGGACTGAATGACAACCGGACGACTTATTAGAGTTTGTGAGTAAACTCACGACGAACTGAGTTGAGCAAGCTCGCCGTTTGCATTTATCATGGTGGTCAACCAAATTGGAGCCGAAGAGAGAACTTGACAGTAGAGCAGAAAGAGGGGCAAACTCAATAAGCACGTAAATAAAACAAAAAGGAGGGCAAAATGAACAACCATACCGAAACACGGTGCGTTTGTTCGAACCGTTTCTACTTTGTATTTGCTGCTTTCACACTGTTACTTTTCGCGACGGCAGCATCCGCACAATCACCACCCTTGGGATCTCCGACTTCCCGTTCCATCCAATCCATTCTAAATCCCGACGGAAGCATAAGAGCTTCTGCGACACAAGGGAGCTTCGATGCCCATGGATACACGATGGTTACAGGAAAGGATGGCGCACCACGATTCATACAGGCCGCGTCCGATCCCAACGATAAAAACTGGGATCCGTCGTTCACCGTTGCCGGAGTCGGTGGATTAGCTTATATAGCTGCGGTGAACGGAGACACGCTCTATGTCGGTGGCATGTTTGGCAATGCCGGCCATGTCGTCGCCAACGGCATAGCAGCATATAACTTGACCACTAACACATGGTCGGCGCTCGATACGACAAGCCCGGACCGCGGCGTAAGCGGCACCGGTGTCGCTTCCATACTTGTAAATGGCAACGATATCTATATCGGCGGATCGTTCAGCTCGGCAGGCGGCGTTGCGGCGAACGACATAGTGGATTACAACACTGCAACACGAACATGGACGGCGCTCGGTTCCGGCACAAGCAATGGAGTCGATAATTGGGTCGCGGCCATGTTGTATGTCGGGGGCAACCTGTATGTTGGCGGAGAGTTTACTCACGCGGGCGGAGCCGCTGCAAATTACATCGCAAGATGGGATGGATCCTCATGGCACACTCTCGGATCGGGAGTCGACAGTTGGGTTTACACTCTCGCGATCAACGGTGGAAACCTGTACGCCGGAGGATATTTTAAGAATGCAGGAGGTGATACGGCAAATTACATCGCAAAGTGGGACGGGACGAATTGGAGCCACGTCGGGACCTCTAAGACAGATCTCAATGGCATTGTTAACTCGATCGTCCTTGCAGGAAACTCAATGTACCTCGGCGGTGCCTTCACGACTGCAGGTAGCACAACCGTGAATGGAATCGCAAAGTGGAGCGGAACTTCATGGAGTGCCGTTGGATCCGGAGTAAGTGGCGCGGTGATCGGTCTCATGTGGTTCGGCAACAAGCTCTATGCCTGCGGTTCATTCACAACAGCAGGTTTAGTCACTGTTAACAATGTCGTGGAAATAGATACGTCCACTAATACGTATTCTGCGCTGGGCTCAGGTACAACTGTAGGCAGCAACGGCCAGCTTTGGTGGGGTACTGTTGCCAACGGAAAACTTTATCTGCCGGGGCAACTTACTACCGCGGGCGGGTCAAGCGCCTTTGGAATAGCACGCTGGGATGGCACGAATTGGTCGTCATTAGGCGGTTCAACGAACGCTCCGGGCGGAAACGTTTTTGCGCTCGCACTGAGCGGCTCCAACGTTTATGTCGGAGGATATTTCCCCACTGCGGGATCAATAGTGGCGAACAACATTGCCGTTTTCAACAAGAGCACTTCGACATGGTCTTCGCTCGGGACTACGACAGCGAACGGAGTTGACAGTCACGTTGATGCCATTGCGGTGTCCGGCAGTAATGTATATGCGGGAGGAGGATTCACTCATGCCGGAGGCCTCCCGGCCAACCACATTGCAATGTGGAACGGCACGAAGTGGAACACGCTCGGGACGACTCCGAATGACGGAGTCGACAACAATATTAATGCGTTAGCCGCATTCGGAACGGACCTGTATGTTGGTGGAGGCTTCACACACGCAGGTGGGTCTTCTGCCAACTTTGTTGCGAAGTGGAACGGGACGGCATGGTCGGCTCTTGGCTCCGGCGTCGACAATACTGTGTATGCAGTTGCCTCCGGGACAAGCGAGATTTATTTCGGCGGTCATTTTGCAAATGCCGGAGGGAGCCTGGCAGCACACATTGCATCATGGAACGGGTCGACCTGGTCTGCACTCGGCTCGCCTACAAACGGAGTCGATAATGACGTAAAGGCATTGGCAGCTTATGGCGACACCGTGTTCGTCGGAGGCAACTTCGCGAATGCCGGCGGAAGCGCCGCCAATCACCTTGCGAAGTGGAACACACACCAGTGGACTCCTCTTGCGGCAGGTGTTAATGGCAATGTGGCTGCTTTAGCAATCGACGGCACAAACCTCTTTATCGGAGGAAGTTTTACGGCAAGCGGACTCGTTAATGCTAACCACGTAGTCGAGTGGAGCATTGCAGACAGCTCATTCTCAACTCTTGGCGACGGGTTGAACTTAGGGTCCGATGCAATCGCTTCAGCCGGGAACGACACTTATGTCGGCGGCAATTTCAGTACCGCAGGAAATAAACCATCGTATTGCCTGGCCAGGTACAATCCCAACCTCGTTGCGGTAAAAGATCGACCGCCTGTTGCCGGGTCTTTCGAGCTTTTGCAAAACTATCCTAACCCCTTTAACCCGACAACGACTATCGACTATAAGCTTTCATCGGTCAGCCATGTTACTCTGAAGGTATACGATATACTGGGAAGAGAAGTGGCGACACTTGTTAACGAGACGGAAAGCCCGGGTGAATACAGCGCTAGGTTCGACGGGAGCAATCTTGCCAGCGGCGTGTATTTCTACCGGATACAAGCCGGTGCATTTAACGCAACAAAGAAACTGATGTTGATGAAGTAGAAACTGAAGTTGACCCTGTTATCCCCCTTCTCTGGTCCTTCCTTTCGTCAGGACAGGTTATTAGAGAAGGGGGCAGGTCAAATCTCATCTCCGGATCGTTGAATCTAAAATCCACATCGCTTACTTTTAACCGGATTACCAATTAGAAAAGGAGAAAATTTCATGTCTCTATACCATCTTCGCCAATTTCGAAATGCAGCTCTTGCGGCAATCGTTCTAACACTATCATCACAAGTTTTACTCGCCCAGACGCCGGTTCTCAAGAAGAAAGTGCCGACGAGGCAGCCGGCCAAGACTGTGCAGGGAAGAATCACAAAGGTCGAGGTCGGTGTTAAGCCTGCATCATACACCGGCCATTGTCCGAAGACATTCGATTTCCATTGCACAATCACTGTGAACCACTCACCGGTCACAGTGGAATATGAGTGGGTGCGCAGCGACGGCGCCAAAGGACCAAGAGCGCAGGTGGAAATCCGTCATGGCTCGGTGACTGTCAGCGACAGGTGGGAGCTTGGCGAGGGAAAGGAACACTTACGTGAATGGGAAATGGTCCATATTTTTTCTCCGAAAGATATGAATTCCCACAAAGCCGTTATCACCCTCAACTGTAGATAGACCACTTCTTGTGTTTTTTCGGGCTCCCGCTTGACGGAATGAATGAGCACTCCTATTCCCACACGAGAGCCCGGGAAAAAAGAAAAAGCAAACCTTGAATAGAAAAATATGACGTGCGCGATCCCGTTCCGCATGTCATGCCGAAGCTCTACGCTTCCTCTCGGAGTCAAGTCACAGCAGAGACCGAAATGCAGCGGGGATTAATTCCCAAACTCCAGATCATAATTCAACTGAAAGCCCCGTCCAGGCTGCGGTATGAAGTCCTTGATGACGGAGAGGTTGTCACGATAGACCTGGTTTAGCAAATTATCGCAATGGAGACTGATATTATGTATCAGCCCTTCCTGTGTGAGTCGTAACCCCGCACCTATATTTACCACCCCGTATCCTGCGGTATACGTGTCGCCGACACCAAGCCGCTTCTGACTTGCGGCCAAACGCCATTCCAACGTCGCAGAATACGTGTTGTCCTGGTAGATCATCTTAAACAATCCGCGGAGTGGCGGGGTAAAGGGAAGCGGTACGTTGTTTCGCGTGTCTTCCGCATTAACGTAATCGGCCTGGCACTGTAAAGCCATGAAATCCATCGGTTGAACTGCGGCAGTTATCTCGAAGCCCATCAAGCGGGAATTCGTCGCGGCAAATTGACGGACGGGAAGATCCTGTATCGTGTCTCCCCTCAGGTAAGTATAGATATAGTTGCTTATCAAATCTACGTAGGGAGTAAGCTCGAAAGAGACGTTCGTGAATCTCCCTTTCAGAGATGCGTCGATGCCGACGGACGTCTCCGACACGAGGTTCGCGTCGCCGATCGAGTACGTGTTGCTGGCGGCATCCGCTCCATCGGCGAAAAGCTCCTGAACCGTCGGAGCTCTGAAAGAACGGGCGATGCTCAAAGATGCGGTCATCCCAGATGGGAAATCCCGGATCGCACCGATAGATGCAGTCACGGCGCCGGAATGGCGCGTGACGTCGATCGTCTGGAAAACCGAATCGAGCGAAGCGGAATATGGAACGGCATGAATGCGGTTATAGTCATAGCGCAGTCCGGCCTGCAGGCGCATCTCGTCGCCAGCCAAATACTCTTCGAAAATATATCCTGCAAGTCCCGTCGTGATGGAATTAGGACCCAGCGGCTGTTCGCCTTCGATAGTCAGATTCTCGACGTTAGTCCAGAGCCCGATCGTACCACGGAATGGGCCGAACTGCGGGTGCTGGAGCTGTACCATGGCATTGACAGCCTGCTTGTGGAAGTGGTTTGCCTCCGGATTTGATACTCCCGTCGAGTCCTGCTGTGTGGGGAATTCCGAATGGTTGTAATCGACATAGTTTGCGGTCACTCTTATCTGCTGGATTGCCGGGCCGTCCACCACAAAAAGGCTTCGCGCCTCGACGGAGTTTTTGGTCTGGTCGATGAGAGATGTAGTAGGCGGATCGTCGATCCAGTCCGGATTCGGCGGCGTGCCGGGAATACCGTAGCTCATCTCGTAATGCTTATATCCGACCCCGACCATTCCGAAATCGCCCTGGTATGAATAGCCCGCGCCTTCTTCCTGCGAATGATCGAACGATTGCGGCATTCGGTCGAGGTGCAGACTATTCACTCCGTCGAAATAATTTCCGGCAGGAATGCGGATATCCTGAGAATGAAGACCTCCTGCAGAAATGCCGAGCGCATGCCCGCCGCTGCTGTAAATAGTGTTGAGATAACCCGTATATTCGTCGCTCGCACTGTTGCCTGACAACGATACGCGGCCCGAAACCGGACTCGAAGATGCTGTCGGAATTGTGTTCGTGATTGCATCGATCAGACCGCCGATAGTATTCGGTCCGTACATGATACAGGCAGGTCCCCGCACAACTTCGATCCGGGAAATGCTCAGCGGCTCAATAGGCACCGAATGGGCCGGGTCGTAGGTGGAAACGTCGCCCGTGCGGAGTCCATTCTCCAGAATCAAAACCTCGTTGTCGGAAAGCCCGCGAATCATCGGCCTGGCAGGCGCGGAGCCGTTATAACGGACCTCAATGCCTGGAAGATCCGAAATCTTCTCAGCAAAACTCGAGCCGGGGCTGTCATGCAATTCGACCATGGACTTCGACTGAGCGGATTGATACTCTTTATCGGCAGGACGTGCATAAGGCGAGGCGGAGACTACTACTTCCGCGGCTTCAATTGCAGATTCATGCAGAGCGAAGGACGTCGTGACATCTGCGCCGGCTACTGAGACTTTATTGCTTGCCGAAGCATATCCGATCACGTGCACGAAAACATTATATGTCCCATTCGGTACGCCGGGAAACGTGAAACGTCCATTGACATCGGAGAAAGCGGAGCGATCGAGTTCGAGAAGCCGGATTGTCGCACCTGCGATGGGTTTGCCTCCCGATTTTACCGTACCATGGATGGCACCGCCGGTCGATGCTCCACGATCTGGTTCCTGTGAATATGCCTCGATGGTGAGCTGAAGGCTCAGCACCAATGAAACCAATAAAGGGATGTACTTCGTGCTGTTGAATCTCATTGAATTTCTCTCTCTTTCGAGAAAATATACTTAAGAAAACGTGCCATGTCAAGAATCCCGGGCTCAGGGTGGGATGGTAGCTTCTCGGAAAATCATTTCTCAACTATTCCTCAATGTCGTTTCCGAGTCTCCGCATCTATCAAGGGGGATCTACTGGGACCTCCGGCGGAAGCAACAACTGGATTCCCGCTAAAAGCGTGCGGGAATGACAAGTGAGGAGAGAGTGTACAAAGTCCGGATTCCCGCTTGGTCGCCGCTAAGACCACGCGGTGACAGGAGAACTGATGTCGGAACCTCTGCGCAATATGAGCTTGCTGCGTTTCATCGAAGTACCTATATTTAGACAAGGACATGGTGGAACCAGCACCATGATCTCAGTTGATGACTGATCCCCCTCACATGGATGAAGGGAGTCATCGTGAGTTACAGAAGAACAATGACAGAATCAAATGGGAGGTAAAATGGAAACTGCACGCTACGAGGTCAAAGACTCATCAGGCAATCCGGCCGCGCTCGGACTTCTCGCCTTCGGAATGACAACCGTACTCTTGAACGTACACAACGCCGGGCTCATCGAAATGAGCTCCATGATACTTGCGATGGGAATATTCTACGGCGGGATCGCACAGATAATTGCCGGTGCCATGGAATGGAAGAAAGGCAACACCTTCGGACTCGTCGCCTTTTCATCTTACGGATTGTTCTGGCTTACGCTTGTCGCACTTATCGTCATGCCGAAGTCAGGATGGACCGGCGCGACATCCGGAGCAGGTATGGTGTACTACCTCATAATGTGGGGGATATTCACACTCCTCATGTTCTTCGGCACGATAAGATTATCCAGGGCACTTCAGGTTGTGTTCGCCACGCTGACGATTTTGTTTTTCCTCCTGGCAATAGCAGAAGGAACGGAGAACGAGTCCGTGGGCAGGATTGCCGGATACGAAGGAATTCTTTGCGGAGCGTCTGCGATCTACACAGGGATTGCAATAGTATTGAACGAAGTTTATGGAAGGCCGGTGCTTCCTCTCGGTATCGTGTCGAAATGAGTGTTGACGGTAGTGCGGCAGGTGTATCTCGCAGTTAAGAGATGCCTGTAAATCTCCGGGCTGGAACGTTGATTCTAAAATCCATGTCGCTTCCTTTCGAACAACTTGGAGAAAAAAGCCTGGTGCGGGAATAGTTGACGGGATACACTGTACGCGAAATAAATCACGGGTTGCTGCAGCGAGACAAAAAATAGAAAAGGGAAGAGGTCCGAAGCTAAAGAAGCGCAGGGGAACTCCGATATATATTCAGTTAACAATTTAGAAAGGCGTAGAACAATGGATATCAGCAGCATATCCCCTACAACAAGTGCCTACCAGCTCGCTCAAACCAACTCCAACCAAAACATAATCGGACAACAATTCATGCAGCTGGAACAGGCACTTCAATCAGGCGACGTGTCGGCGGCACAATCCGCATACTCGACGATCCAGAGTAGTTTTCAAAACTCGAGCAGCGGGCTGGGCGCTTTGTCAGGCACAAGCCTGAGTGACTTCCAGGCAATCGGTACCGCTCTTCAATCCGGAGATGTCTCCTCGGCAGAAAGCGCGCTTGCAGCGCTCCAGCAGGACGCGCAGGCAGCGACAGGCTCTTCATCAGGTTCAGGCGCTGTGCATCATCACCACCATCATCATAAAGGACAGGTGAACAGCTCGATGGCGCAGCAGATGAGCGACCTGAACTCCCTCGGCAGCGCACTCCAATCCGGCAGCGCTTCTTCTGCGCAGTCCGCGTTCAGTGCATTGCTGCAGGACGTTCAGAACGACAGCGGCTCATCGAGTCTATTCTCGGGAAACAGCCAATCGAGCATCGACCTCCAGGGCATTCAGAGCGCGCTCCAGTCAAATAATTTGTCGGCCGCTCAAAGCTCTTACGCGTTTCTCCTGCAGGACTTAATGCCGACTAGTTCCTCACCTTACAGCACTAACCAGCGATTCCCGCTCGGGAACATAGTAAACGTTACTGCCTGAGGGTACGCATCGATCTTCATCTTTACAAGGGTTGTCCGGAAAGTTGATTTGTCTTCTTTATCCGGATGACCCTCACCAGTCACTGCGACCACGACCCATCAATTGACCCGTCATTGCGAGCGGCTCCATCGCGAAGCAATCCCATTCATGAAACCACAAAATAACGGATTGCCGCGTGGCGCGAGGCGCGCCACTCGCAATGACAAGAGGCTTTTAGGTTTGGGCTCCTCGCAATGACAAGAGGCATGAGGGAACGTCCTCTCAATCAACCCATCATCACGAGGAATGAAGTGACGACACAATCTCTTTGTTATTATGATTTGCGATGGATGCTGAGGTGTGGTATCTTAGCCCATCCATGAAAAGATTATTTCTCGTCTATATTATGACCAACAAAAACAACACCACCCTCTATACTGGAATGACGAGCAGTCTCGCCAATAGAATAAGACAGCACAAAGAGAAAAACATCCCGGGGTTCACGAAGAGGTATAACCTCACGAAGCTCGTCTATTATGAACTCTGTGATAGCGCGTATGGAGCGATAAGTCGAGAGAAGCAGATCAAAGCGGGGTCGAGGAAGAAGAAGGAAGAGTTGATTAATAGCGTAAATCCCGAGTGGAATGATTTGAGCGAGGGACTTTATTGAGCGAAACCTATAATTTACCCGTCATTGCGAGCGGTTCCATCGCGAAGCAATCCCATTCATGAAGCCACTAACCAAGGGATTGCTTCGTCGCCCTGCAAGCAGGTCTCCTCGCAATGACAAGAGACCTACGGGGTTCTGCTCCGCGACAATGACAGGAGGCATGAGGGAAAGACCAACCCTCTCACTTAACCCGTCATCGCTAGGGAAGAAGTCCCGTGGCGATCCCCCATTCATGAATCCAGCAGAATCCAGAACACCTCTAAGGATTTAGTCGGAAATTCCGAAATAAAGAAGGACGTATGACATTTCATGCATGCATTCATTGAAGAACGTCAGAGCAGAAAACTGAAAGGAAAACATGTATGGCGGGCCAGGTCAAGGCATTAATCGACAAGATCATTAACATGACTTCGATGAAGAATTTATTTTTACTCATAATCGCCGCAGGTTTGATACTCGATGGTTGTGGCGGAGGCCTTGAGATGACGATGAAACCAAGCACGAGTTTTAAACTGACTTCGCCGGTGGCAGTCAGGAGCGGCAACTTTGACGGTGCAGACCTTCGACCGAAAATTGAAGAAGCCTTATTTAGAAATGGAGTCAACGTCATGTCGCCTTCATTCGCCCGGACGGAAATCCAGCTTCAGGATAATTCGAACAACCAGCCTTCAAATCAGTCCTCACAGGGAACGTCGGATTCTGCTTCCGTTCACTCCTCGAGAATTAATGGGCAGGGAAATGAGTACTTGCTGGAATTCACATATGATTTCGAATATACCCTTTCAGGGAAACTGGTTACAGATTTCTCTGCGGCGATAGTTGAACCTCAAACCGGAGAGGTTGTTGGAATAATAAGTTATCACGGCAAAGGCGACGGAGTTGCGCCGGACGAGCTGGCAAACAGCGTCGGCAAAAAGATTTCACAGCAATTGAAGTGACTGCATAAACAAAAACCTCCTGAGCCTTATGACGTACTGCCTCCTTTGATTAGTGCTTCTTTCACGCACCCGGCAAAAAGCCCCTGGGGGATTTGTTCAGAGAATAAAATCACCGGACACTTAAGTGAATCTTTCCATCGTTCCCTGTTGCAGCGGTAACAATTTTAGTATCACCCGGATTGATATCGACAGGGTTCGTGGACGTTGAGATGTTGCCGTCTACTGTTGCCACGATCAACACATGCGTGCCGGACTCAACGCTGGCTACGCATACGCCGCCGTTAGCCGGGGCGGGGCCGCAGACGAGATTATTCCCGTTGTCCAGAAAAAGACAAAGGTCATACTGGGTATTGTTCTGAAGCGTTACTTGTACCGGGTCCGAGTTTTTCTGTGCCTTGCCGGAAATGGAAAAGAGAGCCACGATTATCATGAACAATAGTGTCGACTTCTTCATCGAATCCTCCTAATCTTATGTGAACTTGTACATTTTCGGAACCCGTTCAAGCCAGGGTTTCGAGTCAGCGGACGCTGCTATGAACAGCCGTCCTCAATCTATGGACAGCACAGTGAAGGTTCAAGAACACATCGTCCTCGGTACTGGTTCAGTCAGGACTTGAGTGGCTCAGTTAGCGTGATCTGAATAATCCCATGCGAAAATGGAGTCCCGTTTGGGAGGAGGAATTTTACGGAATTAGTAGTACGGTCGTAGCGATTTTTTGTCGAACGTTGGTTTGTCGTAGCTATTCAAAAAATCGCATATTCTCCGTACGGGACGATCCGCCTGTGGCGGACCATTTTCGCACGGCGCCCTTTTTCCCGCTCCGACATAATAGTCTTTTTATAGATGCGGGATGGCGCAAGGCGCTCACTTTTGGTTCGTTTTCTTTTGGGCGAGCAAAAGAAAATGAACAATGGAGAATCAACAAACCTTGTGAGGATTTATAGTACTTTCTCTTGTCTTGACACAAGAGAAAGTACGAAAGAGAAAGTCAAGGCTTGCGGAAAAAATGGCTGGAAATTCCCCCTCTGAAGAAACGAATAAACTAGGCGCCTTCGGCGCCGTCGGACAGTATTCGTTTCTTAAACCGAAGAAGGGAATTTCCTAATGGCCATTTTTTCCTGATGCCGTACGCTACACTCTTCCATTCCGATTCAAACTGAACCACCTAAAGGCAAATTGAGCCAGTACCTCGTCCTCTTTAGGGTTATTCCAAGCGTGGAGTTGGCCCGCCGGACACCACCTCAGTCCGGTGGGGGAGTTGTTTGGAGAATGAGGGGCGATCTCTGCTGCAGCAATCCCAATGGTTGTACCACGAAGCAGCGGATTGTCGCAGTCAAACAAAAAAACACAGTGTGTGCGATCCCTTTTCGCGGGACCGCGTGATGCCGAAGCTCACTCGCAAAGACGGGAGGCCGGTAGGGAACCCCTCACTCATTTGTCATTTCGGGGAGTGAAACGACGTGGCAATCCTATCAACCACAGGATTGTTCACTGAAGGTGAACCTGCTGAAGACATGACTTCTCCCTCTTATCTCTTTGACTTTTCTCCCTGCCAAGCGTTATCATTAAGAGTTAAAGAGACAGAAGAAGTCCTTTTTGAGAAAGACAGTCTCACTTGATTGTGATGGTGAAACCAGTTTCAAGTTAGACCTTGACTTTTCCAAAGAGTGTTTCTACCCAAAAATGAAAACCACAGGCGGGATGACGTCGCCTCGCCTCTAATGGAGTTATATCTATGAAATCACTCTTGTCCACTGTCCACAGGACCCTGCTGGAATCCTTCAGACTTTTTGTCTTCTGCGGAGTTTTATTTTTGTCACCCTTTAATTCCCGGGAGGCAGCGAAAGACACGCATCATTCTAATGAGGTCCAAATCGCGAATTTGAATTGCGAGTACATATCTAACCCGGCAGCGATTGACGTGAGGATCCCGCGACTGAGTTGGGAATTCAAAACCGACCTGCGAAATGTCCGTCAGCTTGCTTACAGGATCATAGTCTCTTCATCTCCTGAAATCCTCGCCGCGAGCAAAGGCGATCTATGGGATTCAAAGAAAGTGAATTCGAGCAGCACTTCAGGTATAGTTTATGCCGGGAGACCGCTGACCAGTCGGGTGAGATGTTACTGGAAAGTGCAAGCATGGACAAATAAGGGGAGAACCGAATGGAGCGAATCCGCACACTGGGCGATGGGGCTGATGGACAGCTCGGACTGGACTGCAAAGTGGATCGGGCTCGATAAATTGTTTCCTGGAGAAAATTCCGATTCCGCACACTCAAGACTTGCAGCACGATATTTTCGGAAAGGATTCACTATCGGCGACAGTGTGAAGAGAGCCGCTATCTATATCAGCGGTTTAGGGTTGTACGAGTTATTCATCAATGGTAGGAAAGTCGGAGACCAGGTGATGGCGCCGGCTCCTTCGGATTATTCCAAGAGAGTTTACTACAATAAATTTGATGTCACGAGTATTCTCATGAAAGGGGCGAATTCAATAGGAGTAACGCTCGGCAACGGGCGATTTTTCAGCATGAGACCTATTGGCAGAGGAACGCCTGTGGTCACGGATTACGGTTTTCCGAAGATGCTGCTTCAACTTGAGATCGAGATGGCGGACGGTTCCAAACAAATCGTTGTCAGCGACGAATCATGGAAAGTGACTGCGAACGGGCCTATCCGTTCGAACAACGAGTACGACGGTGAAGACTACGATGCGAGATTGGAGATGCCGGGATGGAACAACATAGGGTTCAACGACTCCGCCTGGTCGAATGCCGAATTGGTAAAGCGGTCATGCAGCGTTATTGAAGCTCAACCGAATCCGAACATCGCAATCATGGATACCGTTCACCCTGTTTCGATTGGTGAACCCAGAACCGGCGTATACATCGTGGATATGGGACAGAACATGGTCGGTTGGGTACAGACGACCGAGAAAGGAGCCGCGGGGACTCGCATGAAGCTGCGCTTCGCCGAGCGCCTGAATGATTCCAAAGATTCTCTCTATACTGCAAACCTTCGCGGGGCTGAGCAGACGGACAATTACATTTTCAAGGGAGAGGGTGAAGAGACATGGGAGCCTGATTTCGTGTACCATGGATTCCGCTACATCGAGATCACCGGTTTGAATCATAAACCCGCCCTCAATTCAATTGTGGGGAAAGTTGTTTACGACAAGATGCAAACCATCGGGAGCTTCGAGACTTCAAATCCGCTGCTGAACAAGATCTACAAGGCAGCTTATTGGGGGATTCGCGGCAACTACAGGGGAATGCCTACGGATTGCCCGCAGCGCGACGAGAGAATGGGATGGCTTGGCGACCGCGCTACGAATTCCTACGGCGAGAGTTTCATCTTCGATAACAACTTGCTTTATTCGAAGTGGCTGACCGATATCGTCGATGCGCAGAAGCCTGATGGAAGCCTTCCGAATGCTGCGCCGCCATACTGGATAGTCTACACAGACAACATGACATGGCCATGCGCGATCATATTGATAGCCGACCATCTTTACAGGCAATTCGGGAACGAGGCAGTTATCTCGAATCATTACGCTGCGATGAGAAAATGGCTTCTGTATATGCGCGATAAATACATGAAGGATTATCTTCTTCCGAAGGACACATACGGCGATTGGTGCATGCCGCCGGAGCGAATGGAGCTTATCCATTCGAAAGACACGACACGAATTACTCCCGGGGCATTCATCGGCTCCGCGTACTTCTATTATTGTCTCAATCTTATGAAGCAAAACGCTCTTCTCCTCAAAAAGAGTGATGATGCCGCTGAATATGCGTCGTTGGCGGAGAAGGTAAGGAATGCAATAAACAAAACTTACTTGAACAGTGAAGATTTCTACTATGCGAACAACACTGTCACCGCCAATGTGCTGGCGCTTTATTTCGGGATCGCGCCGGCGGAGATCGGAGAAAAAGTATTCGACAACATAGTGAAGAAAACGATGGACGATTTCAACGGCCATATCAGCACCGGTATGATCGGCGGACAGTGGCTTATGCGGACGCTCACCGACTACGGCAGAACGGACCTTGCGTACAAGATAGCCACGAACACGACATACCCAAGCTGGGGATACATGTTGGAGAATGGAGCCACGACAATCTGGGAGCTGTGGAACGGAAATACGGCCGATCCTGCCATGAATTCGGGAAACCATGTCATGCTCCTCGGCGATCTCGTGATCTGGTTCTACCAGGACCTGGCGGGAATAGAGTCGAGCCCGGGGAAGCCGGGATATGAGCAGTTAATTATGGATCCAAGAGAGATCGACAGCCTTAGCTATGTTAAGGCATCGTACCACACTGTCCATGGCCTCGTTAAAAGCGAGTGGAAGAAAGAAGGCGACAAGTTTTACTGGAACGTATCCATTCCGGCCAACACTTCTGCTATAGTCCATGTCCCGGCGAAATCGTCCGGCGACGTTATGGAAGGAAAGGTGAATGCCGGTCGATCATACGGTGTGAAGTTTCTTGGGATGGAGAACAACAGAGCTGTCTACAAAGTGGAGTCGGGAGATTACGAGTTCACGTCACATCGTTGAGGAAACGACCTTCCCGCTAACCTGTCATTGTCCCAACGGGATCCCTTCGGGACGATCCCGACTTTGCCGGGAGAAGCGCCCCCCCCCATTTATCCTCTATTGCAATTCCTTTTTGCGTGATGACATGGTTGTGCCTTTGGCAGATTCACCTCTGGCGAACAATCCTTTCGATTTACTCTTCTTCGCTATCCCAACCATTCTTGCCGTCCGCTCCGCCGAAATCCGTAGGACGTAGGCGAGCTTAACGCTTATTCCCGATCGCTTACCGCTTGCAATCGCTGAATCTAAAGTCTGCGCCGGTTACTTTTAGTCAACCTGGAAAAAGAAGGGCGATCCCTGCTGCAGCAATTCCAGTGTTGTACCATGACGAACTCATCCCGTGTAAGAACATCACGGGGCAGGCCCGGCCTCCCTCTCCCAAATCGGGAGAGGGAGAAGCGAGTCGGCCGCGAGTCCATGACATGAAGAGCCTGCGGGCTCATTATGTACCGGTGAGAACCCTCTGGAGTGTGCCGGAATACTTCACCGGTTTGTTTGCGGAGTCGAGAGTCACGAGTGCAAAGAGGAGCCTCTTGTCCCCGTAATTTCCGACGCCCGCCGCTTCCTGACCGAACAGCGGAATGCTGAACGTCATCGGGGTGTCGAGGACAGTGGGCTGTGCGGCGGCTGCACCTGCCACAAACCAGAAGTCGGGGAGCGATTTGTTCGCGGGATTGACCAGCGACAGGACATAAGCTAACTTCACGTTCGGCTCACTGCTTATGTCTATGCCGGTCGTGCGGCCGAGCGCCGCAAGTGCGACGGAGACGGCATTCGCCGAGAGGGCTGCATCGGTACAGTTGGCGGCGAACCCGAGACCGGGCGTTATCGCAGTAAGGTCGGTTACCGCATCGGGGTTCACCAGCGTGATGTTCTTCTGGATGATGTAGTTGTAAGCCGACATCCCCGATGGAGTCACAGGGAGCCAAAGCGCGGCAAGCTCCGGGACGGAGTAGATCGACTGCGCAAGCTTCGCAGAGAACGCGAAGCGCGACCGGCGGTCGATCGAGCCTTGATCGGCAGCAGGGGTGTACGGCTTCTTAGGTCTCAAGGCGATGATGTTCTTTCCGTTTCGTTGCCGGAAGGCCATGTCGCCAAGCTTCCCCTGGACTTTTCCAAGGGGTGACTTATTTAGTTGTGCCATGTTAATTCTCCTTTCTTGGATTTAATGGCAATTGTTTGAATAAGGGAACCGGTACGTAATTGAACGAGAGTCAAGCGAGACTTGACCGAGAGTTAATCGAGGGCATATCGGGAGTTAACCGGGACTCAACCGAGAATTGATCGGGAACCGCGTGGGAAACATGCGAGGGTCATCCGGAATTCAGAGGGATGGATTTTCAAATTGTCAAAGAACTTGTTGATGCCACATTGTAAATACTGTTTGATGGTACAGCTTTTGCAATTGCAGATATTTTTGGCAGTGCACTAGCTTAAGAAAAAGTCTCTGCTCACGTACTGGCTCACTTTGCGATTAGGTGGTTCGGTTTGCTTAATTGTTGTCGTGCAGAAAGATTGGAGTTTCCTCGTCTTCATACATGTATTTATACGATTCCTTATCTTTTGGGCGAGCAAAAGAAAATGAACAATGGAGAATCAACAAACCTTGTGCGGACTTATAGTACTTTCTCTTGTCTTGACACAAGAGAAAGTACGAAAGAGAAAGTCAAGGCTTACGGAAAAAATGGCTGGAAATTCCCCCTCCGAAGAAACGAATAAACTAGGCGCCTTCGGCGCCGTCGGACAGTATTCGTTTCTTAAACCGAAGGAGGGAATTTCCTAATCGCCATTTTTTCCTAATGCCGTACCCTACAGTCTTCCATTCCGATTCAAACTGAACCACTACCCAAACCCAGCACACCACTATATTTTTCTGTACGATGGTAAATTCGGGGGAAGTTAGTAGTATTTATGGTGGAGGTGGGTCCGTACAAGCCGGCCCATGAGAAAGCGAACTCGGAGGTGGAGCTGGCGGCACCGTTTCGATCCCGGGGTCATTCTGGCTTCCGCCGGAATCCACTTCTTTGGTTCTGGATGCCAGCTGGAGTTTATCCCGCGCTTGACACGGGGCTGGCATGACAATCGTTATTTTGTTTGGAACTATCAAACTGAGTCGGTACCGAGATGCAGAGATGCTGCATAGAACTCAAACCGGAGAGCATCGATGAAAGAGGCAGATTTACAGGATACGCGAGAGGAAGTTAAAAAGTTAATGGCGAACCAGGATGAGCTCGCGATACTGTACTCATCCGCCGAGAGAATGATTCGTTCGTTGAAGCCCCGCGCAAAACGCGAGTTCGGCGGAAACGATGTGGCAAACAGGGTGCTGATTGCCCTGTACCATGGCAGCCGCACATGGGACCGGAAGAAGTTTCCCGTGCTGAAGGATTTCATATACTCAAGATTATTATTGAGTGAAATAAGAAACATGCTGGACCATGACAAGAAACTCGTCAGGGAGGGGGAAGAAAGAATCGGGGATTGCGACGGCGGAGACGGCGAGGAAGTATACGGAAAAAACGAACTATCGGATGCGGCACCCTTCTCGCCGGATTACGAGGGGGAGCTGGACCGCAAAATGATGATAGACGAGGCAGAGAGGGATCTGGAATCGGACGAGAAAAGATTTTTTGTATTTCAAGGGATGATGGAAGGAAAATCCGTGCAGGAGATTGCCGATGCAAACAAATACTCCGTGCCGGATGTTCGAAACGAGGTGCGCAACGTGAGAAGGACCCTCGACAGAAAATTCAAAGAGCAGCGGGAATCCATAAGCGATCCCAAGAAATTCAGAAAGCTAACGAAAAACGCCTACGAGGAATCAGATTCCGAAATAGGTGGTCAAAATACTGAGACGTAGCAACCGGTCAACAAGATTGCAGGCGGTTGGTTCCGAACATTACAGCTCGAGAATGGCTTTGCTGTTTCGTTCGTGACCGGCTGAGGGAGTCGCACCGGAGATAAGAATCGCCGGCGCTTGTTCGATGATTCGGCTTACAAAAAATCATTTGGGAGGAAAAATGGAGTTGTTAAAGTTCCTGAAATTCTATGCCGATATGTCCGGCGAAGAGCCGGAGTATATCCGGGAATACTTAAAGGAGGCGGGGATTGATCTTGAGAAATCGAGAGGGGAATTGATCGATGCAATTCAGGAAATCGATGCGCAGGAAATGCTGGCGAAGGGGAAAACGTTCAAGGAAAAATATTATCATATGCTGGGCCGCTTGAAGAAGAAAAGCGGTCCGCCTGCCGTGCAAACCAGAGGAGGCGGAAAGTCGGAAGGGAATTCAGGCGAATTCGGATTCGCGTTCAGGAAACTTTCGCATATGAGCAAAGAGGAGGCGTCGAAAATATTGGCCGACAAAGAAGAGCTGGACATCATTGCGCGGGCGAAGGAAGAAAGCGAAGGGAAGAAGGAGGATGGGAAGGAAGAGTGATTCGTCATTTCGAGCGATCCGCCAAAAAGACGGCGGACGCGTCCGCCGCAGGTGGAGAGAAATCTTCTGTAGTGCTCATGAAAGTCCTGTTGACAGGTACTCCACACAAGATTCCTCCGCGCACTTATCGCGACTTCGTCGTGATAAGTTTGGTCGGAATGACATGCACTTTCTTTCTGCTGAGGCGATCCGGCGGGTAAGTATGGGAGGATCCCCTCATGTACCACCGAACTCACCCTCTTCCCGCCGAGCGGGATTTCCCCCTCTCTTCTCGGGAAGAGAGGGGGACAAAAGGGGTGAGTTAGAGATTAGGACTTGAAGGAATCCCGGGCATGAAGCGGATGGCTCCTCGCGATGACAGGAGGCATTCAGGGAAGAACCTCATTGGATTTTACTTAACTAACGAAACTATGTATCCATTACCCGAAGCGAAGGCGCGTGAGCTGTTGAGGAAACTCAACGCAAAAAACCCGGAGAGGATCATAGACATCGAAGCGGTCGCCAACGCCGTCGGCCTCATCGTGAAAGAAACGGACGCGGAGAACAGCGAGGGATACTCGGTGCGGACCGAATCTTCGGGGCTGATAAAAGTGTCGGCGTCTTCAAAGGAGCCGGGACAGAGACGGTTCACAATCGCCCACGAGATAGGCCACTTCCTCTTAGACAAGAACCCAATTCACCTTTGCAGGATGGAAGACATGGTTGGATACAAATCAAAGAAGGAAGAGGAGAACGCGGCCAACGCCTTCGCCGCCGAGCTCCTGATGAAGAAGGAGTGGTACGCCGGGTTCGTGAAGGACAAAGCGCCGGGTATCGAGACGATCAAACAAGCCGCGGAATATTTCGGGGTCTCGCTCAGCGCAAGTGCGATAAGGTATTCTCAAGCCGGAAACTTTCCCGTCGCGGTGATAATGAGCTGCAAGGGAGCGCATAACGAAGGAAGGGTGTCATGGTCTGCGATAAGCGAATCATTCCCGTACCGGTATGTCGGGAAGGGGTATAAAGTGAACAAGTTTTCGGAAGCCGATAAATTCTTTTCGCAAGGGTCGGGAAAGAAAATGGACCTTAAGCCTCACAGGGTCCTTGCGGATTCATGGTTCTCGGATACCCGCGGCTTCCGTCCGAACCACTACTTAGTAGAGCAGTGCCTGCCGATGCCAAACTACGATTGCGTGTTGACGGTGGTGTGGCAGGCGTAGATCGCAGCTAAGAGATCCCGGTATGCATCTCCGGGGTTGGGAACGTTGAATCTAAAGGCTGCGTCGCTTACTTTTGACCCACTCGGAAGAAAGAGATGCGCGATAATCAGGTCGAGGAAACCTTTGAACTGGACGAACCCAACAAAGAGTTCGAGGTCTACTCAAAGGTCACTCTGAACCGGATTTCCTGAGGCGCCGGCGAGATGAAAGTATCCGACAGCGGGATGCCGGATGAGACATACTGGAACAGCCTTTTTCATATTCCCGGAATTGTAGAATGGCTTGATATAAAAAACGCAGCCGGCCCGATCGTGGAGATCGGATGCGGCTACGGATCGTTCACTGTCACCGTTGCAAAGGAAACCGGCAGCGAAGTTTATTCATTCGACATAGACCCACAGATGCTTGCCGCTGCACGGAACAACGCCGAGAGGGCTGCACTCACGAACGTACATTTCTTTCTTCGCGATGTTCTCGAGGAAGGAACCGGGCTCGACTCCGCGGGCTCCGGAATGGTTCTGCTTTTCAACATCTTGCATTTCAACGAACGACGGGTTCTCCTTCAAGAAGCTTCGCGAATCCTCAAACCTTCGGGAGTGGCAGCCATTATCCACTGGCGAAAAGATATCGAGACGCCGCGCGGGCCTCGCATCGAGACGCGGCCTGACAAAGAGATGATTCTCGCCAGTATCGGCGGCCTCGATTTGCATTTCAACGGCGACAGCAGGATTTTAGAACCGTATCACTGGGGAATCAAGCTTATCAAAGAAATAAAACGGCGGTCATGAACGATAATTCAGAGAGACTCTATAGAACCGCATTCAGGCTGGCCATCTTCACCATAGCCTACAACCTTGCCGAAGGGCTTGTCGCTATTTTCTTCGGCCAGAGGGACGGAAGCCTTACTCTTTTCGGCTTCGGCATCGACAGCTTCATCGAGGTAATTTCAGGACTTGGTATTGCTCACATGGTATCGCGTATCCGGCGTGACCCGGAGAGCAGCAAAGATAAATTTGAAAAGACCGCCCTGACAATCACCGGCATTTCATTTTACGTCCTTGTTTTCGGGCTTCTTGCGACGAGTATTTACAAACTGCTTACGGGAGAAAGACCCGGGACAACATTTGCGGGCGTAGTGCTTTCATTAATTTCAATTGGAGTCATGCTTGCCCTCATGTATTCGAAGCTCACGGTGGGAAAGGCGCTGGACTCAGACGCGATAATCGCGGATGCACAGTGTACCAGGGTTTGTGTTTACATGTCCGTAGTCTTGCTTGTTGCGAGCGGCATTTACGAGCTGACGAAAGTCGGTTATGTCGATATCCTCGGTTCGTTGGCGTTAGCCTACTTCTCATTCAACGAGGGACGTGAATCTCTTGAGAAGGCAAGGAATGATAAATCATGCGCTTGTGAGGATCCCTGAGGAGAGAGGCCCCTCACTTTTCAATCATCTAAATTCCTACGAGCTGCGAGCCATGATCTATCAGCTAACCGCATCCCCGTTGATTCTTCGGTTCATGTCGATTACTTTTAATCAACTTGGAAAAAGAATTGGAGTGGGAAAAATTGCAATTGCGGGGAGGCGTTGTATGCTCCTAAAGCCTTTGCCGACAGAACGCATATATCATTACCTTCACACTGATGTAAGTCTAATAAACGATGATACCCTGAAAATCCTTTTTGCCGAGATTGTAGGTCTTCGCGGGGGGACGATTCAAGGGGTTGTCCTTGATTTTTTGGTCCGATCGCTTCACCCATACATGGGCGACGAAAAGCGAAAGCCGTTCGAGAAGACGGAGTTCCTACTTGAGATATATCTCCCGTCAAAAATCGGTGAACTATGGGAGACAGAAATCTATAAGCTGTGCATTGATCTCGCACTGTTTTCAGGACTAAGAAGTGCCGAAGACATTGATAAAATGAGTCTTTACGTTTTGCTGAATAGAACAGTTCCTCGCGTGAAGAAAGCCAAGAAGCGGAGGACCCCGTATTAATGGACGGTAAATCTCAAAACATCAGGGAGCAGCAGCTAAGTAAGCTGAAAGAACTTTTCCCGGAAGTTGTTTCGGATGGGAAGGTGGATTGGGAAAAGCTCAAGCTAACCTTGGGCGAAGACACAACAATCGACAACGAACGGTACGTTCTCAACTGGGCTGGCAAAAGTGACGCCTTCAGAGCGATCCAGACTCAGACCACCGCAACGCTGAAGCCGCAGCGCGAACAGTCGGTTGATTTTGACACGACGCAAAATATCTTCATCGAAGGCGAAAACCTTGAAGTGCTGAAAGTGCTACAGAAGTCGTACTATGGGAAGGTGAAGATGATCTACATCGACCCGCCATACAACACGGGCAACGACAGCTTCATTTATCCCGACAAGTTCAGCGAGAGCAAAGATGAATACCTGAAGCGCATCGGCGACAAAGATGAGGCGGGTTACCTGACGAAGGAAGGATTCTTCAGAAAGAACAGCAAAGAGAACGGGCAGTACCATTCCAACTGGCTATCCATGATGTACCCGCGGCTCTTCCTCGCGAGGAATCTTCTGCTCGACGACGGTGTGATATTCGTTTCGATTGACGACAACGAGATGCACAACCTGCGGCTAATGATGAATGAGGTTTTTGGAGAAGAGAATTTTGTGGCCGCGTTTGTCTGGTTTGGAGGGAGGAAAAACGATTCGAAGCAGGTTAGTGTAAGCCATGAATATATTTTGTCTTATGGCAAGTCGTCAGCGGCTAAAATTTCATCTGGGAATGTATGGAAAGAAAAAAAGGAAGGTATAGATCGGATTTATTCTCAGTATGAGAAATTGAAGAGGAAATATGGCAAAGATTGGTCTGCTGTCAGCGAAGGTTTACAAGAATGGTATCGCGGCCTTAAGCCATATGATCCTGCAAAAGAACATGAACACTACCACTGGGCGGATAAAGAAGGTGTCTATTTTGCGAGTGATATATCCGGCCCAGACGATGGAAGGAAAAATCGACCAAGGTATGAAGTCCTCCACCCAGTGACCAAGAAGCCCGTTCAAATCCCAGCAAGAGGATGGAGATGGGAATATCCAAGGATGCAAGAAGAGTTAGCCGCTGATCGCGTGCATTTTGGACCCGATGAGTCTTCAGTGCCAAACATTAAAGTCTATTTGCGTGAGAATGAGTATCAAGCACCCAGTAGCGTATTTTATAGAGATAGGAGAGGGGCAAGTGCTGATCTGAAGGGCATCTTGCAGGAAAAAGTTTTCGACTTTCCAAAGGACGCGGGAGTAATTAGACGACTCATTTCGCTCGTGACTTACACAGATAGCATCGTCCTCGACTTCTTTGCCGGCAGTGGCACAACGGCACAAGCTGTCATGGAACTGAACAAGGAAGACGGCGGTAACAGAAAGTTTATCCTGATACAGCTTCCAGAGAAGATTGATGAGGAGTCGGATGCGTACAAAGCGAACTACAAAACGATCGCGGATATTTGCAGAGTGCGTATCCGAAGGGTGAGTGAGAAGATCAATGAAGAAATCGAAACACAGCGTGACCTGTTCAAAGACAAATCCTTGGACCTCGGATTCAAAGCCTTCACGCTTGAGCCGTCGACCTTCAAGGTCTGGCGGACAGATACGATTGAGAACGGCGACGATCTGAAAAAACAGATGGATGCTTTTACTGATCCCGTCAAGACTGGCTCTGACGCCAACGACATGGCGTGGGAGATACTTGTTAAGTCGGGGTATGAGTTGACAACGAAGATGGAGAAGCGAACAGTCGGCAATGTCGCGATCTATTCGATTGCCGAAGGCGAGATTGCGCTTGCGCTTGAAAAGATTACCCAAAAGGCAATAGCTGAGGTCGTCAAAATGAAGCCGAAGAATTTTATTTGCCTCGACCGCCTCTTCGCAGGCAACGATCAGTTAAAGACAAATACCGCGTTGCAGATGAAGGACGCGGGAGTGGAGTTTAGGACGATATGATATTTGGGTCGGATTGGTCTTGGCATCATGTTCCTATGGCAGTCAACAGAAGACCGATCTCGTTTTATTTTTAAGGAGTGAGACATGAAAGAAGATTCTACGATGGAAGATCCAGAGATCCAAGGTATAACCAAGATCTCTGTAACCGGATTTAAATCGCTAAGTAGCACTTGCGAAATCCCCGTTAGACGGCTCACCGTCTTGGCAGGAGCAAACTGTTCAGGAAAGTCCAGCATTATGCAACCCATGCTCATGATGAAACAGACCCTTGAGTCTCCATATGACCCGGGACCGCTTTTGCTCAATGGTCCTAACGTTAGGTTCACGTCGGCTGGCCAGTTCTTTAGCAACATGGGCGGAAACGAATACGCCAAGGAAATGGTGGTTGCTATCGAGACAGATGGCAGTTACTACATAAAGTCAATATTTTCAAAAGGCACTTCAGGCCCCCAACTTGCCAAGATGGAATACGGTGGAGATGGCAAGCTATTTGAGTTCAAGAATGGTATGATCGTTGATAGTGCCTCTTACGTAATTCCCGCCCAATTGAAGGAACTTGCAGAGGCGTTTTCCAAGGAAAGGAAAACGACTCTTTCATGGCAAGTCCAACGCGACCGCTGTTTTTTTGCCCTTGCCCTGACGGAAAATATCGAGAAGACGGTGAGGACTGTTTTAAGTGCTGCCCCGCTATCTCCAAGCTTCGAACTCCAAGCACGGCTGCGAGATATCATCCATGTTCCTGGATTGCGCGGAAATCCTGAGAGAACCTATCCTGTAACTGCAATAGGCGGGGAATTCCCAGGGAGATTTCAGGACTACGTGGCGAGCATCATAAATATGTGGCAATCAGAGGACAACAAGAGACTCCAACAACTCTTTAATGACCTTCAGGTCTTGGGTTTGACTTGGAAAATTGAAGCTCACCCCTTAGACGATGTACAAGTGGAGTTGAGGGTAGGTCGGCTCGTCACAGCCAGAAGAGGCGGCGCTCAGGATCTGGTGAGTATTGCGGACGTAGGCTTCGGGGTCTCACAAACAATTCCGGTTTTGGTGGCCCTTCTCGCAGCGCGAAAGAACCAACTTGTCTACATCGAAGAGCCTGAGATTCATCTTCATCCCAATGCGCAAGCGGCGTTGGCTGAGATATTTTTGAGGGCGGCAAGTCGGGGAGTGCGCGTTGTTGTAGAAACCCACAGCAGTCTCTTCCTTCGCAAGCTTCAAGCCCTTGTAGCTGAGCGTCCCGAATACAGAAGACTAGTGGCTCTCCACTGGTTTGACAGAAACAAGGACGGATACACCAAGGTGACTAGTGCAGAGCTCGACCAGACAGGAGCATTCGGCGAATGGCCATCCGACTTCGACGAAGTTTCTCTTCGAGTGGAGAAGGAGTATATCAACGCAGGTGTTCGTAAGTAACTTTCCCCGGATGAGTAAGCCTTTCAAGAAGCAACTGGTTATAGATGCGTCGATCGCGCGCGCAGCGGGTTTTAAGTCCGTGAGGGGTGTGACCTGTATTGAGTTCATGGAGCGTGTCAGAGATATATGTAATCAACTTGTAATGACAGAGAAGATACATGAAGAATGGAACCGCAATGCCTCAAAGTATGCTTTTCAGTGGGCCGCAAGTATGAAATCATTAGGCAAACTCCGCGATCTTGAAGCTGGCGACCCAACCACTTTGCTAAAAAAGATAGAATCACTCGAAATTGGAGATGCCCAGAAGCGGGCGATGCTCAAAGACGTATGCCTTATTGTGGCCGCAAAATCAAGTGAATGTCGAGTCGTGTCTCTTGATGAAGAAGCGCGAGAGTTATACCGGAAATTCGGAGACCCTCTCCAAGAATTGAATGGTGTCTTGTGGATAAATCCTGAGAAGCAAGATGACGATGCCATGGGATGGCTGGAGAGGGGTACACCAAGTGAAGATGCCCTCCTTCTTCGACAGAAACAGGCATAACGATGAAACTCCAATTCGACTCACATCAAGACTTCCAGATACAGGCTATCCAATCCGTAGTGGACATTTTTGAAGGACAGCCGCTTAACACTGGCGACTATGAATTCTCGCTTCAGCAGGGAGACACAAGTCTTGCATTCACAGAAAACGGTGTCGGGAATGCAATCAGATTGACGGAGCAGGAAATACTTAAGAATGTCCACTCTATTCAGAAACGAAATGGAATAGAAGAATCCTCCGAATTGAAAGGCCTCAACTTCTCAGTCGAGATGGAAACTGGTACAGGGAAGACATATGTTTATCTTCGCACCATATACGAGCTCAACAAAACTTACGGCTTCAAGAAATTCATTATTGTCGTGCCAAGCATTGCGATTCGCGAAGGAGTTCTCAAGAATCTCCAGATAACATACGGCCACTTTCAAAGCCTTTACAACCGCGCCCCTTTGACATACACCGTCTATGGCTCGAAGAATGTCTCAGCTCTGCGTGGCTTTGCTTTAAGTAACACGATCCAGGTGCTCGTCATCAATATTGACTCCTTTGCTAAGGATGAGAATATCATCAACAAGCCGAACGACAAGCTCACGGGAAAGCGGCCGATAGAATTCATTCAATACACAAATCCGATTGTCATCGTGGATGAGCCGCAGAACATGGAAACCGATCTTCGGAAGGAGGCAATTGCTAACCTAAAGCCATCATGCACTCTCCGATATTCCGCAACGCATCGGGATGTTTATAATCTTGTCTATAAACTGAGTCCTGTCAAAGCTTATGACCTTGGATTGGTAAAGCAGATCGAAGTCGATTCGGTAGTCAGCGAGGACAGTTTCAACCAGGCATTTGTGAAGCTTGAAGGGATAAAGACGCAGAAGAAAAGACCTCCGAGAGCAAAGCTCTCATTTGATTATGAAGGCGCAGAATCGGTCTTGAGGAAGTCCGCCTATCTCGATAATGGCGATAACCTGTATGACCTATCGAACAAAAGAGAGATGTACCGTGATGGGTATATAGTAAACTCAATAGATGCCGATGAGGGCTTTGTCGAATTTTCGGGAGGGTTAAGAATAAGTCTTGGAGAGACTACGGGCGGCCTTCGGGACGACATAATGAAAGTCCAGATAAGAAAGACGGTCGAGGAACATTTCCGAAAGGAAGCAGTCCTGAGGCCAAAAGGCATCAAGGTTTTATCTCTCCTGTTCATAGACAAAGTAAATAACTACCGCCTCTATGAAGATGGCAAGAAGGGAGACGGAAAGTTCGCTGTCTGGTTTGAAGAAATCTTCAAAGAGTACGCAGGCAAACCTGAGTTTAGAGGAGTGATACCATTCGGCGCTGCTCAGGTCCACAACGGCTACTTTGCCCAGGACAAGAAAGGCTTGATGAAAGATTCCCGCGAGGGGAAAACTTCTGAAACCGATACCGAGGCTTACGAACTCATCATGAAAGACAAGGAGAAGCTCCTTGAAATTAATGAGCCTCTCCGGTTTATCTTCAGCCATTCAGCCTTGCGCGAAGGCTGGGACAATCCCAATGTCTTCCAGCTTTGCACACTGAACGAGACCACCTCCGAGCTAAAGAAGCGGCAGGAGATTGGACGGGGGCTCAGGCTTGCTGTCAACTCCGACGGAAACAGGGTGTTTGAGAAGGCGGTAAACAGATTGACCGTAATCGCGAATGAGAGCTACGAGCAATTTGCAAAAAAGCTCCAGAAAGAAATCGAAGACGAGACGGGAGAGAAGTTCGAAGGAAGGATAAAGAACAAGAATGAAAAGAAGAAAGTCACTCTGCGGAAAGGGTACGACGCAGATCCGAAATTCATTGAGCTTTGGGAACGCATAAGACAGAAGACAACGTACCGCGTCGAATACCTAACCGACGAACTGACTCGCAAGGCTGCGAAGCGGGTTAGCAAGATGTGTGAGATTCTTGCGCCTCGAATCGTTGCCCAGCGAACCAAGCTTGTCATGGAAAAATCAGGCGTCACTGGTGAAGGGAAGTCGATTGAGTTTCATGCTCCGGAATACGGCACAGTGGCAATCCCCGATATTGTCGGCTACATCGAGCAAAGAACGCATCTTACGCGTTCTACCATAATGGAAATCCTACGCCAATCGGGAAGGCTCCTTGATTGCCTGAAGAATCCGCAGTTGTTTCTTGAAAGTACAGTGCACGAGATAAAGACTGAACTGGAAGCAACTATGGTCGATGGTGTCAAATACCAAAAGATAGAGAACGAGTATTACGAGATGCACCAGTTCCAGACTGACGAGATAGAAGAGTATCTATCAAATCTTTACGGTGTCAAGAACAAAGAGAAGACTATCTTCGACAACATAGAGATAGATTCGCTGTCGGAGACAGAGCGCAAATTTGCCAACGCTTGTGATACCAGCGATGACGTAGAGTTTTTCTTGAAGCTCCCGCGGTGGTTTGAGATAGAAACTCCGGTTGGGAAATACAGACCCGATTGGGCTTTGATGCTGAAGAAAGAAAAGCGGCTTTACTTCGTGGCGGAAACGAAATCGACCCTCGATAAATCCAAGCGCCTCGAAAGCGAGAACCAGAAGATCGAATGCGGGAAGAAGCACTTTGCAGAGCTCAAGGAAGTTTATTTCACAGAGGCGACAAAGCTTGAAGATGTGGAAAGGGAAGCAAGCCAAATAAAGTGACTAGATCAAAAGGGCGGCTTCAAGTAAGAAGCAGATAAAAAAATCAAAAACTAAATCATAGGAGGCTTAAGATGGCTTTTTCTGAAGAAGAAATTCAAAAGGTATGGAACGATGGTAAAGCCGTCGCAGGCTATGACCCGGACGTATGGAGAAAAGACCAGTGCGGTGCGTGGATTCATCGCATGCAATACGGAAACAGAAAATCCGATTACGGATGGGAGATTGACCATATATCCCCGGGAGGCCCAGATACGAAAGACAATCTTAGACCCTTACAATGGCAGAACAATTTAAGCAAAAGTGACAGTAGACTAGGATGCAAGGTAACGTCTTCGGGAAAGAAAAATGTTGAGATTAAGGAATCTGAAGATTAACTGACCAAGTTAGAAAAATCTGCCTGCGCTTAATCGGGCAGAGTATTTTGTAATAAATGATAATGTTTATAGGAGTGTATTTGCTATGTTGAAAGATCAATTCGAGCAATTCCTTACTATCTATGATGCCGATGCGAAGGATGCGATCTGGGCTGAACAGAGTCGGACCTTTCGTCGGTTTTGGAATGATAAAATTGTAAATGGTTCACCCGATTCACTTACGGATGACAACATCGACCCTATTGTAAGGATACTTGATCGACATGGGAAAGGGAACAATAGCGAATCCGAAGCCATCGCGAAAGCCATGGTTGCACAGGGGGCATGGCGAAGAATGTTTCACGAGTTATGCTCAAAGAAAGATTTGTCAAAGCTCATAACTCAGATATTTGAAACGGCCGATACAGGAGAGAGAGCCGCTAACGTTGATTCACTTTATGAGATGAATAAAGGCAGGAAGAATAATCTAACTGGGCCGAGCGGGAACGTGATCAACGCTTTCCTTGCGGCGTACGACCCGATGAGCAATATCAGCATAATCTCTATGAAAGACAGAAGGCTCATTATTGAACACTTTGGATTTCCAATGACATTTGATTATGACAATGCCACTTCAGGTGTCAGGTTCGCAAACACGAACGAAATAATCCTCCGGGGATTTAGGTCTGAAGGTGTGGAAGGGTCCGCTCGAACGATTTCGGAATTCTGTTATCGCTCGCCGGCAAAGGCTCTCTGGAGAGGTACACATACTGTTGAGATCGGAAAGAAACCTGTGGAGGTGAGTATACCGCGCGACGATGATGACGATACCTCCTATGATGCCGAAGAGGAAGGACCTAGGGAGTCAATTGCAATGCAGGCAATCGTAGCGGAAATCGGAGCAAAAATGGGAATGCAGATTTGGATTCCCAAAGGAGATCGATCAAGAATTCTCAGGGTCTGGCATCCTACAGGAGAAGAACTGCTTGACAGACTGCCATTGAACTATGACGAAACAGCCATGAAGACAATCGAGAACATAGATGTGCTCTGGCTAAACCGACGAGCAATTGTTAGAGCCTTCGAGGTCGAGCATACAACTTCCATCTATTCGGGATTGTTACGAATGGCCGATCTTCTTGCTTTGCTACCCAATATTGATATCAAATTGCACATTGTCGCGCCACCTTCAAGAAGCGAGAAAGTATTTGAAGAAATCAAACGTCCAGTGTTTTCCTTGTTGGAAGGCGGAGCACTTTCTGAAAAGTGTACATATATTTCCTACGACAGACTTCGTGAACTGTATAACGATAAGCAATTGGAATTCCTTAAGTCGGACGTGCTCGAAAAATATTGTGAACAAGCTGAATGAGGGATAGGCTGTCGTTCAAGAGTATCTCTTCGGATTAATTCACGTGTCCACTTCCCCATAAATAACCAAGGGCACGTTCACACGTGCCCCCGCTGTCATTCCAAATAGCTTCGCGAAACGCAAACTGCTTTTACTTCTTTGCCTGCCGGCGGCGGCATATTGATGTCTCGATGTGGCTTTTCCTCTACCGGACAATCAGGTACGACGCAAGGAAATCTAATTATTTCTCCATACATTATCAGAAAAACTTCATGAGTAATTCAAAACCAGATTACGGCTTTGACGGAAATCCCGCGGCATTGGTTATCTCTCTATGCGCCGTCGCTATCGTCGATCTCCTTTTGTTCTTGTCGTCTTCACTCCTCATCAGGATCGCCGCGTATATAGTATTCGCATTTGGATTGGGGTTTCTCGTCGTTACGGCGTGGCATTTTTCGTATGTCAGGTTCGGGAAGCTGAGGCACCGTGATGCCCTCCTGTCTTTAGTGGATTGGAAGGGGAACGAGACGGTACTCGATGTCGGGACAGGACGCGGCCTCCTCCTCATCGGCGCGGCAAAGAGGGCCGGGAAGACCGTCGGCGTAGATATCTGGAGAAAGCAGGACATGGCAAACAACGCTCCCGAAGGAGCATTGCACAATTCCGAGCTGGAGGGCGTACGTGACAAAATCGAGATCAGGAACGAAGATATACGGAAGACATCTTTCCCATCCGGATCCTTCGACGTGGTTCTTTCAAACCTCTGTCTGCATAACATTAAGGGTAAGGAAGGAAGGGATCAGGCATGCAGGGAGATCGCGCGGGTCTTGAAGCCCGGCGGGACTGCAGTCATATCCGATGGAGGTTTCACAAAAGCGTACCGCGATGTATTCAGGAATGAGGGGATGGAGGCGAAGATCGTGAAGGCAAGGTTCCCGCACAGGTCGCTGTGGCTTCATGCGGTAGTCGCAAAGAAAAAAGAATGAGCGCCGTCGGAGGGCACATGACAAACGCTGTTATTAATCCGTCGTCGGTACAATAGTAGAGTGCATTCCGTGTCCGAAAGGAGTTGATAAGAACAGAAGGGAAATCATGGCAAAACGTATACCTGTTTATGTCTATTGCATTTTGATGGCCTTTGTATTCCTACCGCTTATAGTGAAGAGTGCCTATTCGTTCTTTTTATACCACGGAGTGGACGTTCCTGCCTCGAACACTCGTTTCGCTATTCTACTCGCTGAAGAGCTTATCTGTTTACTTGTAGCGTTCCTGTTGTTTCGAAAAATGGGGTATGATATGTCGGTCTTTGGTTTCAAGTTGAGGTCGGGCCAGATTTTATGGTCGATCGGACTCTTCCTGATTTGCTTATTGGCGACCACCCTGGTCCTTTCGGTTCTCGTTCATGTTCTCGCTCCTAATTATCATCACACGACATCAACTTTCAGCACCGCCACAAAAGTAATCGCGCCTCTGGTTATAGTGTTGTCGATAGTGAACGCGTACTTTGAGGAGTTTTTCTTATTGAGACTTTCGTACCACGCTTTGGAGGGGAGGATCTCCGCCATATCGATTGGTGTCTTAACGATCGTGATCCGAATCTCATACCACACTTATCAGGGCGTCTACGGAATGGCTTTCGTTTTTATCTTCGGCGCGATCATGGCTCTGTACTATACCAAATACAGATCGATAGAAGCCCCGGTGATCGTCCACGCTTTGTGGGATATACTGGCTTTTGTGAGATACATGTGAGACAGGACAGCGGGTGACATCGCTAGATCTAAGTGCGCATGTATTGCTGCACGGCCGAAGGCGATTGCGGTGATCGATAATAAACTATATCAAGGAGGCTTAAATGTTCAAGATTCTTCTGACTTTTGTGCTGTCAATGTCCCTGACAATCTGTGGATTTTCACAGGACCTACCATCAGGCTCGAAAGCAGGGCCGATGGACTCTGTGGAGTACTCCGTAGTCGCTGCGGTAGTCAAAGCAGATCACTTGCCGAAGCATCCGCGCTGGTTCATGCTGTCCAATCGGACGACGACATTTGAGTGCGATCCGCCCGCTAATACCGGTTTCAGCTTTGTGGGCTGCAGCGGCATGCGGACTCAGGACCAATCCCCGCAGGACGTGTACAATATGCTTGCGGGCAGCCTCCACTCCCTGACGACAGAGGTCTTTCTCGACCTGATGTCGAAGTCGGAGACCAGCACTGTCGTAGATAAGACTCTGCCATTGAATGTCAAACAAATCATCTGGGGACCAACGTCAACTTCGAGTGTCCCGAAAGAGCTCGGCGCTCCGGACTTTGCCGTCTACCATTCGCGGGTAGGCTTCAATAAGGAAAAGACGCTTGCTCTTGTGTACGTTGCCGCGGCAAACTGGACCGACAGCTCGAAGACCTACGGGGAATACGTCATGCTCGGGTGGCAAGAAGGGGGCTGGACGATCCTCGAAAGGTATAAGATGTGGAGTATGAAGTAAGTCGGGTTCAATAGATATTGTCACTGCGCTGACGGAGGGGCGTGTGCCAGGATGCGCTCGGGTAGCCCGGCATCGCGGCTTGGATTTCCACTAAGAGCATATCCCGCCCAAAATACTTTATATGAGGGGATCCCGCAAGGCGGTGAGGGGAATGAGAACTGAAAAGGGAGAGTGCCATCAAGTGACGGATTGCCGTCACTCGAAAACTCGGGACATGCTAGTCGCACGAAGCAAGGTACTCCTCTCGCGTTTCATGAGACGAAAATAGATTCACCTCCATACCCGTGCAACCATTTCAACGTTCCTGCATTATTGATTCAGATGTATTACAATATGGTACGATGACCGACCCGGAACTTCTCGAAAGAATCAAGGCCGACCCTGGAGCTTTCTCGGTCGTCTTCAAGGAATACTATAAGCCGATCTTTGGCTACGTGCTTAGGAGAACGGGGAAAGTGGACGACTCAGCTGACATCGCGGCGGAGACATTTTACAAGGCGCTGAAATACATAAATGCATTCACATATAAGGGTGTATCTCTCAAGGTTTGGCTCTATCGCATCGCGACAAACGAACTCAATATGTATTTCAGAAAAAAGAGATCCTCACTCCTGGATAGGGTCGACATCGAGTCCGCCGGGTCGCTGAGAGCATCGCTCAACGAAGATCGAAAGCAGATCGAAGAGGAGTTCCATAGACACGAGGAATTCCAGGCGGTTCTCGCCGCGCTCAAGACGCTCCCGATCAAATACCAGGAAGTGATCTCACTTCGTTACTTCGAAGAGAAGGACAACGGGGAGATATGCGCGATACTCGGGATCAAGGAAGGAACACTGAAGTCGCTCATTTCCAGAGGGCTTCGAAAACTTCACGAGATGTGCAACCAATTCTGAGGCGAGGAATTAACGATGGAAGAAATGCAGGAATTTGAAGAGAGACTGAAACATATGGAGAAACCCATGGTTGATGAACTGAAACACCAGGATGTCCTGGCAAATGCGATCGCCGAGGCCCGCAACAGGTCTCTCGTGAGCTGGTGGTGGCTTGGCGTTTCGCTATACGTCTTGGTCGCGCTTTTCATGAAGACATTGTTTGTTCCGCATGAGACCCTGACGAGGAACCTCCACGAATTCGCGACGAGAGACGGATGGTTGTCCATCCTCGTGTTCCTGATTCTTCCAGGATTATCTATAGCCATGAATTTACCTGCGATGCTGAGGATCTATCGTGAAGCTGGAAAGCCTCAGGCTTCCGGACTCCTGCGGATAGTGTGGCTGAACGTTGTTATAGTTTTAGTGTCGATTATCGTCATATTCATTTACTTATAATGGAGCGGAGCAAAATGAAATTACTTTGGTTCAGGCGGAAAGGGATATTCTACCTCCCGGCTTCCTTGGCAGGGTGGCTCGTTTTTGTCGCCGGTGTAGTAGGTGCAGTTTACGCATTCCTGAGGATCGACAGCCACTCTCACTCCGCAAGCGATACCTTGATCAACTGGGTGTTCTATCTCCTGATAATTGGTGCCTTGTATAATCTGATCGCGTACTTCACGACGGGTGCGGGGTGGCATTCTCATACTTAACCCGTCATCGCGAGGGACAAATTAAGGCATCCATTAGAAATGGACGCCTTGCTAGAGCGCCAATCCGCCCGCGGCGGATTTCGAGATTCGTTGAGCCGTCCAATTTATTGGATGGTGATTCAAGGATTTTACCGCTCTCATCTAACCCGTCATTGCGGTGGCGCCTTAAGCGCCAGAAGCAATCCTATTCGTGAAATCACTAACCAAGGGATTGCTTCGTCGCCCTGCAAGCAGGCCTCCTCGCAATGACAGGAGACGTGAGGGGGATTGTAACACTACAGGTTTGTCATTTCAGCGAGCGCTCTTTGCGAGGAGAAATCTTCTATGGAGATCGTAAATGCTGGCTCAACTTGAATCGGAATGGAAGAGTGTGGTGTACGGACTTAGGAAAAAATGGCAATTACGAAATTCCCTTCTTCGATCTAACTCACCCTCTTCGCGCAAAGCGCGATTTCCCCCTCTCTAATTTATTAGAGAGGGGGACTAAGGAGGTGAGTTCGACGCGACGGGACTCCATTTTCGCAAGGGATTATTCAGATCACGCAAACTGAGCCACTCAACTCCTAACTGAATCAGTACCCGATCGTGAATGCCGGATTGAGTGGAAGCTAATGCAAGATTCCTCTCCGCCTATTCATCGGACAGGCGGATCCCTTCGAGACACGCACTTGTTTGGTCGGAATGACAAGAGACGCAGAGGGATTGCCGCCCCCCGCCACTCGAAAGGGATAGACTACCGCAATTCTTGGAGGAGAAAAAAAGGATATAATCTTCTGTCGATTTCCCGCCTTCTCAAACGACTACTTAATGTGAACGATAATTTAGCAAATAAAAAACAAGAGGAGGAAAAAGTCATGGAAGCAACAATAGATTATTCAGCAACTGCTCGGCGCTCGCACGGTCGAGGCGCTGTCTGGACAGGTCGAATCATAACCGGCATTGTCGTGTTATTTATGCTCTTCGACAGCATCACAAAGATACTGAAGGTGGACGCCGTGGTGAAAGCCTCTGCCCAGCTCGGATATTCGGCAAACACGATCATGGCAGTAGGCATAATCTTATTCGCGTGTCTGGTAGTTTACTTATATCCGCGCACTGCGATTCTCGGAGCGGTCTTGTTGACGGGATACCTCGGCGGCGCAGTCGAAGCTAACTTGCGCGTTGGCACACCCCTCTTCAGCAACATCCTGTTCCCGGTTTACTTCGGCATACTGGTCTGGGCGGGACTCTATCTTCGCAACAGCCGCGTGCGCGAATTCTTGTCGTTTCGAAAAGCTGAATAACATCAATGACTGATCTGATATTGGGGGAGTTGAAAACGTATTCTCAGCTCCCCCCTGATTTACTTGAAGTATCCGGATCATGGAACAGCATGGTCACGCATCGTGTTAGTATAATAAATCAGATCGCTAAGGCAAGCTACGACAGGACATAGAATGAGTCCACCGACAAGTTCATTGAAGAATAAAAAAGAGGGAGGAAATAACAGTGCGTAAAGTGATCGTTTTCAATTTCATATCGCTGGATGGCTATTTCGTCGACGCGAAAGGCGACATGAGCTGGGCTCACGACAGTGATCCCGAATTTCAGGCGTTTGTTCAGGACAACGCAAAGGGCGGCGGCGAATTTCTGTTCGGCAGAAAAACCTATGACTTGATGGCAAGTTACTGGCCAACGGAGATGGCGCGTACGAATGACCCCATCGTTGCACAGGCAATGAACAACCAGCCGAAGGTTGTTTTCTCGAGGTCTATGGAGAAAGCCGCATGGAGCAACACGAAGCTAATCAAAGATAATGTAGTCGGCGAGGTACGAAAGATGAAGAAAGAATCCGGGCCGGGCCTGGTGATCTTCGGAAGCGGAACGATCGTATCCCAACTGGCTGAGGAAGACATGATCGATGAATATCAGTTCATCGTCGTTCCAATCGTTCTCGGCAAGGGAAGGACAATGTTCGAAGGCGTGAAAGAGAAATTGAAACTGAAGTTGACTAAATCGAGAGCCTTCAGGAGTGGGAGTGTCTTCCTTTGCTATGAACCTATACGCGATTAAAAAGGGATCTATGAGAATCCTTTTTTCCCATGTCGATTTTGTCTGACCTCAATCGACTACTTAGTGAACAAGATGACAATTCGAAAACTATCGACGAGGGAGAAATGAACGAAGTCGGTTATTTTGAAATCCAGTCGTCGGAACCGAAAAGAGAGTTAGAATTCTATAAAGAAGTGTTCGGATGGAAATTTGTCAGGGAAGAACTTGTTCCGATCGAGTATAGAATCGAAACCGACGGCATCAATGGAGGACTCTTAAAAAGGCCGGCAAAGGTGCCTCCAACGGAACATGGTACGAATGCGTTTGTTTGTTCTGTTCAAGTCGACAACTTTGACAAAACAAGCGACTTGATATTGAAAAATGGCGGGCAAGTTGCACTCCCAAAATTTGCTGTACCAGGACGGTGCTGGCAAGGCTATTTTCTCGATCAGGACAACAATACCTTCGGAGTTTTCGAAGTAGATGAACATGCGAAATAAATTTCATTAACGATCAACATAGGAGATACTACAATGCGATTCATGATGTTTATGATCCCGCCGGAATACCAGCCAAACGCATCGCCGAAACAAAAGGCGGATGCGAACTTTGCTCCTCCAAAGGAAGCAGTAGAAGCGATGAACAAGTACAACGAGGAAATGGCAAAAGCCGGAATCCTCATATCACTCGATGGTCTTCATCCTTTATTGAAAGGTGCCCGCGTTACGTACAAAGGCGGTAAAGCAACCGTAACCGACGGGCCCTTCGTGGAAGCGAAGGAAGTGGTCGGCGGCTACTGGCTGATCGATGTGAAGTCAAAAGAAGAAGCGGTCGAGTGGGCAAAGAAATGCCCGGCAGTTAAAGTCGACAGCGGCGCAGTCATAGAGGTGAGACAGATATTTGAGATGTCTGAGATGCCTCCTGAAGTCCGGAAAGCCGGAGAAAGCAAAGTGGTACAGGAAGCGATCGAGAAAAAAAGAAAATCTAAAGTACCCGCCCGTTAGTCGATCGGGAAGCGGTAGTTAAAAATGAACAAAGTGATTGTTTACCTTGGTCTCAAACTCGACGGCGTCATGCAGGCGCCGGCGCGGCCCGACGAGGACACCCGCGGCGACTTCAAGCACGGCGGCTGGGCGGTGCCGTACATCGACTCCGTCAGCATGGCAGCGGAATTCTTGTCCGATCGTTGATGAAGCACAATTTGATCGACGAGTACCACCTTTCCATTCACCCATTGGTTCTCGGATCGGGAAGCCGCCTCTTTCCGGATGGCAGCCCATTTTCTGCCCTTAAGCTGATCGACAGTAAGATTACGACAACCGGAGTGATAATGGCAACCTATCGACCAACTTCTGGGCAGGAGTGAAAATAACTGACTCAAAGTATAAGAAACCATTGCAAAAAAGATAAGGAATAGCCATGAAATACATTTGTCTTGGTTACATGGACGAAAAAATTTTCGAGGAATTTTCCGAAAGCGAACGGAGTAATTTTGTGGATCAGTGTTTTTCGTATGATGAAGAGCTGAAGAGAACCGGCCGTTACGTCGGCGGCGAAGCTCTTCAACCTGCACTGAACGCGGCCACCTTACGAATCAAGAATGGCCGCGTGTCGGTCACGGATGGGCCGTTCGCCGAAACGAAAGAACAGATCGGTGGAATCATGATACTTGAGGCGGACGACCTGAACCATGCAATACAGCTTATGTCGAAACATCCGTCGCTCGCTCTTAATAAAGGAGGAGGATGTTGGGAGATTCGGCCCGCCGCCGATCTAAGCGCGATGATTGAGGAAAGCGAGAAAAGACGCGGTGAAAAGGAACAGGATGTGCCGTGAAGTACATTTGCCTCGCATACGAGGAAGAGCATAAGCTGAACACCCTCACGAAGAGTGAATGGGATTCCTTGCGAACTCAAACGATGAATTATGTTGAAGATCTTAGACGCCGTGGTAAATTCATTTCAGCAGAACCATTGCAGAGCGTCCGCAACGCGACGACGGTTCGAGTTCGCAATAGGAAACTATCCATCACCGACGGCCCTTTCTCTGAAACCAAAGAAACGCTTGGTGGGTTCTTTCTTATCGAAGCATCTGATTTGAATGAGGCGATACAGATCGCATCAGAGTGGCCTTCAGCTCGTTTCGGTAGCATTGAGATACGACCGGTCGAGAACGGATTGAGAGAAGACGGGCGGTATGAAACTGTTCGGTGATAGATGCCGGTTGTCGATTTCCATGATCACCAATCGACTATTAATAGAAGGAGAACAAAGATGACATCAAAACAGAAAATAACCCCGTTCCTATGGTTCGATAAGGAAGCCGGTGAAGCGGCAGAGTTTTACAACTCTATTTTTAAGGGATCGAAAATCAAGGAGACAAGAAAACTTGGAAATACGCCGTCCGGTACTGTAGAGATTGTGACCATCGAGTTGCTAGGCCAGGACTTTACATTCATGAGCGCAGGTCCGTTTGTTAAATTCAATGAGTCAATCTCGTTCGTAGTACCGTGTGAAACCCAAAAGGAGATAGACTACTACTGGGAGAAGCTGTCTGCAGATCCGAAAGCCGAACAATGCGGCTGGCTTAAGGATAAATACGGTCTGTCATGGCAGATTATTCCGACCATTTTGGCTAAGATGCAAAAAGATAAGGACAAGACCAAGGTGGCACGTGTAACACAGGCTTTTCTGAAGATGAAAAAGTTCGATATCGGGGAATTGAAACGAGCTTACGAAGGAAAATAATGAAGGACAATAATAAAAGGAGATGCAATTATGGCAACATTCAATCCATACTTGAACTTCAAAGGAAATACCGAAGAAGCATTTAATTTCTACAAATCGGTTTTCGGCGGAGAGTTCGTCGCGATCCAGCGATTTAAGGAGACTCCCTTCGGGGATCAAGTTCCGGCCGATGCGAAAGACAAAATCATGCATGTCTCTTTGCCCATCGGCAAAGGAAATATTCTGATGGGTACGGACGCTCTCGAATCCATGGGGCATAAATTGTCGTATGGCAATAATTTCAATATTTCAATTGAGGCAGACAGCAAAGAAGAAGCAAGAAAACTATACGATAAACTCTCCATAGACGGCAAAATAGAGACGCCGATCCATGACGAATTCTGGGGCGCCTACTTCGGGATGTTCACCGACAGGTTCGGAACAAGATGGATGATCAATTATACTTATCCGAAACAGAAGTGATCTTGAAAGGAAATCAACGGTGTTTCAAGAATCTTTCGAAATGATAGCAGTCGGATTGACCATGTTGGCTGTTGCGCGCGGCCAAGACAGCAGTGGCTATGCTCCTGTGGGTGCATTGAAAATGTATTACGAGATTCATGAGACCAGCCATGACAGGGTTCCGCTCGTTCTGCTTCACGGCGGCGGTTCGACGATTCAAACGTCCTTCGGAGCGATTTTACCGTTGCTCTGCAAAGATAGGGAAGTCGTCGCGGTTGAACTGCAGGGGCACGGGCATACCGCAGATATTGACCGTCCCGAATCTTTCGAGCAAGATGCAGATGATGTCGCGGCTCTGATGCATTACTTGAAAATTGATAAAGCCGACTTCTTTGGGTTCAGCAACGGAGGAGGGGATGCTCTGCAGATCGCAATCCGGCATCCCAAGCTTGTCCGTAAGCTTGTCGTTGCTTCGGCCGCGTTCAAACGAGATGCGTTTTCAAAACAGTTCTGGGACAGGATGGAACATGGCACACTTGACGATATGCCCTCAGCTTTGAAGGAGGCTTACCTGAAGGTGGCACCGCACCCGAATGATTTGCAGGTTATGTTTCAAGAAGACAGGAATAGAATGCTGCAGTTCAAAGACTGGCCCGCAGACGAAATTCGTTCTATAGAATCGCCGGTGTTGATAATGAATGGTGACCACGACGTTGTCAGACCCGAACACACAATCAAGATGTATCGTCTCCTGCCGCATGGACGATTGGCGATCCTTCCCGGGGCTCACGGAGAGTACATCGGTACAGCAGAAACAACAAAGGAAGGAAACAAACCGCCGGCGGCCGCTGCTTCAATAATAGAAGGATTTCTCGTCGAACCTATGCCGCAAGCGGCTACTAAATAAAAATATTAAGGAGCATGATCAATGAAAAGTATATCGAAGACGGTCGATGGATACCTTGGTGCTTTAGATGAAGACAAGCGCATAGCACTTGAGAAGCTTCGGAAGATCATCAAAGGTGTTGCACCGGGAGCTGAAGAATGCATAAGCTACCAGATGCCGGCATTCAGGATGGAAGGAAGAGTTCTCCTGTGGTTTGGTGCCGGAGCAAATCATTGCGCTTTCTATCCGGGGGGCATTGTAGAGCAATACAAATCTGAGCTCAAGGACTACAAGACCAGTAAAGGCACTATTCAATTTCAGCCTGACAAACCGATACCGACATTGCTTGTGAAGAAAATAGTAAAAGCGAGAATTGCCGAGAATAAGAACCGGTTCTCAAAGAAGAGAGCGTGAATTTGGCAACGCCTCATTTAGAGCACGATGTTTTCTGAGATGAGAAAACTAATCTTAGCTATAAACGTTTCGCTCGATGGATTCGGCGATCATACCGTCGCGGTCGCTGACGATGAATTGCATGAGTTTTACAGCGGCTTGCTCGACACATCGGATCTCGCGGTGTTCGGCAGAGTGACTTACTAGCTCATGGAAAGCTATTGGCCTCATGTACACGATGATCCCGCTGCTACGAGAAGCATTCTCGATTTTGCCGATAAGTTCAATGCCATCCCTAAGATTGTGTTTTCACGGACTCTCCAGAAAGCGGAATGGAACAATACGAGATTGGTTAAGGATAACATGGCGGAAGAAGTCATCACGTTAAAACAACAGCCGGGCAAGAACATCTCATTGGGTGGAATAAGTGTTGCTCAAGAGTTTATGAGGCGAGATTTGATCGATGAATATTGGCTCGCGATTCAACCGGTAGTTTGCGGAAAGGGAAGACGGTTGTTCGATGGTGTGAGCCACATGATTAGATTGAAACTCATAGACAGAAAAACATTCAAATCCGGCGTTGTGGTCTTACACTGCGTGTCCGCAAGGTGACTTGTTCTTGACAAACGAGAAACACCGGTAGGAAGTCTCGGGGGAAATTATTAAGTTTAATTACCATGTATTAACAAGCACGCCGTCTCTCGGAGTAATTGCCGGGAATCCCGAAAGGATTGAACCAGAGAAAGGTCTCTGAGACTTTTCTCTTCGATTTAGTCTATCCCTATTCATGTCATTATCGTTCAATGAATTTCAAATCAAGATGCTTAAGATAAGAAACGCTATTTCAATAATTAGACAGTCGCTCAGAAGCGAGGAGCTGGATTATACACAGGGGAGCGTTCCGAAGGCTGTAATACTGCTCGCGATACCGATGATCCTTGAGCTGAGTTTGGAGAGTGTTTTCGCTCTTGTAGATATGTTCTTCGTAGGAAAATTGGGGCGGAACGCAATTGCTACTGTCGGCTTGACGGAATCCGTCATCACGATTATTTATTCCATCTCGTTTGGATTGAGTTCGGCTGCGACGGCTATTGTCGCCAGGAGAATTGGCGAGAAAAATCATGAGGCTGCGTCAAAGGCCGGTGCCCAATCACTTTTAGTTGCCCTGGTTGTGGCGGTTGCCCTAGGTACGGTTGGGATGATATTTTCCGGAAATATCTTGGCACTTATGGGTGCAACTCCCGATGTTGTGAGGGATGGAGCGATATTTACCCGCATAATGTTTGGCGGGAGTCTGTCGATCATACTTTTGTTTCTCATTAACGGCATTTTCCGTGGAGCAGGCGACCCTGCGATGGCGATGAAAAGTTTGTGGATTGCCAGCGGTGTGAATATTGTTTTGTGCCCGATTCTCATCCGTTTTTTCGGATTAAAAGGGGCTGCGATGGCTACAGTGGCAGGAAGAAGTTCCGGTGTGCTCTTTCAATCTTATCACCTGTTCAGAGGAAGCGGTTTACTAAAAGTTCACCTGCCGCTTTTTCGATTCGACTCCCATGTAATCAGATCCATTCTGAACATCTCCTGGCCTGCTGCTTTTCAATTTATTATTTCCAGCGGAAGCTGGATTTTGATTGTCCGCTTGGTGGCTGAAACCGGCGGAACAACTGCGTCGGCAGGATGCCAGATTGCTTTGAGGAGTTTTATCTTTTTCATTCTTCCTGCCTGGGGATTGAGCAACGCGGCGGCGACATTGGTGGGTCAGAATCTCGGCGCCAAACAACTGCAGCGAGCGGAACAAAGTGTCATGCTCATAGCTAAATACAATACTGTTTTCATGAGCCTTGTGATGCTGCTTTTCTTGTTCTTTTCAACTCCTATCGTTCGATTCTTCTCGCAAGACGAATCGGTAATAAGGCATGGTGCATTATCTTTAGAAATTTTCGGATCGGGTTTCATCTTTTACGGAATCGCCATGGTTATGACCCAGGCACTTAATGGCGCAGGTGATACAAGGACGCCTACAGTGATCAATTTCGTTTGCTTCTGGCTGCTTCAAATTCCACTGGCTTACTTTTTGTCCGAAGGACTGAAAATGAATTGGTCGGGAGCACTGGTGGCAATACCGATAGCCGAAACTGTGATCGCGCTGGTAACCTGGTACTATTTCAAAAAGGGTAAATGGAAGGAAGTAAAGATATGAGAAAACTCTATTTATTCAACCTGGTAACGCTTGACGGCTTCTTTGAAGTGCCCCACCACTAACTCGATTGGCACAACGTCGACGAAGAGTCTTGTACTGGCGATGAGATTCGAACTCATGACCCCTTGATCCACAGTCAAGTGCTCTAACCAAACTGAGCTACGCCAGCATGCACACAAACTTGTACATAATTTAATGAAATGAAGGTACAACCTCAACGCTTGGTGTGATTCATTTTTGCGGAATCATTTCGAGATGTGCTTCTTCCGTCTGTTTCTGTTCATCTCTTCCAGGCGGAACTTTCTCTTCTCGTATGCTGCCCAATAAGTTCCAGCGTTATTTTTTTTCAGGTTTCGCACGAATGTAGCCGAATTATCATCATATAAGGAGAGCACAGTTCCGATGCTGTCCTGTAAGGCGCGTATTGAATCGCCGCTCATGATAAAATTCTGCATCAGCATTGAGAAAACGAGCGTGTCTTTCGGGAGCAAAACATATCCCGAAAGCGTGCTCACGCCGCTAATCGAGCCTGTTTTGGCAAGGATTTTTCCCACGGCGAAATCTTTATTCATTCTCTTCTCCAGCGTGCCATCAATTCCGGAAACGGGAAGGGAATGCATGAAGACGTCCCGGTACGGCTGATTTAAATCGTAATTCAAAACCTTTACTATCGCATCCGGAGTGATTAAATCGTAATGAGACAGTCCGGAACCATCGACTATATAATATTCAGTTGAATCGACTCCGCATTGGCTCAGGAAAGTTTTTTCGAGTTTTATGCCGTTGTCGGCGCTCCCGGTCTGTCCGTAAATTATGTTAGGAACGCTGCGCAGGAGACATTCGGCTCCCAGATTGTCCGACACTTTGTTGACATAAGTGACGACGGTGTCCAATGAGTGATCCAGTGTCCAGATGGTACCCGGTCCGGTTGCTGCCTTGTTTATCCGACCTGCAATATCCATCCGGAGCAAAGAATCTTCGACGACGACTCTGCCACGCAGTTTGATATTGTGCCTCTCGAGCATCTCTTTGAATACGGTTCCAAAATAATGCGAGGGGTGCCTGACGGAAAAATAATAATCGGAGGGTGAAAGGTAGGGGGAGTATTTTCCGCTCACCGATATTGTATTTATGTCGTTTGTCATCACCCTGGTAACGGAAAGGCTGTCAAATATGTCCGCGACGGCGGTTGAAGCGATGCGAACAAAAGCTGTAACCGGTTGTGTCGTTATCAGAAGATTGTGTTTGATCGAATCTAAGGATACGAGTACTTCGATCGTATTGTGGTCCAAGCAAGCTGGTGCGATGAACATTTGGTAGTCACCCGGCTCATCGTCCCACATCCAGCCTGAGCCCCATTCAAGCGAATCAAATTTTGAAGCGTCGATAACAAGATTGCCGTCTATGCTTTCGATTCCACTGCCCGAGATAATACCTGCAATTGAATCAAGATCCGCGTGAGAAACAATCGGATCTCCGCAGGCAGCTGCAACCAGGTCTCCGTCAATTGAGTTAGGTCGGCGGATGCCGTCAACAATAAATCTTGTTCTGAATCTGTAATCGATTCCGAGATTTTGAAGTGCGAAAGACGCGGTGACAATTTTCAGGTTGCTTGCGGGATTTAAGAGGAAACCGGAATTGAATTCATAGATATTCTTTCCATCTCTCCGCGAATATATGTCGATGGCTTTGACGGTCCTCGGCGTGTTTGATCTTTTTATTATAAAGTTTATCTCACGTTTGAGAACTGCCTGTGACTTGGACCCTTTCACCCGCGCGTCGAGCGGAAATGAAACAACGAGGACAATAAAAGCAATGGAGAAATATGAAATATTTCTCATCTCCATATTTTTCTAACTTCCTAAATCTTTATTTATGCGGCTTCCCGAATTTTCTATAAAGTGTGCTCTTGTTAACCCTCAAGATTTTCGAGGCTTCACCGTAGTTATTGTTGGATTCTTTCAAAACTTTCTTGACATATTCTGCCTCAACCTCATTTAAACTGAGATTTGTCGGAAGGTGGGCAGACCACGATGATGCGTCTTTCGGACTCGCAGTCGGAAGCTCGATATCCGAAAGCGACAGAACTCGTCCGGTCGCCAGCGCGATTGAGCGGTCGATAAAATTTTCAAGCTCTCTGACATTCCCGGGCCAATCGAGTTTTTTCAGAGTCGACAGGAGTTCGTCGGAGATGCCGGAAATTTTTTTATTGTGCTGACGAGTGTATTTCGTCATGAAATGCGCAATCAACAGCGGGATATCCTCCTGTCGCTCTCTAAGGGGCGGAAGCTCTATCCTTATTACACTGAGACGATAGAACAAATCCTCACGAAAAAGTTTTTCTCTGACAAGCTGCTCGAGGTTGCGGTTTGTCGCTGCGATTATCCTTACATCCACAATTTTCGAGACCGAACTCCCAATCCTTCGGACCTCATGCTCTTGCAGCACTCTCAAAAGTTTCGGCTGAAGTTG